>Ga0187769_10001193_pt1 | contig 14725 bp, 16 predicted proteins | sample 0116_SJ02_MP02_1_FD_133140 | JGI IMG/M metagenome (GOLD analysis project Ga0187769, IMG submission 133140) | Tropical peat soil microbial communities from peatlands in Department of Meta, Colombia - 0116_SJ02_MP02_10_MG | ecosystem: Environmental > Terrestrial > Soil > Wetlands > Peat | place... | reverse complement strand
GAAGCAGCCGGCGATGCTCAGAGTTGACAGGCCATGGAGGCTCGACAGGGCGCGGGCCCTGGGTTACAAGGCAAAGGAGGGGGTGGTGGTAATCCGCATGCGCGTCTCGAGAGGTGGGATGCGGAAGCAGCGACCTACCTCCGGGAGGAGGCCGAAGCACATGGGCGTCCTAAGGATAAAATCGGCGGTGTCATCCCAGAAGGTTGCCGAGAGGAGGGCCGCCGAGAGGCACCCCAACATGAAGCTCCTGGGCTCCTATCCAGTTTGGGAGGACGGAATCCACGCCTGGTACGAGTGCATCCTGATCGACCCCATGCACCCGTCGATCAGGAAAGACTACAACTACAGGCGTACTCTGGGCATAGTCGACTAGACTATCTCTTCATCTCGCTGCTGTGGCCGGGGAATATCTTCGAGTTGGGGTCCACGTAAGCCTTCGCAACGTTTACCGCCAGGGCCGCCTGCGCGTACCCCGTGGCGATCAGGTTCAGCTTCACTCCGTCTAGGGGTCCCGCGATGTCGCCGGCAACGTAGACCCCCGGTATGTTTGTCTCCATCTTCCCATTGACCCTGATTTCTCTGCCGTCTATCTGAAGCCCCCAGTCCTTGATGGGCCCCAGGTCGGCCCTGAACCCGATGTTTACGAGGATGGCGTCTACGTCAAGCGTCTCCTCTATCTGAGACCTGTTGTCGAAAATGACGGCCCTCGTAACCGTTGTTCCGTCTCCACTGACGCTCCTCACTTCATAGAAGAGTTTGACATCGACGCTCGAATTCTTCAGCGCAATGACGCTACCTTCGTGCGCCCTGAAAACGTCCCTTCTGTGGACCAGCGTGATTCTCTTGGCAATGTCCTTGATGTTGAGCGCCCAGTCGACCGCCGAGTCTCCCCCTCCGACGATCAGCAAGTTCTTGTTCTTGAACGCACCCCTGTCCTTGACGAAGTAGTAGACTCCCCTCCCCTCATATTCGGAGGCTCCCTTCGCTTCCAACTTGTTGGGAGAGAACGCGCCCACGCCAGCCGCCACCAAAACCGCTTTCGAAAGATGCTTGGTCCCTTTGTCCGTGGTGAGCTCGAAAATCCCGTCAGTCCTGCGCAGCGTCGTAACTCGTTCACCGAAGACAACCGTCGGGTTGTACTGGAAAGCCTGATCCACCAGGTTCTTCACCAGGTCCTTGGCAAGTATCTTGGAATACCCTGGAACGTCAAAAATGTACTTCTCCGGATACAGGACGGCAACCTGACCCCCGGGCTCCTCAAGCGCATCAACGATCTTGGTCTTCATCTGTCTGAGACCTGCATAGAAAGTCGCGAAGAGGCCAGTCGGACCCGCCCCTATGATGGTCAGGTCGTACACATCGCCGGACATTGACTTTCTGGCTGGCCATCTGCAAATGGCGTATAAGGATTCGCGAGTTTATGCGAGCCCCGATGCCACCGGATCCCTGGGCTTCAGGATTTCTCTGATAAGTACAGTCGCGTATTGCCCCTTCCCAAGGATGAACCTCAGAGTGACATCGTTTCCCTCGATGTCCCAGGACGCATCTCTCACGGCGAGGTGCGGACGCCTAAAACCTCCTTCGGCGGAGACTTCCTGCATATCTTTCACGTAGAATGAGCCCGGCTCGACTCCTTCCGATTCGAGCACAGAAATGATGTGCCTATCGAATCTCGAACCGTAGTGTCTGAAGGCGTATCCGACCACCTGGACCATGGGGACAGCCCGCGCGGTCGGAGTGTCCCTGACACCGCGGGGTGCCGAGGTGAGGATTCCGTCCGGAGACGCTTCCGCCCAGTTATCGCCCGGCACCATCTTCGAGATGTCCTCTCCTTCTTCCATCGACTTGCTAAGGGTCCTGTTGAAGAGGTACGACTGGTACGCCTGGACGTAAAGCCTCCTCAGTTTGATGGGCACTCTGCGGAGCGCCCTCACCCACTCCTGCGGATGCTGAATCAGCTCCTTCGCTACAACCGTTTCGACGTCCCTCCCAGCTGGCATGAAGCTAATCCCTCGGTCATGCCTCTGCGTCAGCACCGCCTCGCCGGCGCCCCGATCCGCTTCAGGTTCGGCTGGGATAGAGGCCCCTAGCAGCAGCCTGACGGCCTCTTCAAACTCTCCTTTTACGATGGCCTTCCCAATCTGATGTGTGCCAGACCCTGAGGTTCCGAACCGCTGCAGCCCGTAGTAATTCGGCAATCTCCTCTGTTCCGAGAGGCGCATTGCCTCTTCAACCCTTGCAGCCACTTCGGCGCAACAGTTTCTGAGTATCACTGTGAAACCGTTCCCGGCGACTCTCGCCCTTGACATGGGCTCGGTGACATAACCCACGAGCTCCGCCGTGTAGTCCTCTTTGGCGACTCTAAGTGGGCGAAGCGACCTTCGGCTCGTCGGGGTAACGTACTGCACCGCAACCGCTCTCTTATCCTTCATCCCCCCGCAGCTCACCCTGCTCCGGAGTTCACTGGCAAGGTCTTTCGCCATGTGTAGCGTGTCGATGGAACGCTTCTGGACTCGGTAGAGAGGGAAGGTATCGGGATGTCCTTCTCCTGACAAAGGGAATTCTATGATGCGTTCCTCTACCACGAAGTCGCTGGCGGAAGACTTCGCTCGCCCGGCGCAGGGAGCCCCGGCACTGGCGTAGAATTCAATGCCGACCCTCCGCTCGGCATCGGCAGCGGGAATCAAAGTAGTATTGGGGCAGGAGACAACACAATATTGGTTTTGGTTAGTGTGGCATCGAACGGAAAGCGGGGTGGTCTCACAAGCAAGCTCCGTGAGAAAGGGCCGAGTAAGGCTGTCGAAGAGTGGCCTCATGAGAAGGGAAACGTCAGGACCAAGGCAACTTATGCCCCCGAGCACACCTTGCAGCTCCGAAGGCCGAAGTCGAAGGGATTCCAAATGCGCTCCCGACAGCTTGCCGGAGCCAATGTAATGCTGACATTGCTGACACCTTTTGACCCCTGATTGCTCAAAATGGGCTGAAGTCTGCTGTGTTCGCCAAGTTAGAGTTAACTTCCTCTGACTCGTAATAGGTGCCAGGATGGGGCTCGGTCCTCACAGGACGAAGATGCGAATTCGCCTCGCCTCTGCCTTGATCATCATGTCGTTTCTGGTCGTTCCAGTGCCGGCCTCATGGCTGGGCGTGCCGGGACCAATCCTGCCGTTTCACGTGTCAGGAACGATAGTCAACACCGTCATCACCGTTGCCGTTTCACGGACCGAACAGTTCGTGGGTGCGATCGGTTACATGTCTTCATTGTTCGTCGGATTGCTCAACGGTACAGTGGTTAGGATGGATGCACTGAGCGGCAGCATCACCGGGTCGGTGAAGTTGCCCGATGGCAATTCGGCCGCGCACCTCGCATTCTACAACGGATCGCTTTACGTCGGGACAGAGTGGCTTCGCGGCGCGGAAGACAGAGCTCCCTTCCACGTATACAAAGTTGATCCGAGAACAATGAATGTAGTTGGCCAGGTCTCCATGAATAATCACTACGCCAATGGTTTCGTCTTGGCCTTCAACGGATACCTTTGGGCCGGAGACGGGCACTGTACCCTGTACAAGATTGATCCGAATGACCTAGACGTGATGGGCACAGTTCCTGGGGCCGCCGAAGATGAGATGGTATTCGACGGGACCCACTACTGGACGGAGTGCAGGAACATGGTCAATGTCCTTGTCCCTGTCGACGGCATCCCAACCTGGGTAGCCACTGGCTCGCTGTCCCTTCCCAACAGACCGAGGGGTTTCTTCCTCCTTGACGGAGGCGTCTATTCATCGGGGAGCGCCAACTTCACCCTCTACTCCATGTCTCTATGGAAGAGCACGGTCCTCTTTAGGGGCGAGGGCGACCTCGGTAACCAGAGCCTCCCGACGAGGGATGCCATGCAATTCGAAGGCCTGCTCTACGCCTACGAAACTGGCCCTGGCGCAGATTCGGGGCAGATTCCGGGCCGGATATTCGTGTACGAGCACGATTTGCGGCTTATAAGGACAATCCGGCTCGTGGGGCCCGCACTCCCCTTAGACGCTTCTCAGCACACGTTGTTCGCTCTCGACGGTCGGCTCTATTTCGTCACCGAGTCTTCTGTAGGATTCATTGAGCCGATCCAGGTTCGCTTCACCTCGGTCTCAGGAGATTGGTTGTCTTTGCAGCTGCCAACTGCGATTCTTGTTGCAGGTTCCACAAAAGGGGAAGGTTGTCACGAACTCGCCCTATCTATAGGCGGAGAGTAGTCGTGAGCCACCTACTGCATTCTGGAGGAGTGTACTCCTCGTACCTTCCGCTCCTTTCGGCCTTATGCGAGGACCCGCACCAGCATCGATGCCACTCGTGATTGCAGGCATGACGACGGAGAAACGAAGTGGTACCCGACAATCGGCCTCTCTTTCCCTGTTCCGAGTACTAAGAGTGATTCCATTAGGGGAGCTAAAGCAGCTTGAGCTTCCCCGTTATCTCGTCTATGGCCCCATCAGGCCCCGGACCGATTCCCAGGCACGTGACTGTTCCGGGTTCAACCTGGGTCAGCCCTTTGTCCTGTATGAGTGATGCGGGGAGCCCTACGCTCCTAGCCTTTCGGAAGAGTTCGTTCAGCTCCGCCTCCGACTCTACCTTGAGCACGATCTTAGCCTGCCCCTCGTCCTTCCACCCGTCGAACCAAGCCGTCTTCCTTTCCCTGGCCGCTTCAGCCGACGCCAGGGAAGCGTGGGCAACCTGCGCAGCGACCTTCCCCTTCCCCATCTTCAAGTCCGACCTCACAACTATGGCCTGTTTCATGTCGGCGTTCGCCAACCGTTAATACGGGTCGATTAAGGGTTTACAGCCAGTTCCAGACGTTGACCGAGGCCTACGATATCGTAGTAGCGGGGGGAAGCATCGCCGGTCTCACTTTCGCCGCAGAGGCTTCGATGCGCGGCAGCAAGGTCCTAGTGGCCGAGGAGCATGCGGAAGTGGGCGAGCCCGAGAAGTGCGATGGGCTCGTGAGCCTCCGGGGATTGCGCAGGTATGGTTATCCGCCTGACCAATCGGTCATCCAGGACAGAATCGAGTCCGCAGTCGTCCACTCCCCGGCAGGGAAGCAGATCGCCGTCGGCGCATCTTCTCTCGAAGTGGTGGTCCTTGACAGGAGCGAATTTGACAAGCAGGTCGCGAAGACGGCAACGGAGAAAGGTGCCGAGATCCGAACTGGCGCCCGCGTGTCCTCCGCCCTCGAGAAGGGAGGCGCCGTGGAAGTGAAGGTCGGGGACTCGGTTGTCACTTCGAAATATTACGTCGACGCGACTGGACCTTCGTCTAGTCCGAGGCAGGGAATCCTTCCCGCTGCGAAGTACGAACTCGAGGGGGACTGGGTCAGAGACCACGTGGTCGAGGTGTTCATGGACGCGGGCAAGTTTCCAGGTTTCTTCGCATGGGTGATCCCCTATGGGAGGCACGTCGCGAAGGTGGGGGCGGCCGGCCACGGCATCAACCCATTTCAGGCTCTGGATAGTTTCCTGTCCTCCAGGCCGAGCAGGATACTGCGCAAGGTCTCCGCACCAATCTACGTGGGTGGTCCGACCGAAAGGTTCGTGGAGGGGAGACGGATTCTGGTGGGTGAGTCGGCGGGACAAGTCAAGCCTACTACTGCGGGCGGGATAATGACCACGGTCGCAGGGGCGGCAATTGCCGCGCGGTGGGCTTCTGCGAGCATTAAGAACAATCAGCCTTCACTTCTGGCCAATTACCAGGTGGAATGGGAGAGCGCATTCCTTGGGGAGATGAAGACGATGCTAAGGCTCAGGGGGGTGCTGGAGAAGTTGTCGAACGCCGATCTGGAGGCAATGTTGGGCACCCTAGCGTCGCCGAAACTGTTACAGAAGCTTTCCAGCACAGATTTCGACTTTCATGGCTCGGCAATCCTGGGTGCGCTTGGGGTGCCGGGGGTGCTCAGGATAGCAAGAGTCGTGGCCTCTGCCGAGGTCCGGTCGCTCCTCGTCGAGGGGTAGCACCGAACCGTTTCAGCAACCTATATCTGCCTGCGCAAAAGGGCTTCCTGAGAAATGTCCCAGGGAACGGTCACGCTTCCTCTCTGCAACTCCTGCAATCGGCCGATTAAGCCCGCCGAGAGGGCCGTCCACTTTAACTGCCCCAACTGCCACGAATCTGTGATCTGGCGCTCTGAGAAATGCAGGAAGTTCTCAAGACGATACAGGTGCGTGAACTGTGGATTCGAAGGCCCATAGGCGGTAGCTCCATGGGTTCCTACGTGATCCGGCTCAAGCTCCTCCCGGAGGACACCACAACAGATCCCCAAAGAATAGTGGACACCGTCGCCGGCTTGCTTCCCGCACCTTCCCAGATTAGGAGCCACAAGGTCGAGCCGATAGCTTACGGGCTGTCTGCTATCATCGTGGACGTTGTCGCCCCAGAGGAGGAAGGAGTGATCGACAGGATAGAGGAAATCGTCTCGAAGGCGCCTCTGGTAAGCCAGTACGAGCTCATCGCCGTGAGCCGGATGTCCAGCAAGCTCCCGCCTCGATGAGGAGCCAGCAGACCGCCAATCGGCATTCCTTTTATACCTCCGCGATTCGCCAGACCTTCGCCGTTTCTCATACGATGTGGACCTAATGAGATATCCCCTAACATACGCTGCATTCGAATGGATAAAGGAGAAGAAGAGCGCTACTGACGACGACCTGCTGGAGGCACTTAACAAGAACGGGGGCAAATGCTCCCCCGCAGAACTGGACAAGGTTCTCATGCAGCTGGAGATACTGGGGCTGGTCACCATAAGGTGGGTAGCCAAGGACAAGCGAAGAATAGAGTTCCAGGAGAAACCCACCGAAGAGCCGCGGATGCCTCGCATCAGCGAATAGACCGAACCGATAAATCGGGCGAACTCAGGGTGGAACGACGATGGGTGTAGATTTCGGCGATTCCATCCCAAGAGAGAAGATCCAGCTCGAAGACATCTCTGGCTGGAAGCTTGCAGTCGATGGCTACAATACCCTGTATCAGTTCCTCGCAATCATAAGGGGAATGGATGGGGGCCACCTGAAAGATTCCAAGGGGAGGGTAACGTCTCACATCTCGGGCCTCTTCTACAGGAACATCAACCTCCTTGAGCTCGGGATGAAGCTCGTCTATGTTTTCGACGGGAAGCCCCCTGAGTTAAAAATGGAGGAGATCAGGAGACGGTCAGAGCAGCGGCGGGAGGCAAAGGACCAGTATCTCCGTGCCCTCCAGAGCGGGGACATGGTTCAGGCAAGGAAGTACGCGGAAGCATCTACGCTCCTGAGAAGAGACATGGTAGGGGACGCAAAGGAGCTCCTCGATGCCATGGGAATCCCCTGGGTTGACGCGCCCTCGGAGGGGGAGGCCCAAGCATCGACGATGGCAATCGAAGGTACGGTCAACGGCGTGGCATCTCAGGACCACGACTCTCTCGTCTTCGGGGCGCCGGTCCTGATACGTAACGTCACCATATCCGGGAAGCGGAGACTCCCTGGCAAAGGGATAGTGATCAACGTCGTGCCTGAACGCATTCAACTATCCTCAGTCCTCGCTGCGACCGGACTCACCCGTGAGCAGCTGGTCGATTTTGCTATACTCCTCGGGACGGATTTCAACCCCGATGGCTTTGAAGGCGTCGGCCCCGCAACGGCCCTCAAATATCTCAAGAAGTACGGCGGGCTTGAGGAAATCAAGGAGCTAAGACAACCTCTTCAGTCCGTGAACTACCGGGAGATTAGGAACCTCTACCTCAGGCCCCCGGTAGAGAAGGGGGTCCATCCCGTGTGGACGCCCATGGACAGGGGGAGGATCATCTCCTTCCTCGTAGGGGAGCATTCCTTTTCCCGTGAAAGGGTCGAGGCGGCCATAGCCAGGGTCCAGGCGAGCAAACCTGCCCAGTCGGAAACGCTCGAGAAGTGGTTCGGCTGAGCCACCCTCGGCTTCCTTCCCTTCGGGACATAGAGTCGGCCGAGGAACGCATAAGGGGATACTTCCCCCCGACTCCCCTCGAATACTCAAGGGGGGTCTCCGAACTTCTCGGACGCGAAGTCTATCTTAAGCTGGAGACCGTCCTCCCAATCCGCGTGTTCAAGTTGAGGGGAGCTCTGAACAGGCTCCAGACTCTGCCAGAATCTGCCCTGAAGAGGGGTGTCATCACTGCTTCATCAGGAAACCACGGATTCGCAATCGCCTACGTCTCGAAGCTGCTGGGGGTCGGCGCCACCATCTGCGTCCCAGAGAACGTGAACCCCCAGAAACTGAGGGCAATAGAAGAGCAGGGGGCGGAGGTCATCAGGAACGGAAAGGGGTATGACGACGCCTACGAACACGCAATGGCGACCGCCCAGAAGCGCGGGCTCACCTTCATCCATGCCTTCAACGACCCCGAGGTGATCGCCGGCCAGGGGACCTGTGGTCTCGAAATCACCCGGCAGCTGCCAGACCTGGACGCAGCCGCTGTCGCCATCGGAGGGGGTGGGCTGATATCGGGAGTAGCCATCGCCCTGAAGGAGGCCCTCCCTCTTGTCCGCGTCTACGGGGCGGAGACGGTAGCTATTCCCTCAATGTACGAGTCTCTCGAAAGGGGTTCGCGATTCAGGGTCGACCCGAAACCCACTATCGCCGATGGCATGCAGGCCGCGATACCGGGGGAGTTGACGTTCGAGTCGGTTAGGAAGAACGTGGACAAGGTCGGGCTTGTCAACGACGTCGAGCTCGAAGACGCGATTTACGACCTGCTCACCCTGGCCAGGGTCTTGGCAGAGCCCGCCGGAGCCTCCCCCCTCGCAGTGATGAAGGGGTCGCTGAAAGGGGAACCCGGGCAGAAACTCGTCCTAGTTATCAGCGGAGGCAACATATCCGTCGACCTGTTGCGCACGATCCTCACAAAAAGAGCAAAACGAGCCTCCCGAAGTCCTGCTTAGCGAGAAAGGGGGTGGGCCGCTCCCTCCCTCAACGTCCCACCCGGTATTCCCCATAATCGTTGCCAAATCCCGGGTCGACAACCATCGCCTGTCTGCGCGCTTCCTTGACCATGTGATGGAGGAAGCTAGTAACCATCCCGACGGGCATCTGCTTCACTACCTTCAGTGATGGCTGCTTGCACCCAGAGCGGCCGGGTTCACATTTATCAAGTTCTGACGTTTTCCGAACACACGTTTGGCGAGCCTGAAGGGGAAGAAGCCCTCTGAGTCTGCGATGATGACCGCCAGGCTGATGATGCCAACCGACGCTAACGTTCTGGGGAATGTCTTCGGGGGCGCCGTCATGAAGTACATGGACGAAGCAGCAGCGATTGTGGCCTGGCGCCACGCGGGGAGGAACGTCGTCACGGCGTCCATCGACAGGATGAACTTCTTCGCTCCTGTTTATGTCGGGAACCTCCTGATTCTGAAGGCCTCTGTGAACTACGTCGGAACCACTTCAATGGAGATAGGCGTAAGGATTGAGGCCCAGGACCCGACAACCCGCAAGGGGGTCCACGCCGGTTCCTGCTACCTCACCTACGTTGCCCTTGACGAAAAGGGGAGACCCACTCGGGCGCCTCCCCTCGTTGTCACCACAGCTACAGAGAAGAGACGTTTCAGAGAAGCTGCCGCACGCAGGAGACTCAGAAAGGCGGAGAACGCTGTCCTCAAAGAGGACTGATCCGCTGGCCGCTGGTTGATTCTCGGCTCAATAAAACTAGAGCACTCTCCTCTTAGGCCGGATGCACGCCTCTTCGACCGATGCGTGATTTCGCCGAGGGCTTCAGCGTGGACAGGATGCGAAGCGGCAACGCCGCAGTCTACATGCTCAAAGAGCAGTTCGAGAAGTTCTCCTCCTCGCCCCAAAAGGTGGACGCCTGCGAATCCATCGCGACCTGCTTCTACCAGCTCGAGCAGTACGACGATGCGGCAGGCTGGTACGAGACCGCGGGAAGGCTCATTCTCTCTGAGCCGAGCGTTACCCCAGCCCTCAAGGCTCTCAGCGCTCTTGGGGATTACGAGAAGGCGCTCGACTGCTATGGGAAGGGCGAAGACGAGGAGAAGTTCACAGAACTGTCGTCCCTGATAAGGGAACTAAGACGTGCCTGCGCATCAGCCTGAGCTCTTCTTCCTGTCTTCTTCCGCCTTCGCCTTTTGTCTGTTTATTGTCTTGAGATTGCACTCCTCACAGACGGGCTCGTCCCTCGGCCCGACCCTGAAGGTGTGCACCACGACATCCAGTTCCGTGTCGCAAAAGTAACACTTGGGCTTCAAGAGCCGCCTCGCTTTGCGGCGTAGACCCTCCTCTTCACGACCTTCCCGCGACCCTTGTAGAACCAGACCTCTGCGTCTCCGTTCGAGCTCTTCCCCCACCTTACGAGCTCCTCAAGCTCCTCTTTTGTCGCCCGCGCCCTACCGCTCTTCACCTGGACCAACAGCACCTTCCCATCCTTCGCGGCGAAGACGTCTACGGCACCATGAGAAGCTGCGCTTCGAGACGCCATCCAGCCGTTGTTTCTTAGTGCATAAAGTGTCCGATACTCGCGAGATCTTCCACGGACATAATTCTTGTTCGGCACGCATAGGCAGCTCAGTTTCAGAAGGATGTAAACATGCTCCATTTCCTCTCTGTTCCCACGAAGGGGGTCGCCGAACCCCTGTCGGAAGGGTAAGCTTATCACGTCCTAGAAGGCAGCGAGCCTTGGTCTTGGACGAAGTCAAGAAGTCACTGAAATCCATGGAGGCTCTGTTCTCCAGCCAGCTGGAACGCCGCGACAAAGTTCTGAAGGAGAGCCGGGACGTCATCTCAGCATGCTCTAGGGCGATAATCAACGTCCACACAGGGAAGATGAAAGACGCGGAGAAGGAGCACGCAAATGCGAAGTCTCTGCTATCCTCGCTCAAGAGAAGTTCGGGCGGGTCGGCTTCGCGATACCTCGTGTCTCCCGAAGCCGAGTATGTGGAGGCGTCTGCTGTAATAGCGTTAGCCAGGGAGAGGGAAATCCCCTCCATGGAGACCCTCGGTGCTTCGCCAGAGGCATACCTTCTGGGCCTCCTAGACACCGTAGGGGAGCTCAAGAGACTCGTGCTCGATTCCATTCTCCAGAGAGAACTCGGTCAAGCCAGAAGGTACTTTGGAGTGATGGAAGAGCTCTACTCTATCTGCTCTCCTTTGGCAGTCTACGACCACGTGGCGAACGGCGCTAGGCGCAAGATCGACGTTGCCCGGATGCTCGTAGAAGACACTCGTGGTCTGCTCGCCGAGGAGATGGGAAGAGAGTCCGTGAGCACCTCCATGGCCCGTCTCGAGAAAAAGCTGAAGAGTAGAGCGGGTTCCTAGAGCTCCCTGAGTATCTTGGTCGTCTTGATGTGCGGGTAGGGAGAGTCGAGCCTCACGACCTTTAGCTTCATCCCCCGCTTGAGGGCCTCTCTCTCGACCTCACCTTCCAGGTGGTACTGGTCATATCCGAGCGCCACGATGTCGGGTTTCACTTTCTGCAAAGTGACGTAGATATCCCCTTCGACCCCCAGTATGGCTGCGTCCACGTCCCTCAACGAGGAGAGGAGCCTCACCCTGTCCCCCTCATTGATGAGGGGCTCTCTCTTCTTCCTCTTACGAATCGTGCTGTCCCTAGCCACGGACACCACCAGGACGTCCCCAAGGCTCCTTGCCCTGGATATTGTGTAAACGTGCCCGTAGTGTATAAGCTCGAACCCACCCCCTATGAACACAACCCTGATTGACCTCCTCCCCTTCGGGGTAAGTCTGGCGGACTTCCCGAGAAGCTTGACCATCTCTTCTTTCTTCAGGGCGTCGATCTCCCTTGTCGCTTCCTCGACTCTCAGTCCGAGCCTCCTCCCCAGGCTTCTGGCATCCGCCGTCTCCCCTTTGATCCCCAGAGAGTAGATAGCGGCCAGGGTGCGCTTTTTGTCCATAGGCTACCAGTCGATTTTGACGACGCCCGCGAATGAAAGCGAGTCCAAAAGTCCTTCGGCATAGCCAACGCTCAGCATCGCCATTTCGTCCTCCCCATTCGCGAGGAAACTCTCTGCATCCTTCACATAAAGCTCCGCGTTCTCGAGGACGTGCTCATACTGGGGACCGAGCGTTGTTCTGATCGAGTCGAGCGCCCGTCGCGTCTTGGCGACATACTTCGGTACGAGTGTCTGAGCGGTCCTTTGGACCTCCTCCGAGTTGCTCTTGACTCTTCCCGGTTCGATGGAGAAGATAGCGGAGATTGCCTCAGCTTCGGTGAAGTGAAGCTTCCCGGGGATTATGATGCAGTGAGGGGGCGTCCCGGAATCCCTCTTTGACAGTTCTGCGAAAGTCCCGGCGGTGAGCGAGGAGTCTTCCCTTCCCAGCCTCGACAGCATAATGGCGAAGGTGTCCTCCCGCACCACCCCTCGCTTGAAGTTTGCTTCGGCGAGGAGGAGTCCAGCAATCGCATCGGCGGGGGTCACTCCCAATCCGCTCTGGACATCATATTCGAGCAGGAGGAGGGTGTGAGCACCCTGAAGCAGGTTCTGATGTAGGATGTGATATGCCTGGGTCAGCTTGCTGACTGCTTCGCGGGTTACGGTCACGGTCCGCGAGAACTTGTAGGAATGGAGCCCCGACGCGCTCGCCGCGGCCGAGGCAATCGTGGTGGAATGAACAACCCTCGTCTCGATTCCCCGTCTTATTGCCCTGACCCGTAGCTCATTGTGCGTCGTGGCTATCATGGGGTCTCCCAATACGGCGAGCACCACCTTCTCTGCCTCGGCATCTGAGAGGATCTTGCTTCCGTCCTCGACGAACTGCCTGTCGATAATGGTGAAGCTCTTCCCCGTCGCCACCTGAACCTGCCTGAGGAGTTGAGGCTCGTGGGGAGTGGTGTAGTACTCGAGATAGATGACATCCGCCGCAATCATCTCTTCGACGCCTTCAAGTGTAATTCCCTTTGCACCCAGGCCCAATCCGACGAAGCTGAGGCGGCCCAACAGTTTTGGTGCTTCATGTTCTATTATTTCAACTGAAGGTAACGAAGGAGAGACGCGGGCCTGGTGGGATTCGAACCCACGGCATGCTGGTCTCTCTGGTAGCTGCTTAAGAGCCAGCCGTTATAGGATGTACTCTCTAACCTGGCTTCTCGCAATTGCTGCTCTGAGCCACAGGCCCACGGGACGGCCGCATTATTGTGGTAGATTAAAGACTTACTTCGGAGATGTCTTGAATCTAGGTCTGATCACGTCGAAGAACTTGCGAATCATTCCTTGATCAGTAATCCGCAGTGTGTACACGCCATCTTTCGAGCTGAGCCTGTTGGTTACTATTCCAAGCTTTAGGAGCTCTTCGCTCAGCTGGTGCATCAGAGTTGGGAGTTTCATTCTGATCTGGACGACGAGGAGGTTGTCGTATACTTTTCTCATTCGGTTATACACCTTTGAGTAGCGGCGATAGACTGACCCCTCAGCTTGGTACAAACCCCTAATGAATGCTATCACATGACCACTTTCGAAGACTGCGGGAGGAATGCATGCATCGTGTTTCCTCCCAAGGGGAGCTCCTAATGCCAGAAGAGCTCTTGCGACTTGCTCTCCATAGACACGAAATCTTGTTGTCCCGTCCTTTCTCGGGCGAAGGCTTCCACTTACGCCAAATCCTTTCACGAAAGTTGGTCGGACTATTTGCTCGTAATACCAGAATTCTGAAGAACTACCTGTAAATGCCACAACGTAGTAGTATCTTCCCCGATACGTGTACCTGCAAACACACCCATCCCCAAGCAGGACACCCAGCATCTCGGCGAATTCTTCGGTGATGGTCAATTCTGAACCGAGCGGGGAGATTCGTGGCACTTCAAGAGTGGACCGAATTGTTTGGCTAAGATATGGGAGGTTGGTGAAACTAATCCCTGAACTTGACGACTTGGATTTTGCCCGTGAAACAGTCGTTCATCGTGAAGATCAACATGTAGAACGATCGATACGCGATAAGCGGAAGTGAGCAGATCGAGACTCGATACTACGAGGAGATCCTGTCGCCTCGATTAAGAGAGTTCTACCCGGTAGAACGTGAATCGCATCCCCGACCTCCGACACTCTTTTCCTGCTAGACCTAGCTTAAATTAGTGTCCTACGTCGTCCACTCGTTTGTCCGTCAAGGCATGCGCGGTCTGCGGAGGAAACGTGAGGCCTTTGGACGACCAAAGCGGCCTCGGCTACTGTGAGAATTGCGGTGTAGTTTACGCGCTCAGGGACAGATTGACAGAAGCCCCGGACACGCGGATACAGGGGATCGGGCCGGGGACCGGCGGGGCGAGGGGGCCGGACACCTTCAGGGGATCCTCGGTGGAAGGCGCCGGAACCTCTGCCCGGTCACCAGGTTCATACTGGAGATGCCCTGACTGCGACACGGAGATCCGTTCGGAAAACGACTCCGATCTCGAGTTCGCCAAGAGGGAACACATCCGAGAGTATCATCCGAACAGGTCGACAGAGTAGGGACCCAGACCCGGATGTGAAGGGCAGATTCGGTGAAGCGCTGAGAGCCTCGAAGTCGGCCTCCCATCTAGTCGCCTAATTGTCCAAAACTCACTTTCCAAAACTGAGAATCGTCTCATTTGCTTAATAGCGTTGAGAATTAGCGTAAAAATCGCCGAATATGTCCCTAAAGACCGAGCGAACGTCGAAGTTCCCGTTCCCGAAGTTGGACCCTTCGTTGAGGGAGGGGAATTTCGAAGAAGTCCAGCTCCCCTATACAATGGAAGAAGCCATGGCAGAG
>Ga0187769_10001192_pt1 | contig 14728 bp, 17 predicted proteins | sample 0116_SJ02_MP02_1_FD_133140 | JGI IMG/M metagenome (GOLD analysis project Ga0187769, IMG submission 133140) | Tropical peat soil microbial communities from peatlands in Department of Meta, Colombia - 0116_SJ02_MP02_10_MG | ecosystem: Environmental > Terrestrial > Soil > Wetlands > Peat | place... | reverse complement strand
CTTCTTCAACAGATGGCCGTCGACGAACGGACCCTTTTTCAGGCTGCGTGGCATCGGCTGCTCCTAGCGCGAGTGTTTCTTGCCGGTGCGCCGGCGTCGGACGATGAGCTTGTCGCTGGTCTTGCGGCTCCTGCGAGTACGCCCCTTAGGCTTGCCCCACGGGCTGACCGGGTGACGACCACCGGAGGTCTTGCCCTCACCACCACCGTGCGGGTGGTCCACCGGGTTCATCACCACACCACGCACCGACGGGCGCTTGCCCTTCCAGCGCATCCGCCCGGCCTTACCCCAGTTGATGTTGGCCTGCTCGGCGTTGCCGACCTCGCCGACGGTGGCGCGGCAGCGTACGTCGACGCGACGGATCTCACCGCTGGGCATACGCAATGAGGCGTAACTTCCTTCCTTGCCGAGCAATTGGATGCTCGAACCGGCCGAGCGAGCAAGCTTGGCTCCCCCACCCGGCCGCAGCTCCACAGCGTGGACCAAGGTACCGGCCGGAATATTGCGCAGCGGCAGGTTATTACCCGGCTTGATATCGGCGTTGGCGCCAGACTCGACCACGTCGCCCTGCGAAAGTCCATGCGGCGCAATAATGTAACGCTTCTCGCCGTCCAGGTAGTGCAGCAGCGCGATGTTCGCGGTGCGGTTGGGGTCGTATTCGATATGCGCGACCTTCGCGTTGACGCCGTCCTTGTCGTTGCGGCGAAAGTCAATCACCCGGTAGGCACGCTTGTGCCCGCCACCCTGGTGACGAGTGGTGATCCGGCCGTGCGCGTTGCGTCCACCACGACCGTGCAGGGGCCGAACCAACGACTTCTCCGGAGTGGAGCGAGTGATTTCGGCGAAATCGGAGACGCTGGCACCGCGGCGACCCGGAGTCGTCGGCTTGTACTTGCGAATTCCCATGTCTGTTAAGTCTCTCTATCCTCGGCTACGCCGGTGCTCCGAACAGGTCGATCGGCTTGCTGCCGGGCGCCAGCGTCACGATGGCGCGCTTTGTGCTCTTCCGCTTGCCGTACCCGGTCCTGGTGCGCTTGCGCTTGCCCTGGCGGTTGGCGGTGTTCACCGCCGCCACCTTGACCGAAAAGATCTTCTCGATCGCGATCTTGATCTGCGTCTTGTTCGAGTCGGGGTGCACCAGGAACGTGTATACGTTGTCGTCGATCAGGCCATAGGACTTCTCGGAGATGACCGGGGCCAGGATGATGTCGCGGGGGTCCGTCACGGTCGCCATCAGGCCGAAACCTCCTCAGCCGACTTGGTGTTGGCAGTGATGTAGGCGTTGAGCGCCTCGACGGAAAACACCACGTCGTCGGCGCGCAGCACGTCGTAGGTGTTGAGCTGGTCCGGTGTCAGGATGTGCACACCAGGCAGGTTGCGCACGCTCTTGGCTCCGGTCTCGTCGCTTCGTCCGATGACCACCAGTACCTGCTTGCGGTCGGTCAACGTACCCAGAAAAACCTTGGCGCTCTTGGTCGACGGAGTCTGGCCGGACACCAGCTCGGTGACCGCGTGGATGCGACCATTGCGGGCCCGGTCCGACAAGGCGCCGCGCAGCGCGGCTGCGATCATCTTCTTCGGAGTCCGCTGGCTGTAGTCGCGGGGCGTAGGACCGTGCACGACGCCACCGCCGGTGAACTGCGGAGCGCGCGTCGAGCCCTGTCGGGCACGACCAGTGCCCTTCTGCCGGTACGGCTTTCGGCCACCGCCGCGAACCTCACCGCGGGTCTTGGTCGAGTGCGTGCCCTGCCGGGCCGCGGCCCGTTGCGCAGTCACCACCTGGTGCATCAACGCGATATTCGCAGGCGCGTCGAACAGCTCGGCAGGCAGCTCAACCGAGCCTTCGGTCTTGCCGGCCGGTGTCTTGACGTCGATCTTCAGCGCTTTCCGAGCCTGCTCGGCCTTCTGGGCAGCCATTAGTTCTCACCTCGTTTGATCGCGCTTCGGACCATGACGAGTCCACCCGTGCGGCCGGGCACGGCACCCTTGATCAGCAGCACGCCGTTCTCGGCATCGACCTTGTGTACCAACAGGTTCTGCGTGGTAACCCGGTCGTTACCCATCCGGCCGGCCATCCGAGTGCCCTTGAACACCCGCGCTGGAGTGGCGCAACCTCCGATGGAACCGGGACGGCGGTGCACCGCCTGAGCGCCGTGGCTGGCGCCCTGCCCGTGGAAGCCGTGCCGCTTCATGGTTCCGGCGAAACCCTTACCTTTCGAGGTGCCGGTCACGTCGACATAAGTTCCGGCAGAGAAGATCTCGGCCGTCAGCTCCTGGCCCACCTGGTAATCGCCTGCCGCCTCGGCATCGTCGAGACGCAACTCGGCCAGGTGCCGACGCGGGTTGACACCGGCGGCGGCGTACTGACCGCCCAGCGGCTTGTTGACCTTACGAGGACTGATTTCGCCGTAGGCCAACTGCACCGCGCTATATCCGTCACGTTCGGGTGTACGGATTCGGGTCACCACGTTCGGCCCGGCTTTGACCACCGTCACCGGAACAACGCGGTTGTTCTCGTCGAACACCTGCGTCATACCCAGCTTGGTGCCCAGAATGCCCTTTCTCGCCATTGCTCGCAGATCTCCTACTGGATGTTGACGTCGACGCTGGCAGGCAGATCGATGCGCATCAGCGCGTCAACGGTCTTCGGTGTCGGGTCGAGGATGTCGATCAGCCGCTTGTGGGTGCGCATTTCGAAGTGCTCCCGCGAGTCCTTGTACTTATGCGGAGAGCGAATCACGCAATACACGTTCTTCTCAGTGGGCAGCGGCACCGGACCCACCACGCTGGCGCCGGTCCGGACAACCGTCTCGACGATTTTGCGCGCCGAGGCGTCAATGGCCTCGTGGTCGTAGGCCTTGAGCCTGATGCGGATCTTCTGTCCCGCCACGCTTCTCCTACCTCACTTCCAGTGTCCGGACCCGTGTTCCGTTGGGCGCCGATCGCCCGAATCGATCTGGCCGATCAAGCTGTGCGCCCGGATGTTGCGCCGCTGTTTACCTGTCGTGGTCCACCGGCCCCCGCGCTCGGGTGTGTCGCCCGCACGCAGCCTGGTCCGCGATCGAAATTCGTCGCGTTCCAAGGATGGGACCGGACGCGCCCGTTCGGGCGCCGGTCGTATGCCCGACCAGGCCTAAACCCGGCGCAAGGCAACCTGAACAGTATGCCCTAGATCCTGGTATCGGCCAAATCCCCTCGGCTCGACGACTAGTCAGGCTGTTGCGCAGCCTGACCGCGAGCAGCGCCCGGGCGGCGCAGGGCCGGACGGCCTCTCCTTACTCCAGAGTAAGATATGTCAGCGCGACAGGCCCGACCAGCACATATGCGGCGGGGCGGCCTTGCCGCGCACCACTCCTTCGGAGCCCGGCATCGCCCGAGCCGCAACCGGTGAGGTGAAGACGACGTCGTCGTGGAAATGAGTGAGCATCGCGTCGACGTCATGGTGGTTCCAGGCGGTCAACCAGTCTTCGGTGAAGCTGTCCGGCTCTGGCGTGCTCACGACCTGCCCTTCAGCGATGCCCAGAACAGGCACTGGTGTGCTTCCTCAAAGTTGGTGATGACCCCGCTGCCGCCAGGACGCAACGACATCCAGAAATTGTGGTCGGGATCGCCGCCTTTGGCCGGCCAGCCCGGCTGGCCCTTGGCCTTCGGTGCGCCGTTGGCGACGAAATGGCTCCAGTAGCTGATCATCTGATCGGACAGCATCCGCTGTCCGGGATCCAGCCGCGGTGCGACGCCGACGTTGAACAGGTAGCGCAGCTCCAACGAGTGGCTTGCGCCAACGGGAAATGGAGCGTGCCGCAGCGAATCCGGTGCCGGTGCGTGAGGATCGTCGAACTCGTAGCTGTATACCGGTGCCCCTTGACTCAGCGAGTCGGCCAATCGGTCGGTGGCGCAAGCGAAGACGCCGTCAGTGACCGCGGCCGAGTAAGCAAGCGACGCGTCCCCGCCGTAGTGATCAAGCGGGTAGTGCGCCACCACCGCGGCCCCGTCGGCACCGAAAATGTCCGCGAGCAAGTCTGGGTACTCCGCGGGCCGGACGCCCCGACCCAACTTTATGTACCGCAGCGCCGCGAACATGGTGAACTCGTCATGGTTAACGCCGATCAGCACGGGAACCCGGGCCGCCCGTCCGGCGGCGAACGCTGCGACCGGCCCGTCCGGCAACAAAGTTGTCCCGGTAACTGGACCGGAGAGCGCGTCGGAGTCCCCGATGAAGGCGTACCAGGGCGGCCGGTCGAGCGCGGTCGCCGGCAGCGCGCGCAGACATGCCGCGGTGCTAGCGGGATTGCGGCAACCCGCTGCCGCCGCGTAATCCACGCTGTGGCGCTGCCCGGTTGCCAGGTCGGCCTGCGCCTGACATGGCGCGCTTTGGATGATTGCCGCGCGGAACAGTCCCGCGGACCCGGGCGCCACCAGGTGATCGCATACCGACATGCCGCCCGCGGATTCGCCGGCGATCGTCACTTTGTGCGGATCACCGCCGAAATCGGCGATGTGGGCGCGGACCCAGCGCAGCGCGGCCTGCTGGTCGGCCAGCCCGTAGTTTCCGACGCTGTCCGGCGGTCCGAGCGCGGGGTGCGCAAGAAATCCCAGCGCGCCCAGCCGGTAGTTGATCGTGACGACGACGATGTGGCCCTTGGCGGCCAGCGACCGCGAGTGGTAGACGTCGCTGCTGCCGTTGACGAAGCCCCCACCGTGGATCCACACCATCACCGGGCGCTTCTCGTTGCCTCGTCCGCGCGGCGGGGTCCACACGTTGAGGGTGAGGCAATTTTCGCTGGTCGGCTTGCCGACGTGCGGGTCGGGGCCGGTGTCCTGCATGCACTGCGGCCCCGGTTTGCTGGCATCCAACATCCCCGACCACTTCGCCGCCGGCCGTGGTGGCTGCCACCGAAACGGTCCCTCTGGCGGTGCCGCATACGGAATGCCTTGAAACAGACGGTAATCCGCAGCGACCATACCGCGCACCACGCCCATCGAGGTGCGCACAACGCCGGCATCCAACGGGCCGGCATAGGCCGGCTCGGACTTGTGCGACGTTATGCCGCCGCCACGCGCGCAGGCCGCCGCCAGCAGTGCCGTCAACAAGACGGCCCCGGCGCGTCGGGAACGACGTGTTCGGATCGGCATGAAACCCCAGCCTACGGATCGACGAGAACCGCTCCCAGGTGATCGCGGATCACGGAGACTGGAGAACCTGACACCCGTCAAAAATCGATGCAAACAGATGAGAAGGCCGATGAGCACACCAATCATTGACGAGGCTGCGAAGGTATTCGCCGATCCGACATCCTATGCCGACGAGCCGCGGTTGCATGCAGCGCTGACCCATCTGCGCGCCCACGCACCGGTGTCGCTGGTCGACTGCCCGCCCTACCGGCCGTTCTGGGCGATCACCAAACACGCCGACGTCATGGAGATCGAGCGCGCCAATGACCTCTTCATCAATGAGCCACGGCCGCTGCTGGCCACCGCTGACGCCGACGATATGGCGCGCGCCCAGCTGGAAGCCGGAATGGGACTGCGCACGCTGATCCACATGGACGACCCGCAGCATCGGGTGGTGCGGGCGATCGGCGCGGACTGGTTTCGCCCCAAGGCGATGCGGGCGCTGAAGATCCGCGTCGATGAACTGGCCAAGATTCATGTCGACAAAATGATGGCCGCGGGCAACGAGTGCGACTTCACCCAGGAGGTCGCGGTCAATTACCCGCTCTACGTGATCATGTCGTTACTGGGCCTGCCCGAATCGGACTTTCCGCGCATGCTCACGCTGACGCAGGAACTATTCGGCGGCGACGACGAGGAGTTCAAGCGCGGCAGCACCCTCGAAGAGCAACTCCAGGTTCTGCTTGAGTTCTTCGGCTACTTCAACGCACTCACCGCGTCCCGCCGCGAGCGGCCGACCGACGACCTGGCGTCGGCGATCGCCAACGCCCGCATCGACGGCGAGCCGCTCTCCGACGTCGATACCGCGTCCTACTACGTCATCGTCGCCACCGCGGGCCATGACACCACCAGCGCAACGATCGCCGGAGGTCTGCACGCTCTCATCGAGAACCCGGATCAGCGAAAGCGCTTGTCCGACAATCTCGATTTGATGCCACTGGCCACGGAGGAAATGATCCGCTGGGTGACACCGGTTAAGGAATTCATGCGGACCGCCACCGCAGACACCACGGTGCGCGGGGTTCCAATCGCCAAGGGCGAGGCGGTGTATCTGTCCTACGTATCAGCCAACCGTGACGAAGACGTGTTCGACGATCCGTTCCGCTTCGACATCGGCCGTGATCCGAACAAACACTTGGCATTCGGTTACGGCGTGCACTTCTGCTTGGGCGCCGCATTGGCGCGCATGGAGGTGAACAGTTTCTTCACCGAGCTGCTTCCACGGCTGAAATCCATCGAGCTGACCGGAAACCCGGAGCTGATCGCCACGACGTTCGTCGGCGGTCTCAAGCACCTGCCGATTAGTTACGAGTTTCGTTGAGCGACTGGTTCTGCGTGCGCTGCACATGCAGGAAGCCGTCCACGGCGGCTCGCGCGCATTCGCGGTAGTCGAAATCGGGAAGGGTGGACAACCGGCCCAGCACCACCGGCCCGATCAGCAGGGCGATCGCTCGGGAACGGTCGATCTCGCCCAACTCGGCTGCGTCAGGGCTATCGAAAATGGCATCGAACGGCGCGGCGTACTGGTCGGCGATACGTTCCCGCAGTGTGCTGATCGCCGGGCTGTTGGCAGTGCGGGTGTGACGAGATTCGGGCATTTGTTCCAAGTCCCGCCCCAGCGCCAGCCAACTCATCGCGGTCAGCATGCCCGCGGCCTCGGCGATCGACTGTCCGAATGCCAGCACCACCGCGATTAGCCGGTCGCGCAGCGGGCCAGTATCGGAAGGCATCGGGGCGGGCGGTATCAGGCTGTTGAATGCCGCTGCCAATAAATCGTTTCCGCTCGGGAAGTGGCGATACAGGGTAGCGCGGGCTACATTGGCGCCGCGCGTGACTGCATCAACGGTCACCGCGCTAGGACCACCTGAGCGAAGCAGCGCGGTGGCGGCTTCCAGCAACCGAGCCCGAGAACGCGCTGGCCGTGGATCGGTCTTATCGGTGATGTAGACCACCTCCTTGTTTGAGAACAAGACTGTCCGTCTACCTACAAGACTGTTAGTCTCGAAAATAACTCGTCGCCGAAAGGGAGACGCATCGCTTTGGTCGATACCTTCATCCGACCTGACCAGCGTACTGAAGCGGCTGCCCGGCTCGGTTCGAACCGTGCACGAATCTGGACGATGGTCGTGGCCTGCATGGGCGTGACGCTGGTGATCGCGTCGATGGTCGCGCTGAACACCGCGCTCGGCGACATCGCGGTGGCCACCGCGGCGACGCAGTCGCAGCTGACCTGGATCGTGGACTGCTACTCGGTCGCGCTGGCTTGCCTGTTGTTACCCGCTGGGGCCATCGGCGACCGCTACGGCCGCCGCGGCGCCTTCCTCATCGGCCTGGCCACGTTCGCGATCGCTTCCCTGGCCGCGACGGTGTTCACCAGTCCTCTGCAACTCATCGCGGCCCGCGGTGTGGCCCGATAAAGACCGCCTTCGCGTTGAGCCCCCTGATGGCGCCCATGCTGACGCTATCCGTGCTGTCGCCGTGGTATCTGCCGCGGATGGGTCTGCGACTGGTGGTGTTTGTCGGCAAGCTACTCATCTCGGCCGGGTTCCTGTGGATGCGGGTCCTGCAGATCGAGTCGCCGTACTCGGAGATGATGTGGACGCTGCTGGTGATGAGCACCGGCATCGGATTCTGCACGGCACCAAGCACGTTAGCGATCATGACGGCAGTGCCCGACGAGAAGCAGGGGGGTCGCCTCGGCCGTCAATGACACCACCCGTGAGGTCGGTGCCGCGCTCGGCATCGCCCTGGCGGGGTCTATCCTCGCGGCGCGTTATGCCGACGTCCTCACACCGCATCTGACAGCCTTCCCCGGTCCGCTGCGCGCGCCGGCCTCCCATTCGCTGGCTCAGGCCTTGGAGATCTCCAAAACGCTTGGCCCGCAAGGGGGGCAACTCGCCGAACTCAGCCAAACCGCATTCCTGCGGGCGATGGAATCGTCGCTGCTGGTCCTGGGACTGATCATTGCCGTCGCCGCACTGGTGATCGGCGCCTGGGCGCGGGGCCGCGACGGCCAGCAGCTGCGACCGGTCCGACGAATCACGTCCCGGCTGAGGTCAGCCGACGAACTCCGCCGCCCGGTGGCCGAGCATCACGATGCTGGCGTGCGGGCCGCGGCTGGTAATCGCCGGCAGGACCGATCCGTCGATCACCCATAGGCCGTCGATACCGCGCACGCGGCAGCGTGAGTCGACCACCGCGTACTGATCGGAGTCGTCGCCCATCCGCGCGGTCGCACACAGGTGCTGTGAGGTCGACCAGGCGGGGCGACCGATTTTTGTTGTCGAGCCGACTAATTCGCGGACCAACTCGCTGCCGCGTTGCAATGACGCGATGTCATGGGGATCGCAGTCGTAACGATGCTCGATATGCGGAGGAACCCGGGGATCGGCGGAAACCACGGTAATGCAGCCACGGGACCGTGGTTGCATCAACGCCACCCCGATATGCGGCCAGTCGGGATGACCCGGTGTGCCGTCGCCGACCATCGCTACGAACCCGCCGGTGTAGGGACGGATCTCGAGATCGTCGACGGTGCTTAACACCACCTCGAGTACCGGGCGGTTCGGGGCTACCACCCAGTCCGTCCGCATCACCCATTCGGGATGATCGGCGAACCGCTTGCCAACAGGCAGCGAGACCTGCACGGATATCCCCGCGCGGCGCAGATCCGATGCGTCGCCCACACCCGACAGCATGAGCAGGTGCGCCGACTCAATCGCACCGGCGGACAACACGATACGATCCGCATTCAGCGACAACGGCCCTCGGGCAGCTATCGCATCCACGCCGACAGCCCGGCCCTCGCTGATTCGCACCCGTAACACCCGCGTTGCCGCGAGCAACGTCAGGTTGGGTCGTGCCAGGGCAGGTTGCAGAAAGGCGGCTCCCGGCCCCGTCCGCACACCGTCGACGATATTGAGCGGTACCGCGCCGATCCCGGACGGACTACCCGCTGCGGTTGCTTCTCCGTTCAGGTCGGCGATCCATGGATATCCCGCGCGTAGCGCACCTTCAACGAAATACGCTGTATTGCCACCTATTTCATCAGTACGACGCACCGGGATGGGACCTCGATCGCCGTGCAGTCGGTTGCGAAAGTCGAGGTCGGTTTCGATCGCCTGGAAATGCCCGAGCACATCAGACCAGGACCAGCCCGGCAGACCGATGCCGTCGAAGTCGCGCGGCAACCCGCGGCAGAAGTAACCGCCGTTGACCGCGCCGGACCCGCCCACCACGGCCCCCCGCACGATATGCGCCCGCCGCACCCACTGCTCGGTAAGCGTGGTTACATAGCGGTGCGCCAGCGGACTGGCCGCGCCGATCGGCAGCTGTAAGCCATTCGCGATCTGTGCCCGCACTGCCGGATCCCCGACGCCCACACCCGCCTCGACTACCGTCACGCTACAGTCCGGGTCCGCGGAAAGTCGTTCCGCCACAACGGATCCCGCGCTTCCCGCACCGATGATCAGCACATCGCTGTGCAGCGCAGCTACAGTCAGGAGTCAGACTCGAATCTGCGGTTTGAGCGGACCGATATTGCGCTCCCGCAGCACGCCGTACCACAGCCCGAGGCCATAGGCCAGGTCATCGACACGCTTGAGCAGCACGTAGGTCAGCAGCCCGATCGGTTTCGCATCCTCGTCGGCGGATCGCCGGCGGGTGGCCCAGTCCACCACCCCGTCGAGGACGGCAGCGATCAGCACAACGCGGCGAGCGGGCCGGAACACGATGGCCGCCACCAGCGCCACTGGCCAGTAATGCCGGCAGATCGCCGACGCCAGTTGCAGCGCCGACGACCAAAGGCCGCGGGCGGCCACCGCAAGCACATCCCAGATCTGGGTGTCAGCACCCTGCAAGGTCTTCGCGATGCGACGACCCGTTAGCCCAGCCACGAGCAGCGACGCCAGATAACTGAAGCTCGTGCCGATGGCCATCAGGATCCACGCCGCAAGTGCCCAGCCGGATATCATCAGTGGCGCGATCTTGTCCGGGTGTCGGATCGATAACGCGGCAGCCGAACCACCGTAAAACGCTTTGCGCGCAATCCAATCCCGCAATTGCGTCCGATGATCGTGCCCAACCTGGGCGATCGGCTCGTAGCGCAGCCGGGCACCGGCTTCGACAAGTCGCCAACACAGATCGACGTCTTCACCGGAGCGCAGCGTTTCGTCGAAGCCGCCAATGTCGCGCAGCTTGGACGTGCGGCAGATGATCGCGGCACTGGGCACATAGGAGACGCTGGTATATGGGATGACAGGGGCCTCGCGCTGGCCAAGGTCGAGCGACGAGCGCACCGCCTCGTAGCGAGCTACCAAGTGATCGGTCTGGGCCAAGCCGACGATTCGCGGCGCGACCAGTGCCACGGTCGGGTCACAGAAGTGACCGAGCAGAGCCTCCAGCCAGCCTCGTCGCGGAACGACGTCGGAGTCCAAGAAGGCGACGAAGCCCGTTTTACAGGCGGCCAGGCCGGTATTGCGCGCTGCCGCCGGCCCTTTGCTTTGCGCATGGCGCAGCACCTCGATGTCGGAGTGCAGCCCCGCAATGTCCTCTCGCTCGATCGGTGTCGATGAGCCGTCGTCAACGACGACGATATGCAGGTCGCGCAACGCGGCGACCAACCGCCGCAAGCCATAAGGGTTGTCCCGCACCGGAATTACGACGGTTACGTCCCTGTGCGACGGGCCGCCCGCGGGCCTCGGGTGAGCCACCGTCGCGTCCAGCAGGGTCCGGGCCAGCTCGGCGCTCAGTGCGTCGTGGACCTTGAGGCGGCCGTCGGCGAGCATGTCCTGAGCGGCCGGCGCCAACCGCAACAACCGGGTGGGCGAGCCGCCCAGCAAAGCGGAGCCCTGGCCGAGGACCCTTACCCGCCGGTCGACCTGCACAGCAAATCCATCCGGCAACCGCGCCTGGGTCATGAGCGCCGCTCTCCCCCGCAAGCGGGGGGACCCCCCCGATTCAAGCCGGCACCATCGTCGTCGGCGCGGGTCATGTGAGCATCCCGTCCGCCGCGGGCGCCCAACGTCTGACCCGGCTGAGGCAATCGTCAACCATCTCCGCGAGCATCCGCTCCCCCTCTGCAGCGGTCGCCGTGGTCGGGTCACCCAATACGCCGAGTTCGCTGACCGCCGCGACTCCCCCGCGCCGCATTGACGGTAGCAGGTCGGGCAGCGGCGCGACGTTGCCCGCATGCCACCGGTCGGTCAGTACGTCGGTCGGCGAAATGTATAGCAATACTGAAGTTTCAGCGTGGCCGGCGTGGGCGTCACCACCTGCCACCGCACAAGGGGACCACCCGGCGTCACGCCCTTCGGATCGCAGTCGACCCACCGCGCGGCGCAACGCCCTGATGTTGCCACCATGGCCGTTGATGAACAGGAGCCGCTGCGCCCAGCAGGTAGCCGACCTGCCGTACTCCAGCAGCAGCGTGGTCAGCGCCTTGGTGCCGATGGAGATGGTTCCGGGGAAGCTTTGATGCTCGCCGCTGTCGCCGTACGCGATGGCCGGCGCTGTCACCCACTGCAGCTGGGGGTCGCTGGACGCACCGGCCAGACCGGCAGTGACCCCGCGTGCGACGGTGGTCGCGATCCGCGTGTCGGTGTCCAGTGGCAGGTGAGGGCCGTGCTGTTCGGTGGATCCAACCGGGATGACTACGCCCAGCGACATGCTTTGTAGCTGGCTCGACGTCGAGCCCCCAAGTTCGGCGAGGACAGCCACTCGGTGATGGTAAGACGAATTCACCTGTCGTGCATCGGTTGTTGGCGCTCTGGAAAAAATTTCTGCCGCCGACCGTTCACTAAAGCGGGTCACCGCTGCCACGTCCGCCACCTGAGTATCAGCATGCTCGCTGGTCTCGCATGCGCCGCGGCTACGCTCCTCCCCGCGCGGGCGGGGGCACCCCGAGCGCTCGAGCAAAACCAGCGGGCACCAGAATGTCGTCCGGGTTGAGGTCGTGCACGGAGGCTCGCCCGAGCCCCATCAACGCCGAGTCGATGCCGCCGCGAAGGATGTCGAGAACGTTCTCGACACCCGGTTGCCCGCCGGCCGCCAGGCCCCATAGGTAGGCGCGGCCAATCATGACCGCACGCGCTCCCAGCGCCAGCGCCTTGACGACGTCGCTGCCGCGGCGGACACCGCCGTCCAGCAACACCTCGATCTGGTCGCCGACCGCGTCCACAACCGCGGGCAGCGCGCGGATCGACGCCGGCGTGCCGTCCAAGTTGTTGCCACCGTGGTTGGACACCGAGATTGCTGAAACACCAGCATCCACAGCCCTTTTGGCGTCGTCGACCCGCATCACACCTTTGAGCATGAACGGGCCGCCCCACTGCTCGCGCAACCAGGCGATGTCCGCCCAGGTCGGCGGCGGCGTCGTCATCCACTCCCCGTAGGCGGCGAAGAACAGCGGCCCGGGCTCGCCGCGAGGAGCCTGGTTGGGCACCCGCAGGTCCGGCTGGCGCAGCGTCTTCCCGTACGTCCACAGCCAGCCCGGACGGGTGATCGCCTGCGGCGACAATTTCAGGATGGTCCGCAGGTTCATCTGCTCGGGGATCGCGGGGCTACCCCAGTCCCGCCCGTGTGAGAACGACCAGTCGGTGGTCGCGATCAAGCCAACTGCGCCGGCATGGCGAGCCCGCTCGACGCGCTGCGCGATCGCCTCGCGCCCGCCCAGCCAGTAGACCTGAAAGAACAGCTTGGGATTAGCGGCGATGACCTCCTCGATCGGCTTACAGGCGAACGACGACAGCCCCATGGCCGTGCCGCGCGCCGCGGCGGCCCGCGCGACAGCGACTTCACCGTCCGGATCGACCGCTTGCACACCGGTGGGCGAGATGACTATCGGCAGCGAAATCTCTTGCCCCATAACAGTTGTCGAAAGGTTACGCTTTTCAATGGCGCCGACCACATGAGGCGCGAAGCCGAGCTCGCTGAACGCCTCCACATTGTCGGAGACGGTCAGCCCCTTCTCGCTGGCGGCGACCAGCGCGGCATAGACCGATTTCGGCAGTCGCCGTTTCGCCCGTTGCTGGGCGATGGCGACGGTCTCGAACCAGACGTCACGAGCCACGGCTAGACCGGGCTTTCGTTGCAGAGCCGCTTCGGTGCCGCCGGTGGATGCAGCGACAGCGTCAGCGGCACCGGCCCGCCGCGCCGCCGTCCGTGCGAGTGATCCCCGGCCGGGCGGGGTTTGTCGCGCTCTTGCGCCAGGGCCGACGTGCCGTAGCCCTGAACGCATTCCGGATCAGGGCCGTCTATCGGCAGCCCGGTGAAGAACTTGGCCGCCATGCATCCGCCCCGGCAGCTGTCGTAATGCCCGCAGCTGCCACAGGCACCGGCCGACTGCGGCTCGCGTAGCTCCCGGAACAGCGGAGCGTTCTTCCACACGTTGCCGAATCCACTGTCAGATAACACGTTTCCGGCAAGGAAGCGGTCGTGGATGGCGAACGGGCAGGCATATACATCGCCGACCGGATCGATCAGGCACACCACCCGTCCGGCTCCGCACATGTTCAGACCGGACAAAGCGCCGGGTTCGCCGAGTCCTGACAGGTGGAAGAAGGAATCGCCGGTCAACACCCGCTCCCCCTTGGCGACCAGCCATTGGTAAAGCTGGACCTGCTGCTCGGCGGTTGGGTGCAGCTCATCCCAGACGTCGGCGCCACGACCCGACGGGCGTAGCCGCGTGATGCGCAGCGTGGCGCCGTAACGGTCTGCCAGCGCGGCGAATTCGTCGAGCTGACCGACATTGTGTCGGGTGACGACGACGGAGATCTTGGCGTCGGAGAATCCGGCGGTGGCAAGGTTTTCCAGGGCGCGGATGGCCATCGCAAAGGACCCCGCACCCCGGACGGCGTCGTTGACCTCAGCGGTCGCGCCGTCCAGCGAAACCTGGACGTCGACGTAGTCGCTGGCCGCCAACCGGGCGGCTGCCTCGGGGGTGATCCGCACCCCGTTGGTGGAAAACTTCACGCCGACGTGGTGCGCGGTGGCGTAGTCCACCAGATCCCAAAAGTCCGGCCGCACAGTCGGTTCCCCACCACCGATGTTGACATAGAACACCTGCATGCGTTCCAGCTCATCGATGATGTCTTTGCAGGACTGCGTGGACAGTTCGCGCGGATCGCGTCTCCCGGACGACGACAGGCAGTGCACACACGCCAGATTGCATGCGTATGTCAGCTCCCAGGTCAGGCAGATCGGTGCGTCCAACCCGCGCTCGAACTGCTCGACCAGCCGTGGCACAACCGCGGTCATGTCGCCTCCTTCGGCCCAGCGGGGACCAGCATGTTGGAGCCGGCCAGCACGCCCAGCGCATGCAAGTAGGGATCCTGCCGGCTGTCCTCGACTCCTGCGGCGCGGCAGGCCGCAGAGGCGTCCGGGTAGTCGGCCAGGGACTGCACCACCGCAAGAATGGTGCGGTTCTTGAGGAATGACAGTTTGCGGGTCCCGAAGTGATACAACAGCGCGCCGAAGGGCTCGGGGCGCACGGCCACCTGCGGGTGCAGGCGCCACGCGCGTCCGGGTTCGAACACGGACCCGTCCGGCCACGACGCGG
>Ga0187769_10001191_pt1 | contig 14733 bp, 16 predicted proteins | sample 0116_SJ02_MP02_1_FD_133140 | JGI IMG/M metagenome (GOLD analysis project Ga0187769, IMG submission 133140) | Tropical peat soil microbial communities from peatlands in Department of Meta, Colombia - 0116_SJ02_MP02_10_MG | ecosystem: Environmental > Terrestrial > Soil > Wetlands > Peat | place... | reverse complement strand
CGAGTTAGTCCAAAAGAGGAAGAGGATGGCTTGGACATGAGCCAGCATGGAGAAGAAGCATACCACTTTGAATAAGATGGAGCCTTTTTACCCTTTTAGAAGCAGCTTCTAGCTTATGTATGGTATGGAGTTGCTGGTCTTAGTATTTTTGCCCTCTGAGTTGTCTCCCCAGCTTAATAGCCATCTGTTGGAGTCGTCAGACTTTGGGTCCCTGAACATCGTTATCTGAGAAAAGTCGGCGTCTTTTGCATCTTTGTAACTTGTCATGAGGTTTTTCAACAGATCCTCTGTCCAGTTGCATACTATTGAAGCTTCATTTCCCTGCGGATTTGTAGCTAGCAGGTGCAGGAAATAATCGCCTACGACGACGTCCTTGACTGGACAGGAATCGTCGGTTTTCTTCATGATCTCGATAGTGTGGACTTTGAAGGTGCCGTCTTTGTCTTTTATGATTAGATGAAAGTCTTTTCCCACGAAATTTTCCATGAATTGTTTCATTAACGTTAGCTTCTTCATTCTCTCTTCTCCTCATTTCGTTATTGATTCAGGACATATATAAGGAATATTACGAAACAAGTAAACTGTCCGTGTGTTCTACAAGTATGCATTTGACATCATGATTCAAAATCTTTATATTCTAATATCTTGAGAGTTACGATATAGAAGAATATTGGGGGTATAAAAATAGAAGCTCAACAACCGTACGAATACGCAGAAACACCATACATAGAAACACAAGAAGAAAAAATCGAAAAATTCGCAAAAATGGCTGCACCAACACTTGTTGCAGTCGGATTAGGCGGAGCAGGATGCAACGTCATTACTTGGATCAAGGAAAAAGGCATCACTGGAGGAAAACTCGTAGCAGTAAACACTGATGCGACGCACCTGAGAACCATTAAAGCAGACAAAAGAATCTTGATCGGCGAAAAACTAACCAGAGGCCTCGGCAGCGGAGGCTACCCGGAAGTAGGCGAAAAAGCACTGTACGAGACCGCAAACGAAGTCATCCATGAACTGCAGAGAGCCAACATCATCTTCATGATCGCAGGCCTAGGCGGAGGAACAGGAACAGGATCGATCGTCGGGTTAGCTGAAACACTTCACAGAAAAACCGCTGGATCTCCAATGGCTCCACTACTAGTAGGTGTAGTTACACTTCCATTCGAAGTTGAAACGGCAAGAATGAATGCGGCGAAAAAAGGCTTAAACCGGCTCAAAGAATCATGCGACACAGTAGTAGTAATCGACAACAACAGACTCGTCAAGGTCGCTGGTAACCTACCTTTCAGAGAAGCATTGGGCGTCGCAAACACAACCGTCGGAAAATTCGTAAAAGGCGTAACTGAAACTATCACCACAGCAAGCCTCATCAACATGGACTACGCCGACTTAAAGGCAATCATGACTGGATCAGGCTTAGCTTCAATAGGCATAGGCGAAGGCACAGGCGAAAGCAGAGTCGAAACAGCAGTGGACAAAGCACTAAACGGACGACTACTCGACATCGAAGACGTCACAAAGGCAAAAGGCTTATTGATCCACGTTTCAGGTGGAGAAGACCTAACACTGACCGAAGTCAACCGAGCAGCTGAAATCATGAAACGTTCGTTGCCGCCTAAAACAAAGATCATCTGGGGTGCAAGAGTCGACAAAGAACTGCAAGGTGCCGTTTCAGTCATGGCTGTAATAACAGGTGTAGAAAGCGCGTTCCTACGAAAAACGGAAAAACATTTAGGACCACTAAAGTTTAACAGATAAGCAGAAACCCTACTTATCTTTTATTCTTTCTCTCATTTCTTTTTTTATTTTCTTATTAATTCTACAGAAACATGAAAAGCAAAAGCTAAAAGCAATTTCGTGATGTTAGACTCTTTGCCATGAAGGATACGTTAAGTTGTCACTTTGCGCTAGCGAAACTCAATTGACCTCGATGAGGATTCATGATTTTATCAATCCTAATATTGGCTAGAATTTATAAGCTAGGCGGATATGTCTGCTGAGATGATTTTATGTCATTGACGGATGTTCCAACGATTGAAGCCATAAAACTTACAAAACGGTTTGGGTCGTTTGTAGCGGTTTCAGAACTGAACCTCAAATTAGAAGGCGCAAAATGCGTCGGTTTCCTGGGTCCAAACGGAGCTGGAAAAACAACCACGCTAAAGATGTTCACGGATTTGATCCGTTCCTCATCAGGGGAGGCTCTAATAAACGGTATAAACGTTCACACGAGCAAGAAAGCTGCATTAACTTCTGTTGGAGCGCTTATTGAGACGCCTGAAATCTACCCTTCGCTGACACCTCGAGAAGCATTAATGATGATTGCTGAAATTAGGGGGATACCCGCTGACCAACGACTCATGAATATTGAGACGGCTGTCGCAGAAGTCAGGATGGAAGAGTGGATTGACAAAAGAGTAGGCAGAATGTCCAAGGGAATGAAACAGAGAATAAACATAGCCTCAGTCCTGATCAGCAACCCAAAAATTCTTTTGTTGGACGAGCCCACCACGGGTCTTGACCCACGAGGAATGACTGAAGTAAGGGAGATCATCAAAGGACTAAAGACCAAACAACGTTTGATTTTCATGAGTTCGCATCTATTGGGCGAAGTTTCGGACGTGTGCGACGAAGTAGCAATGATTGATCACGGTAAACTTCTGATCTACGACACGATTTTTAATGTAACCTCAAAGTTTGCAGGGGGCCAAGACATGGTGGAAGTTGGGTTCCAGCGTCCAGTTGACGAAGGAATATTAAGCAAAACAATCGGGAACCTTTCAGGGGTAGTAAGCACAAGCAAACGGGACGACAGGAATATAACCATCAAGTTCACCGGGGGATCAGCCACCCAAGAAAGGCTTCTGAGCGACTTGGTGAGGTTAAACATAGGTGTAATTAGTTACAGACCATCCTCCATTGAGCTTGAGGATGCTTACCTCAAACTAGTAACTGCAACGTTGTGATAGCCATGACCAACGAACAAAACATTTCAAACAACACTGTTCCAGACAGCATGTCTCAAGTTGGAATAATAGCAAAATACACTTTTCTAGACTATCTCAGGTCAAGAAGATTCTTCGTACTGTTGATAATAACCGTTTTAATAGGCGTAATCTTGACGGTACTAGTTCATTTTCGTTCAGCAGCCTTTACCTCGTCAAACTTGGATTTCTATTCAAGCTACTGGGGAAGCGCCGTCACGTTTGTAATTATTTTGTCAGGAATCTTTTTTGGTGGTGATGCTGTGTCGGGAGAATTCCAAAACAAAACAGGCTACTTCACGATCCCAAACCCTATTAGACGATCATCCATCTATATTGGCAAATGGCTCGCAGCATTTGTTGCTTCAACGGTAATGTTTGCCATCTTTGCAGTCTTCACAATCGCAACGGGCGCGTACTTTTTCGGTTCAAATATACCGTATCAATTCGGCGAATCATTGCTTTTCGCGTTATTGTATCTAGCTGCTGTGCTCAGCTTTACGTTTTTCTTTAGCTCTATGTTCAAAAGCAGCGTTATCTCCGTTATAGTAACGGTCATCCTGTTTTTCTTCGTCTTCAATCTACTGGACAGCTTTGTCTTGCCTCTTGCGGGAATTGAGCCTTGGTTCATCATCACCTACGGCGCAGGAATAATCGGAAATGTGTTGACCTCGCCTTTTCCACCACACGGACCCTTGAGTGCGCCATTAGGTCCAAGAAGACTAATCACTCTATCAACATTTAACGCTACAATACCCGAAGGATTAGCCATCTTAGCGCTGTACTTTATCATCACGGCAATCATAGGTTTGTACCTCTTTGAGAAAAAAGAATTCACTTAAAGGAAGAAAAACCGGGATTTTCCTCAACGAGAGTTTCAAATAAACCGTTTACCTTTACCTTTGCGAGAATTCAAGTTAATGCCATAGTATTGGGTGTTCCTTATCTTCCGAAACCGTTGCAGGGCGTTAATTATGTTAGAAACCGCGAGTGATAGTAAAATTTAACTACTAAAACATACTAAGGCACGGTCTAATGAGGAGACTTCCGCTTCAGCTATTCGGTTCGGTGTGCACCAACCCTGCGCTCATGGTGAGCTTCGGCAGAGGAGCCTATCGAGAATTTGTTAAATCAAAATTAGACTACGGAAACGAAAACGGCAGCAGTTCTGCACTTTGGCTTCTTAGCCTAAGAATTACCCACCGCTGCAACCACAGATGTGCCATCTGCGCGCAGTGGGGACAAAGCGGATACAACGCGAGGGATGATACACCGAAAGTCACGGGGGAAGTCCCAGTTGAAGTCTACAAGAAAGTCATAGATGAAGTTGCATCCAAAAAAGTCCACGTTTACATAACAGGCGGAGAACCGTTCCTCTATCAACCACTCGTGGAATTTGTAAACTACATCAAAAAGAAGGGTCTGACGGTTCAAGTCGTGACAAACGGCGTCGGACTGGAACGTAATGCAGAAACCATCGTCGACAACGGGTGGGACATGATCTGTGTTTCGTTTGACGGCCCGAGAGAAATCCACGATAAATGCCGAGGAGTCCCCGGGGCCATGGACACCGCTGTTAAAGGCTTATTAGCCATTCAAAAGTTGAAGAAGGAGAAGCACAAAAGAAAACCCGCGATCTTTACTCTGACAACAATTTCCAGCAATAACCAGTACGCGTTGGTTGACACGGTGAAGGAAGCTGAGAAGCTCAAGCCCGGCGGCATAGTGATCTATTATTCTTGGTTCACGCAAGAATGGATCGGGCAGAAACATACGAAAATAGCTAAAGAAAAGTTGGGAATAACGCCTTTCGCATGGAAGGGCTATGTCCGCGACACAGCAACGTTAGATGTAGATGCCATCGTTGAGCAGGTCAAAGAAATTAAAAGCCAAAAACATCAAAGCAGAATTCTCTTCGTACCCGACCTCAAAATCGATGACGTCCGAACCTACTATAATGAACCTGAGAACTTCTTCGGCTACAAAAAATGCGTTGCACCATGGTTCCAGCTTGACGTAATGCCGAACGGAGACGTAGTTACATGCAGAGATTTCCCAGACTTTGTCACAGGAAACATTATGGAAGAGCCCATTCTTGAAATTTACAACAGCGAAAAGTACCGCAAGTTCCGGCGCGCTCTTAGAAGCTGCGAAAACGGCGTTTTTCCAATATGTTCGCGTTGCTGTGGTTTGATGGGGTACTAAAAATGCCCCTCGCGTCTGCGACGAAACGTACTTCCTTTCATCGATCAACTGCTTTTAAGGCCCTTCTGAAAGTGGGGTGAAACAGACGACGGAGACTATAGACGTCGCAATCATCACAATGAACAGCGCCGCCAAATTGAGGGAGTGCATCCGCTCCGTTTACATGAACGTGCCCGTTAACAAACTCATAGTAGTCGACGGCTGCTCTACCGACGCCACTCAAACCATAATAGAAGAGTTTCAGCGGCAACACGGGAACGTCATCTTCATCCAGGAAAAAGGAACCAGAGCAACTGCCAGGCAGACGGCGATCAAGCTGGTCAAAACCGACTGGTTCATGTTCGTCGATAGCGACGTTGTTCTCTCAAGGAACTGGTTTATCGAAGCAGAAAAACTATTAACGGATGATGTCGGCGCAATCTGGGGAATTGAAATCTGGTCAGTGCTCCAAAGAAAGAAGATACTTGCGCTTTTCGAGAGGGTCACATTGAAGATTTTTGAAACACGAGGAGGAACCCACGATATGCTGATTAGGCGTAAAACAGTTGAAGATATCAAGATCCCTTATCATCTGCACACTTACGAGGACGCATACATCAAATCGTGGATCGCCAAAAAAGGCTATAAAGTCCTCGGCGTCTATGAACCCCACTGCGTCCATTTCCGTGCAGATTCAGTGTGGACAGCAAAAAAACATGTTGAGCTCATGGTCAGCGACCTGAGATTTGCCGCCCGGCGCCCTTTTCTTCTTCTTCCTTACGGATTTTACTCAGCAGTCGTTACCTACCAAATCGCCGTAAACAGATTCAAACGGCCCAGACTGAAACGAAGAAAAAGCGCCTAATTATTTAGCTAAATATGTCCATGGAATATTCATGATGTTTTAGGCGGAGAAAATGAGAGAATACAGGATGAAATATATTCAAGTTAGAAATTAGATTAGGCGGATGTTCTTTGGGGCAACCTAGAAATCTTAGGCATTTACGTAAAAACGCGCCGCAGCTGATCGCCCTAGCAATTGCCATCGTTGTTGTTCTCTATTTTGTGGTTGATTTTCTTGATGATGTGGTTATCGAAGGCAATCCGGTGACAAGTGAGCCGATAATTAGTCTCGTCATTGTCGTAGCGCACGGTGTAACTTCGACGGTGCGGACTTTCGGGTATCCAGGTATCTTCTCGCTGATGCTGCTTGAAACAAGCTCGCTTCCCATCCCAAGTGAGGTTATCCTTCCATTCGCGGGTTACCTAAGTTTTACGGGGCAATTTAACGCTTGGATAGTCGTGGCGGTTGCAACGGCTGCGGGAATATTTGGTTCATTAATCGACTACTACATAGGATTGAAAGGCGTCCAATCACTAATCAGAAACAAAGTTTTAGGAAAAGTCATCTTGTCCGCTGGCCAATTGGAAGTTGCCGAAAAATGGTTTAACAAACACGGCAGTTTAATGGTTTTCGCTAGTCGACTCATCCCAGGGTTTCGAACCACTTTTTCTTTCCCTGCGGGCGCCGTAAAGATGCCGATAAAAAAGTTTCTCGCCTTTACGACTGCAGGATGCCTTGTGTGGAATGTGGTTTTGGTTTATTTGGGCTGGTACCTGGGTAATAATTGGGAGGCGGTCGCTGGAGTTTCGCGTTACTTGATTTTGGCTGCCGTAGCGGTAGCGGTGATTACAAGTGTCGTTTACGTGCTTGTGCGAAGGAAAAACATTCGGAAACAAAAGCGGCAAGGATTGGCTCAATCAATTTGGGCTTAGGCTATTTTGGTTATTTTCGGTTTCGCTTCGCCTTTTAGCCCGAGGGCTTTTGCTTCCTGAACCTGCAGCATACAGTCGACGTGTGAGGCTTCGTTGAAGGGTTTGTAATTGATCATTTCAAGGAATGCGCCGTCGATTGACACTGGTGAGTCTGAGGCGAATATGCCGACGTCTTTCGTGACGGGTTCGCCTGGCATCGGTAAGCAGTCGCAGTTTGGTGTGATGTCTTTGGCGAAGCTGACGTAAGACACTTTGTTGTGTTTAAAGGTCGAGAGGACTCCGTAGGCGGCTGACGCGAGTGCCCTGCAGAAGTCGTCTTGGTCGATGAAGCTGATGGCCTGCATAGGGCAAGCGTTCTTGCACATTGGGCAGCGCATGCATAGCTGCGAAGTGTTGTGTGCTTTTCCTTCGATGATGTCGGGCAGGTGGAGTTCACAAGTTGCCTTGCATTTTCCGCAGCCGATGCATTTGCAAGTATCAATTTCTAACCCTACTACCCTATGCTGCCTGAGTTTGCCTACTTCAGGGCAGCAACCCATCCCGAGGTTCTTGATGGCGCCACCGAACCCGCTGAGTTCATGACCCTTATCGTGCGTTACCACAATCATCGCATCAGCTTCAGCAATCATCCCTGACACTTCAATTTCGCTCAGAATGCCCTTCGTCGACACGGTTCGGTAGTTCTCACCTTTGAGGCCGTCAGCCGGGAAAAACGGCGCCATGTTGAATCCGTTTGTCAACGCGTTAATCGTGTGGTCGTACCCATTGTTTCTTTTGCCGTGATAGAGAGTGTTGGAGTCGGTGAGGAAGGGTTTTCCGCCTGCCTCTTTGACCCTGCGCACTATCTCATGGACAAAAAAAGGCTGCACATAATAGGGGTTTCCAAGCTCGCCCACATGCAGCTTAACCGCGACAAGGTCGCCTTTCTCCACACAGTCAAATGTTCCTGCTTCATCGTAGAGGCAATTAGCTTCCTCGAGCAAGTTTCGTTTGGGATCCCATGGAACAAGATGAACGGTCATGAAATGTTTCGCCAGCATTTATTGAGCCTAGCAACTCAATATAAATATGATTCCACAGGTTATGTGGTTGGCCGTTGGTAAAAAAAACAAAGACAAGAGCGGTGATTGCTCATTGGAACTCTAGAGTGCTATGAATTAACAAAGGTTTACGAAGACAAACGCAAAGCATTGGAAAACGTGACTTTCACAGTACAAACTAGCGGCATCTTCGGGCTGATAGGCAGAAACGGGGCGGGGAAAACAACTCTTATCCGGATTCTCGCCACTGAGCTTCAGCCGACCTCGGGAAAGGCAAGTATCAACGGATTAGATGTACTGAAACAAGAGACCAAGTTGCGGGAGAAAATCGCAATTGTCCCGCAGGAAGCCAGAACAATAAGGTGGATGACCTCCAAGCAAACTGTTCTGTCATATCTTCTTTGGCGAGGTTACGGATATGGTGAAGCAAAGAAACTGGCTCAGGAGTCACTTGAGAGGCTTGAGTTGCAAGAGTATGCTGACGTCTTGACAAGTCGCCTTTCAGGTGGAACCAAAAGGAAGGTCCTTATCGCAACAGTGATGGCGTCTGAAGCAGAAATCATTTTTCTTGATGAACCAACCACAGGCTTAGATCCGATTTCAAGACGGGAACTGTGGGTAATCCTCAGAGCACTTGGCAAAGAACGCTTCATTTTTCTTACAACTCATTATCTTGAAGAAGCAGAGCAGCTTGCCGATAAAATTGGGATTCTAAAGGCTGGGAAATTGATTGCGCTCGGAGCCCTGTCTGAGCTTAGAAAAACCGTGAAATATCAGTACAGTATTAAGCTGCCTTCTAAAACTCAGATTCCGCAGTTAAAAGACGCCGAAGTTACTAAGGACAAGTCAGGCGCCACCCAGATAATGGCCAACGAAGAGGAAGCTTTCCAAGTTGCAAGAGGTTTAGCTGAGCAGGCGGTAAAGTTCTCTATTGCCCCCGTTACTTTAGATGACATTTTCTTCTATCTTGTGGGCCAAAAAGCGAGGGATGAATAATGAAGCGTAACAGATTCAGCCAAATCCTCGCAGGCGTTTTAGTAAATGCCCTCTACGAAATGAAAAACTACCCCATCGTTCTTCTTAGCGCAGTCATCACCCCGTTTTCAATTCTGATCATTATCACATTTGTGTCTCACGGTAGCCTTTTTGGACCCGCGATTTTAGGTGGGTTGATCATGACTTTCTTCACCAGCGGGATTTCACTTCAATCAGACCTTTCCCACCTGAAAAACGACTTCAAGCTCCAAGATATGATCGTGAGCTCGCCGACAAGCGCAAGACTATACATGGGAGGAATGACCCTTGCGGAGATCGTTTACTCGATTCCGTCGATAGCTATTCTGGTTGGTTTGGCGTGGATCTACGTGCACCCGTCACTTCTTCAAATAGCAATCTTGACGATTGTGTTGCTGCTGATGTTCGCTATCTCTGTGGCGCTTGGGTTCATGTTGTCCACTTTTTCAAATGATGTGGTTCAAAGCTACGCCTTCTCAAGGCTTCTTCAACTGTTGTTTGCGACGTTGCCGCCAGTTTATTATCCCATAAGTTACATTCCTACTCCGCTAAACTACATTGCCTACCTGTCTCCAACCACTTATGTGGCAGAAATCATGCAGTCAGCAACAGGCTACCTAAGCATTCCAGTCAGCTTACTAGTTTTTGACTGGGGGGTCCTTTTAGGAGTATGCGCCGTAATACTGTTTATTGCCTACAAGAAGACAAGATGGAAAGATGTTTAGCTCCTAATATTTTTTACCTGCGATCAGCTTTTTCAGTACCTCAGATGCTTCGGCTTCGCTGTCCGCTAAAACTTTGATCCAGAGTTCAAACTCGGCTTTCGAAATCTCTTTTTGGATGACGCCCTTCTGGTCTCCAGAGTAAAACCTCGACGGCTGAGCGGAAAAAAGCTTCACATAGAAGATTCTGTCGGCTATGATGATTCTTGAGGAGCAGTCGGCTTTTTCGCCTGCTTCGTAATCGACTTCGTAACCCACGTTTGAACCCTTCTTTGAAAAGCGCGGGTTTGTTACTTAAGTTTTCTCTTTCATGGACCATTGACTTGCGGAGGAATAATGGCTTAGAAAATATATAGTCTATTTATTTTATCGAGTGAATCTCTATAGGAGCCGCTGTGCAATTAACTCTTGAACATGTGGAAGAGGTGAAAAGAATGCTCTCAAGAGACTGCGACGGCTGCACCATGCTCAAAGAATGCAGTGTTCGCTACAAGAAAGCCGCAAAAGGCGACAAGGTTTACTGCCCTGACGGAACAGCTCACTTGGTCGACTGCTACAGCATAAATCAAGGCCAAGACATAGTATGCTTTTTCGAAGCGTTTCAATAAGCAAAAATTAGTTGAACGCTAACGCGGTAAAGCTATTTTTGGCCTGTTTTTTGTTGCTCCTATTTTGTTTTTTTTCTTCTATTGCTTGGGTCGAAGAAGTTTATTTTATATAGATAATATCCATATAATACATAGTCTATATAGATATACCTAATATAATTAGCTAGCTATAGAACCGATCGTGACGTGTAAGACTTGACAGCCCACGCCGAGAAACAAAATGAGGAACAACGAAAGCTCCAAGTAACTGGGGGATCAACATTTATTCTTTCCTTACCGAAAGGATGGGCAATCCGAAACGAACTGAAAAGGGGAAGCTCTATGGTGGTCCGTGAAGAAGACGATGGATCACTCTGCGTCGCCCCCTCAAAATTTGTTAAGAAAGAAAAACAGGATGAAGCTTTCATCAAAGCATCGGCAAACGATAACCCCGAAGCTATCATGAGAACCGCGATTTCAGCCTACCTCGACGGCTACAACATTCTGCATATCAGGTCGCCAAGTCAAAAGGTGCTTTCAGCCAAACTTCGGAATCATCTCAAGAATTTTGCGAGGCATTATTTGGTTGGAACAGAAATCGTGATTGACACGCCAACAGAGTTGACGCTGCAAGTGTTACTCAATTACCCTGAACTTACAGTTCAGAACGCGTTAAGTCGAATGTCAATAATCGCCTCATCCATGCATAAAGAAGCCCTTGCGGCGCTGAAGAAGCTCGATTATTCAGCGGCAAAATCTGTCATTGAAACTGACCGTGAAGTAAATCGCTTTGGGCTGTACATAGTTAGGCTTTTGAAGCTGGCAGTTTCTAACCCGCGGGTCGTCAAAGAAATCGGGTTGAACACACAGAGAGACTGCCTTGGCTACAGGCTTATTGCGAAAGCTGTGGAGAGGACCGCCGATCACGCTACTAAGATCGCTGAAAACACGTTGTGCTTAAAAGAGCAAGTAAGCGACGGTTTTTCTGAAAAGCTAACTGAGCTTAGCACCTTGGCTGATTCAATGTTCGAGTCTGCGATGGATGCTTTGTTTAGACGCGACTTCAACTTAGCGGAATCAGTCATTGAAAAAATAAGCCAGGTTCACAAATTGGAGAAAGAGGCTGTGCTTTCAATGCAGAACATCAAGACTGAAGACGCTGTGAACCTGAGACTGATCATCGAGAGCGTTCGAAGAACCGCGGAATACGCTAGTGACATTTCAGAGGTTGTTCTTAACCTAAACGTCGAATCAATCTTGGGATAGCCTCTACAATTTTTCCCAGTTTATTTATTGTAGGTTGTATGAAACGAGTTTGCGAGTGTAAATCTGGAGGTTTCTTCTCGTTCCCCTACCTTAAGGTTATTTTTTCTCCTGTCGCAATATAAACCACTGCTTCCATGATGTGCATTGCATGGTCGGCGATTCGTTCAAGGTACCTCACGACTAGGAGGCTTGAGATAGTGCAGTCGTTTGTGACGCCTGCTTGGGCTACCAGTTTATCGAGAAACTCGAAGTAGGCTTTGTCAACTGAGTTTTCTTGTTCTGTCATGGTTTTCACGAGTTCTGGGTTGAGCTTTCTCAGTGAGTCGATGCTTACTCTGACCATTTCGAGGACTTTTGCCGCGAGTTTTCTTATATAATCAAATATCCATTTGTCACATTTCTCGTTTTTTCCGTTGAAACGAGTTCCGATGAAGGAAATGTCCCATCCGTACCTTCCGTATCGCTCAAAGTCGTAGGCGACTTTCATGTAGGAGTTTATGATTCTTAGGTCTGAAGCTACTGGCTGATATTTGGCTATCAAGCCGAAGCATTTCTCCTCAACTTCCACGGACTTGTTTACGAGGTTTTCCGAGAGTTCGTGGACGTCTTGGGAGAAGTCTTTGCCTTCGATGAACCCGTTTATTGATAATGAAAGGGCCTTTTCGGCGAGGCCGCCCATCCGGTAAACCATCACAGTTAATTCTTCTAAGCCACTGTCTAAGAGTCTCTGCATGTGTCCACCTTAACCAAATTTCCCTGTTATGTATTTTTCGGTTAACTCGCTTTGCGGTTTCTCAAAAACCGTCGTTGTTTCTCCAAATTCTTCAAGTTTTCCAAGATACATGAAAGCTGTGTAATCCGAGATGCGTGCAGCCTGCTGAAGATTGTGGGTAACGATGATGACAGTAAACTCCTTCTTCAACTGAAAAATTGACTCTTCAACCTTAGCGGTGGCGATCGGATCAAGGGCCGAACACGGTTCATCCATAAGAATAATCTCGGGCTCCACTGCGAGAGCTCGAGCGATGCACAGTCTCTGCTGTTGCCCGCCTGATAAAGCTGTTCCAGGCTTTTTCAAGTCACCTTTGACTTCGTCCCACAAGAACGCCATCCGAAGGCTCTTTTCAGCAAGTTCATCAAGTTTCTTTTTATCTCTTAAACCGTTGAGTTTCAGACCTGCTACGGCATTATCATAAATGGACATTGTTGGGAAGGGATTAGGCTTCTGAAAAACCATGCCAATCCTTTTTCGAATAACAACTGGATCCACTTTTGGATCGTAAATATTTAATCCGTCTAAGATGACTTGCCCTTCGACTTTGGCGCCTGGCGTCAACTCATGAATCCTGTTCAAGCACCTGATAAGCGTGCTCTTTCCACATCCTGATGGACCCATCACGGCGGTTACCTGATTTTCTGGGAACTTTATGTTGATCCCTTTGAGGGCCTGCACCTTGCCGTAGGTCGCCCTCAAGTTAATAGTTTCCACCTTAGCAGGGGGGAGTTCTATGAATCTCTTGCTCAACTTAGTCAATCCTTCCCGAGCTTACGTCGACGTTTATTTTTTGCTGATTGTTCATCTGTCTTACTCCATCCTTGCCTCTGTTAAGTTTCTTCCTATTGTTAGCTTGACTAAGAGGTTCAAACCAAGCATGACTAGGATAAGCACCAAAGCGGCTCCCCAAGCTTGAGCTTCCCAAACTGGAAACCCAGAAGTGCCATAATTGTAGATTAGAACTGTTAAGGAGGCTGTGGGTTGGTTAACTATGCTTGTTATGTAGTGAGTGCTTGCAGCCGCTGTTAACAGCAATGGAGCTGTTTCTCCTGTTGCCCGAGCGATCGCTAACACTATACCCGTTAAGAGGCCAGTTTTCCCCGTGCTGATTACAATTCTCAAGATGGTTTTCCACCGGGGAACTCCAAGAGCCATGGAAGCCTCCCTCAAAGTTGTTGGAACAAGCTTAAGAGATTCAGTTGTCGTCCTGGCGATGATCGGGATCATAATCAAACTTAAGGCGAAGCCTCCTGCGACCGCTGAGAATTCATGCGTTGATAGCACAATTATTATGAATACGAAAAGGCCCAGTACCATTGTTGGAAAACCAGTTAGCACGTCATTCATAAAGCCGGAAACGGTGGAAATCTTGGAGGAGGACCATTCTGCGAAGAAGATGCCTGCTCCAATGCCTATTGGAATCGAAAACAAACCGGCTATGCCTACCATTATGAAGGAACCTGCTATCGCTGGGCCTATGCCGCCGCTTTTGTCATTTGGTCCGCCCGGCAAATGTATAAAGAAGCCTAAGTTGATGACTCCTGCGCCTCGCACTAAGACTTCGCCTAGAATGAAAACTAGCGGTACTATGGCAAGAACTACAGCTACCAATATGAGAATGGTCATTGTCTTGTTGACGAATCGCCGCCATAAGGAAACGCTTGTAAAACCTTTAGAGGTCGTTATCTTTTGCCACCTCTCTTATCTCTGCACGTTGGTTCCACGTGTCATCCTCCAAAGCAGTAAACGGGCGAATACGTTGATGATCAAGGCAACAAAGAAGAGAATTAATGCGACTTCAACTATTGCTGCTCGGTAAAGCCCTGAAGCTTCACCAAACTCATTGGCTATGAGTGCAGACAGTGTATATCCTGACGAGAACAAGTTTGAGGTGATCGTAGGTATGTTGCCGATCACCATAACCACCGCCATTGTTTCGCCGATGGCTCGTCCCAAACCGAGAACAAACGCGCCGAATATCCCTGACCTTGCATAGGGCAAAACACTTTTCTCGGTAACTTCCCACTCCGTTGCCCCCAGAGAGTACATTGCTTCCCTCTGGCTGTCTGGGACGGCGTGGAGAACATCTCTGGTTACCGCTGACATTGTAGGAATAATCATGATAGCCAATATTACTCCTGCCGTGAAGAAGTTTGCGCCACCCTGAAATGGTGTTCCTGAAAAAAGTGGGATAAATCCAAGGGATTCATGCAGGGGTTTTTCTATATATTGTGATAGCAATGGAGCGAAAACAAGTATGCCAAAAAGGCCATAAACTACGCTGGGCACCGCCGCAAGTAAATCAACGATTGTTCCTAACATGTAACCGAGGCTTCTATGGGCTTTCAGTCTTTCTGATATGAAGATAGCCACACCTAGACT
>Ga0187769_10001189_pt1 | contig 14742 bp, 14 predicted proteins | sample 0116_SJ02_MP02_1_FD_133140 | JGI IMG/M metagenome (GOLD analysis project Ga0187769, IMG submission 133140) | Tropical peat soil microbial communities from peatlands in Department of Meta, Colombia - 0116_SJ02_MP02_10_MG | ecosystem: Environmental > Terrestrial > Soil > Wetlands > Peat | place... | reverse complement strand
CCAGCTCTCCCGTTCGCCGTCGCGTCGCCACCGTCGGTTCGCAGCGAGCGCTCGTGCGGTCTCCCGACCCGCCCGGTCCTCTCGCCGCTAGTCCGGTTCAGCCCCAGCCGAAGATCTCCCAGGTGAGCGTCCGGACGACGTAGCCGAGCGCGAGATGGGCTAGGAACACCTCGAGGGCCGGGGGGTACTGCTCGATCACGCACGAGCGGAACCCGAGCTGGCCCACCCCGACGGGGTCGGTGCCCCGGAGGACTGCGAACCGCCCGGTCAATCGCTCGTTGATGGTGTACTCGACCCCGGCATACACCACCGTCATCGGACCGAACATCGTGGACTTCGTCTTCCAGAGGTCGTCACCGACTTGGATACGGATCTCGTCGGCCTTCGCACGATACGAGACGACCGAACGTCCGTCCGTCGAGGCCCGGGGCCGCTCGAGGATGTACTCGGTCGAGAACAGTGCGGCCAGCTTCGGCCCGAGTCCCGGGGACTCGGACTCCGCGGGCCGGCCGGTCCAGGTCTCCGAACCGACCTCGACCTCGATGATGTTCTTCAGCACCCGAGCCGTCGCCCGAATCATCGAATCGCCGCTCGAAGGAGTACCGGCCATCAGGTATTAATGGCGCCACCGGTCGGCGGGGCGTGACGGCTCCTCGCCCCCGGCCCCCGCCCTTGGACCGAGAGTTCGGCCTCGGGTTCTACGGCTCCGCCACACCGGGGGTGTCGGGCCGGACGAAGTCCTCGCCCGAGGATTTCCGGGTGGCGGAGATTTCGAACTACCCGGCGCCGGACCCCGGGGGCGCCTTCACCGTGCTGCGGGTCGAGAGTCGCGACTGGGAGCAGCATGAGCTGGGCCAGGCAATCGCCCGACGACTCGGACTACCGTTCGCGTCCGTGCAGTGGTCGGGCACCAAGGACCGCCGGGCCGTGGCCGAGCGACTGTTGTCGTATCGGGGACCGCTCCCGGCCGGAGACCTCGAGCTTCCCCGCGTGACCGTGCTCGATGCCTACACGGCACGGGACGGCCTCGTTCTCGGTCGGCACTTCGGGAACTCCTTCGAGATCCGGGTAAGCGAACTCTCGCTCCCCACGGCGGAGGCGCTGGCCGCCTTCCGAGCGACGGAGGAAGAGCTGAGGAACCTCGGCGCCTGGCCGAACTTCTTTGGTCCTCAGCGATTCGGGGAAGTCCGTCCGGTCACTCACGGAGTGGGCCGGCACGTCGTGCGAGGGGACCTCGCGGGGGCGGTCGAGACGTACCTGGTCGCGCGACCACCGGGGACACCGGACGGGGTGGGGGACCAGGCCCGCGCGACCTACGCGGAAACGCACGACGCGGCTCGGGCGCTGCGGGAGTTTCCGGCCCACTATCGATTCGAGCGGGCGCTTCTCGAGCGGCTCGCGAGAGGAGACCCTCCCGAACGCGCGTTTCGAGCGCTCGGGCGCGAGCTCCGCCTCCTGTTCGTGCACGCGTTCCAGGCCCTGTTGTTCAACCGATGGATGACCCGCCGCTACGAAGCGGGATTGCCGCTCGATGTCCCCCTCCCCGGCGACCGACTCCTCCGGCTGGGCCGCGATGGGACCGTGCGCAGCCAGGAAGGGGTCCCGGTGTCGGAGGACAACCAAGCGGAATGCGCGGACCTCGTTCGACGGGGCGGCGCGTGGGTCGCCGGGCCTCTCATCGGGTACGAAACGCCGCGCCCCGAGGGTCCTGTGGGCGAACTCCTCGAGGCGGTGCTCCGCGAGGAAGGGGTCGACCGCAGCATGTTCCGCGTTCCCGTCTGTCCCGAGGTGGCGAGTCGAGGTGCCTGGCGTCCGGCGGTGCTCCCCGTGCCTCCGATCGGCCTCTCGGAGTCCGAGGGCGGGGGCGTCTGGTTCCGGTTCGCGCTCCCGAAGGGAGCGTATGCGACCGTCCTCCTGCGCGAGTTCCTGAAGACGGGCTCCGAAACCTCCGTGGGCGACTCCTCCAAAGGAGGCTACTAATACTCGACAGCGGGGTTCGACCGCCGAAGAGAGACGGTCTCGTTCATGCCGGTCGATGCTCCCCCACGCCCGTTCCTGGTCCCCCTGCGAACGCCCGGGCCATCACCCCTTCCCGACCTTCCCGAAGGGACGACCCGGGTTCCCACGGGAGTACCGGATTTCGACTATCTCACCGGCGGACTCCCGACCGGTTCGGTCATTCTGCTCTTCGGGGAGGCCGGTGCCGGGCACCAGGAGTTCGCCCTCACCTCGGCGGTTCACCTGATGCTCCATTACGACGACCCGAAACTCCACCAGTTCTACCTCGGGAACGCGAAGGGCCCGTTCCTCTACCCCCAGGGCGTCGCCTACGTCAGCACAAGCCGGTCTCGTGAACAAGTGATCGCGGAGCTGCACGGCGCGTTCGAGGCGACCTACGCGGAGGTGCTCTCCCGGCACATCAACTTCCATGACCTCTCCCCCGCGTACTTCCAGGACACCGTGGTCCCCTCCACGTGGGCGTCCCTGTCGAGCCCCCTCCTCTCGGGCGCCCCGGTGAGCGCCGCGCCGGATGACGGAGGGCCGCTGAGGACCCTCGCCGACGCGGTCGACCAGGACGGCCGAAAGAACCTCGTGATCGTTGACTCGCTCACCGACCTTCTCGTCCGGCGGGGTATCGAGGCCACCGACCTCGTGACCCTGCTGAAAGGGCTTCGCCGTCGGGCGAAAGAATGGGACGGGGTCGTCTACCTTCTCCTCTCGAAGGGGGTCGCGTCCGCGGCGGTCGAGCAGGCCGTGATCGACTCGGTCGATGGGGTCCTCCACTTCAGTTGGGTGGCGAGCCCGAGCCAGTCGCACCGGCAGCGGGCGATGGTGATCGACAAGTTCATGCCGATCTTGGCCCGCCTTCCGGCCGAGTACCATGGTCGGTTCATGATCCGCGTGAGCTCGGTGAGCGGGCTGGTGACGACACAGTATGAGCGGGTCTGAGAAAGAACGAGCCCGGGTCCCGACGGGCATCGCCGGGCTCGACGAGATGATTGGAGGCGGCTTCCCGGCCGGGCATGTCGTTCTGGTCACCGGGCTTCCCGGTACCGGCAAGACGTGCTTCGGGCTCCAGTACCTGTTCGCCGGAGCGGCCGCGGGGGAGAAGGGGGTCTTCCTCTCGCTCGAAGAGGACGTCGCGCCACTCCTCGAGAGTGCGCGGCAGTTCCGCTGGCCGGTCGACGCGGCGATCAGTTCGGGGACGCTCAAGGTACTTCGGATCGACCCGAAGGAGACCCGTCAGAGCCTTCACCGGATCCAGGGGGAGCTCGGGAAGGAGCTCACGAGCCTCGCGGCCAAGCGCATCGTCGTCGACTCGGTTTCCCTGTTGAACATGCTGAGCGACGACGAGTCCGGCCGGCGGGCCACTCTGTTCGCCCTCGCCGCCGCCTGCCGGGAATCGGGGGCGACCACGGTGCTCACCGCCGAGGCGGACCCTCTCCACCCTGAAGTGAGCCGGGACGGCCTGAGCGAGTACGTCGCGGACGGGGTCCTCCTCCTGGGGTACCGCACCGGGACCGACGGCCACCGGGTCGGGCTCTCGCTCCGGGTGCTCAAGATGCGGCGGACCGCCCACGTTCGTTCGGTGCAACCGTACTCGATCGGTCCGAACGGGATCTCGGTCGACGCGAAGGCGGTCGATTTCGGAGGTCCGTAGACCGTTCCTGCCCCCCGTATCGGGACCTCTCCGCGGTGCCTAGATTAGGCGGGTCGTCGTCGGTGCCCCTGCCCGTCGCACGATGACCGTTCGGGAGCCGCCCATCACGCCCGCCGACCGGAGCACCCTTCCCGGGGTTCCTCCCCGCGCACTACCGCGACCGTACTGGGTGCTGTACGTCGACCTGGACGCGTTCTACGTGTCGTGCGAGCTCCGGGACCGTCCCGAGCTCCGGGGCCGTCCGGTCCTCGTCGGGCCGCCCCCCGCCGAGGGACCGACGCGGGGGGTCGTGCTCTCCGCGAGCTACGAGGCGAGACCGTCCGGGGTTCGAAGCGCGATGCCGGTCGCCGTGGCCGCGCGGCTCTGTCCGGACGCGGTGTGGATCCCCCCGGACTTCGCCAAGTACGAACGGAATTCGAAGGAGGTCCGGGCGATCCTGCGCCGCCACTCCCCGACCGTGATTCCGTACAGCATCGACGAGGCCGCGGTGGTCGTTCGCGACGTCGACGCCGCGGCGGCGCATCGGATCGCCACGCAGATCCAGCAGGAGCTCCTGGAGGAGATGCAACTGCCCGCGTCCGTTGGAGTCGCCGCTTCGAGAGCGATCGCGAAGATCGCGGTCGACCGGGCGAAACCGGCGGGGATCCGGGTCGTCCCCGCGGAAGAGGCCGCGGCGTTTCTCGCTCCGCTTCCGGTGCGCGCGATCCCCGGAGTCGGTCCTAAAACGGAGGAACTCCTGCACGGTCTCGGCATTCAGACGATCGGCGACCTGGCGGCCCGCAAGGGGTCCGAGCTGGCGCGTCCGCTCGGTTCGTTCGGAGCGGAGCTGATCGCGCTCGCTCGAGGGGAACCACACGAGGAGCCGGAGGTGGCGGACGAGCCCCGCTCCCGCTCCACCGACCATACGTTCGCGAGGGACGTCGACCGCTGGGACGAAATCGAGGCAACGGTTCGTTCCCTCGCGGGGGATCTCGCTGGCACCCTCGACCACGAGAACCTCCGATACGGGACCGTTGGGGTCGCCTATCGCTGGGCCGATTTCACTCGCTCCCAGCGAAGCCGGTCGCTTGGTGCGGCCCGCGAGGGGCCCCTCCCGCTCACCGAGACCGCGGTCCGCCTCGCGCGGGAGCTCTGGGAGGTCGAGCGCTCGTCCCGACAACGACCGATCCGGACGGTCTCCGTGCGGACGGAGCGATTGCTCCCTCGCACCCAGAAACAAGTGTTTCTTGACGAGTTCCGGTGAGCGGCTGCCGGACGGTGTTAAGTACGCACCACCGGCTCGGGGCGCCGGCGCGCGAGTTCTTGTGAACGATCCCCGCAAAGTTTCGCAACCCGAGGACGGACTCGGAGAGGGGGCGGGCCTCGTGGTCCCCGACCGGCGCCTCGGGATTCCGATACCGGCCTACGGCGGGAGGTCCCTCGCGAACCTCGCCGCGGGGCTCGGTAGGGCGTTCGGGGACGAAGCGGCCGATGCGGGCCCGCTCCCGGGCCTTGCGCCGGAAGTCGACCCGTTTGCGGGACGACACCCGGACGGGCCGGTCGTTGTGTTTCTCGTAGACGGTCTCGGATGGACTGCGTTGAGGGAATCCGCCACCCGCAGACCGAGGGGACCGGCCGCAAGATGGGTGGGCCGCGCCCGGGCGCTGACCTCCGTGTTTCCCACCACGACTACCGTTGCCTTGACGAGCCTCTCGAGCGGGGCGGCCCCGGGCCAACACGGCGTGGTGGGTCACCGGGTGTTCCTGCCGCGGTTCGACGCGGTCGTCGAGATCCTCCGAATGTCGCCCCTCGGGGTCAGCACCCCCGAGACGCTCGTGGGCCCCGACTGGTCCCCTTCGCTCATCTCCGCGGTACCGACGATCTTCCGCCGGGGGGTTTCGACGGTCGCGGTGTCCCGGGACCGCTATGAAGGGAGCGGCTTCACTCGCCTCCTGTACGACGGAGCGGAGTTCGCCTCGTACGTCACCGCGAGCGACTTCGCGCTCATGCTCACCAAGGTTCTCGCCCGTCCGAGCCCTCCTTCGCTGGTCTTCGCGTACTGGGATGCCCTCGACATCGCGGAGCACGTTCGAGGGCCGCTACCGGAACTCGTGGACCTCGAGCTCGAAGGCGTCGACACGATCCTATCGTTCGTTGCGCGGAACCTCGCTCCTCGGATCGCCCGACGGACCACGGTGCTGATGACCGGCGACCACGGTCAGGTCCCGCTGTCCCCGGACCATCAGCTCGTCGCCGACCAGGACCCCGAGCTCCTGGGTCATCTTTCCCACCCGCCGTCCGGAGACCGGCGCGCGACGTACTTTTCCGCACGACCGGGCCACCTTCCGGCCTTGCGGGAAGCGCTCGAGTCCCGCCGGCCCCCGGGGAGCCACCTCCTGGAGATGCCCGTAGCCCTGGAGGGGGGGCTCTACGGTCCTCCGCCATTCCATCCCGAGATCCGAGAGCGGGTGGGCGACCTCTTGCTGCTGATGCCGAGTCCCGGGGGGGTGAGCTACACGGTGCCGGGGAGCCGGCCCCGCGGACACCCGATGCGCGGCGCGCACGGCGGTCTCGAAGCGCCGGAGCTATTGGTGCCGCTCGTTTCGGGGTCCCTCGCGGAACTTGCGCTGTCGCTCCCGCCGCGGGCTCATCTACGCGCAGGGGTTGGCCGACGCGCATGACCGTCACCGAGTTCCGAACCGACCCGATCACCGGTCGCGTCGCGATTGTCGTTCCCGGGAGGAGCGCGCGACCCAACGAGCACGCTCCTCCTCCGCCCTCGGTACCGGCCGACCCGAACTGCCCCTTCTGCGAGGGCAACGAAGGAGTCACTCCTCCCGAGCTCGCGGTATTCGCGCCGCCCGGAAGGTCCCCGAACTCACGAGGATGGTACGTCCGCACGATTCCGAACCGGTTTCCCACGGTCGCAACCTCCCCTGTCCCGGCCGCAGCCGACACAGGGCCCGAGCCGCTCGACCATCGCCCGGCGTATGGCCATCATGAGGTCGTGATCGAAAGCCCCGCCCATTCCCCCACCCTCGCCTATCTGCCCCCCGAGCAGGTCGCTCGCGCCGTGCGGATGTGCCGCGAGCGCGTGCGTCACCTCTCGCGACAACCCCGGGTCGGCTCGGTGACCCTCTTCGAGAACATGGGACCCGAGTCGGGCGGGTCGTTATGGCATCCCCACGCCCAGCTCGTGACCGTGCCCGAGATCTCACCCTCGCTCCGCGAGGAGATCGAGGGCTCGAACCGATACCTCGAGAGACACCAGGCTCGCTGCGCGTTCGAATCGGTCGTTGAGGAGGAAATCGAGGACGGGCAACGGAAACTCTTCGATTCGGAAGGGTTCGTCGCCTACACCCCGTTCGCCTCATCCCTTGCCTATGAGGTGCGCGTGATACCGCATCGACACACGGGGTCGTTCGCCGACGTGACGGACGACGAGGCGACGGCATTGGCGAGTCACCTCGCCGGTCTCCTCCGGGCGCTCCTCTCGCTCCTCCCCGGGGCCTCGTACAACTTCGTGGTCCGTTCGCCGGTGGGGACGGACAAGGGAATCGACGCCTACCATTGGCACCTCGACCTCTATCCGCGCCTCGTGCGGCCCGACGGCTTCGACCTCGGCTCGGGCTATTCGGTCAATACCGTGCTCCCCGAGGTAGCGGCCGAAGCCCTACGGGGTGCGCTGGCCGCAAAACGCTAATGACCGACGGCCGGTCCGACCGGTCGTGAGCGAGCTGAGGGAGCCGATCGTCTCGCTGCTCGGCCACGTGGACCACGGAAAGACGACGCTCCTCGACCGGATCGCGGGCAGCGTCCGAGCGGCGAAGGAGCCCGGCGGGATCACCCAGCACATCGGGGCGATCGAAGTCCCCGGCGCCACCGTTCGCCACCTCTGCGAGGGGGTCCTCCGTAACGAGCAGCTTCGTCTTCCCGGACTTCTGTTCGTCGACACCCCTGGCCACCGCTCGTTCGAGACCCTTCGCCGCCGCGGGGGCGCGCTCGCGGACCTGGCGGTGCTCGTGATCGATGTCCGGGAAGGCGTGATGCCCCAGACCCGCGAATCCGTGCAGATCCTGCGACGGGAGAAGACTCCGTTCGCGGTGGCCCTCACGAAGATCGACCTGCTGGGCGGCTGGCGGAAGCCGGTCGGGCCGACCCCCCTCCTCGAAGCGATCCGACGGTCGGGGGCGGACTTCCAGAAGGTGCTCGACCAGCGCGTCTACACCGTCGCGGAGGAACTCGACCAGCTCGGATTCAGCGCCGAGCGGTTCGACCGCGTCAGCGACTTCACCCGCAATATCGGGATCATGCCCGTTTCCGCGAAGACCGGCATCGGCGTGCCGGAACTGATCGCGCTCCTCGTGGGCCTCTCCCAACGGTTTCTCGAGGGCGAGCTCGAGCTGATCACCCAGGGCGGCGAAGCGACGATCCTCGAACGCAGCGACCAGAAGGGGGTCGGGCCGGTCGGGAACGTGATCATCTACCGGGGTCGTCTCAAAGTCGGGGACGAGATCGTCGTCACCGGCCGGGAAACCCCGTTCGCGACGCACGTCCGGGGGATTTACCGCCCCGTGCCGCTCAAGGAGGGCCGGACGTCGAAGCAGGTGCGGCTCGATTCGTTGAGCGAGGTCGAGGCCGCCGCTGGGATCTACCTCGCTGCCCCGGGGATCGAGGAAGCGATGCCCGGCGGGCTGCTGAAAGTGGTTCACAGCGACGAAGAGAAGGCGAAGGTCGAGGAGGAGCTGGCGCGGGAAAGCCAGCCGGTCGCGGAGGTAGCGCTCACCGGCGTGGCGATCTACGCCGACACCCTCGGGGGCCTCGAAGCGCTCGCCTTCGAGTGCCGTGAGCGGGGGATTCCGATCCACGAGGCCGGCGTCGGACCGGTGGGCCGACCGACGATCATGCGCATGGCAACGGTGAAGGACCCGACGCACCGGGCGGTGCTGGCGTTCGCGGTCCCGATCCTCCCGGACGCCGTGCCGGAGAGCGAGGCCACCGCCGTGAAGGTCTTCCGGGCGGACGTCATGTACCGCCTGATCGAGGAGTACGACGCGTGGAGGACGGAGCGGAAGCGCGAGCTCGAGGTCCAGCGTCGGCTGGAGCACGTTCATCCGGCGAAGATCGAGGTACTTCCCGGGTTCATCTTTCGCGCCTCGAAGCCCGCGATCGTCGGCGTCAAAGTCCGCGCCGGGACGCTGCGCCCGGGAGTTCGCCTGATGCATCCGGACGGGACCGAGGTCGGGGTGCTGAAGTCGCTTCAGAAGGAAGGCGAGCCGGTAACGCAGGCCGAGGAGAACGAGGAGCTGGCCGCGTCGATCGACGGGGCCGTCATCGGGCGCAACCTGAAGGAAGGGGACCTGTTACTCGTCGCGCTCTCCGAGAGCGCCGCCCGCGCTCTTCGCGGTCAACCGCTCTCTCCCTCGGAGCAGGCGATCCTGGACGAAGTGGTCCGACTGCATCGCGCGAGCCACCCGTTCTGGGGGCAGTAACTCCACCGCGGCCGGCGAGACGCTATGGAGCCGGTCCGTCCGCCCCGGAGCCGGGCTCTTCGGGCGGTTCGAACGGTGGGGGCCGACCCGCCATGAGCTGATCCGGGTTCTGGTACACTCCGCTCGGTAGGAACAGCCCGAGGAAGATCGCGATTCCGCCGATCGCGATGAGGGTCACTCCACCGGCGGCGATGAGGATGTAGCCCCAGTCGGGCAAGGACGACCCGGGATTCTCGGTCACCGACACCACCGCTGTGGCTCGGGCCACGGCGGTGTTCGGGTTCACCACCGAGACGAGGTAGGCGGACGCGCTCGCGGATGGGTCGGTGCCTTGGCCCGAGGTCTGAAGGGTCCAGTTGAACACCGGCGGGCCGGCCGGGCAGTACCCTAACATCGAGGAGCATGCCTGGGCGGGAACGAGCGTGACGTTGACGGGCTCGCTCGCCGTCCAGGAGAGGGCGACCGTGGCCTTTGCCGAGGTCGACCGCGTGGCCACCTCCACCCAGGTCGAGTGGCCCGAGAGACCGGGGTTCTCGAAACTCGTCCGGTTCGTAGTGAGGGCGCCACTCGAGAGGAAGAACAGGGTGACGATCAGGCCCGCCCCGATGACTCCGATGGCGGTCCCGATGAAGACGAGTCCAGGACGCACAATCGGCCGAAAGGGGGCCCTCCCCATAGAGTTACGGGGCCCCACGTCGCCGATGAGGGGGGAGTAATGCCGTATATACTTCCATCCGGTTCGTGTCATACCGTGACACAGGACGGGTTCCGACCGACCTCCTCCCCGGAGGCTCCAGCCGCGTGCCCGATGTGCGGGAGCACTCACCGGATCGTCGACCCCGTTCTCGCCGAGACTCACTGCGCGGAGTGCGGACTGGTCTTTGACGGCTCCCTCATCATCGCAACGGCGCCCCCGCCCGCCGAAGAGACAGGTTCGGAAGGGAGCGGCCGGGGCATCGGCCCGTTCGTTCGTCCGGGAGGCACGAAGCGGACGCTCGGGTCCACACTCTCGCTCACCCGCGACGGGCAAGGGAAGCGGCTTGGTTGGCACCGACGCTACGAGTTTCAGCACCTGAAGCGCGTGATGCAGCGCCAGACCTCCCGGGCCGTCGACGGACCTCTCGACCGGAGCGCGGCTCGCGGCGAGATCCAGACGGCGGGCGAACAGCTCGGTCTTCCCGAGGTGGTTCTCGCGGAGGCCGAGCACGTCTACCGAGAGTCGAAGGTGAGAGGTCTCTTCAGGGGTCGGAGCCTCCCGGCGAGCGTCGGCGCCTGCCTCTACGCGGCGTGCCGGCGCTTTTCCATTCCCCGCACCCTCGGCGAGGTCGCGAACGCGGTCAACGCCCGTCGATCGGATGTCGGTCGGACGTTCAAGGTCGTCCAGCGAGGCTCGGGCCTCCCAATCCCCGGCGTCGGAACGAAGGCGTTCCTCACGCGCTACGCCCAAGAGCTCGCGCTCTCGCCCCACGTCCGCTCCACCGTGGAAGCGATGCTCGAGCAGGCCCGGGAAGACCCCGAGTTGTCCGGTCTCAGCCCCCATGGCCTCGTGGCCGCGCTCATCTACATCGCGGCGGAACAGAACGGGGAACACCGCTCGCGCGCCCAGGTGGCGCGCGTAAGCTCCGTGACCGAGGTCACGCTGCGGTCAACCAGCCGGCTCGTCGAGAAAGTCTGGGGTCGCGCCGAGGGGGCCCGCGACCGGGAATAGGCGGACGCCTCCGGCGTTACTTCAGGAGATAGTACCCGGCGGCCTTCTCGCGCACCTTCCGGCGTGCCCAGCCCTTGGCCTGGAGTTCCTGAAGGGAGTTCATCACCATCGTCTTCGGTAGGTGCGCGACCTGCGTGACGCGCTCCGCCGTGCCCATCTTCTCCTCGGCGGTCATCGCGAGCTCCTTCATCGCCTTGTACACCTTCACCGCATTCGGAGAAACCTCATCCTCGATCGCCATCGGGACCCCTCACCCCCGCGGACTCCGCCGCGCGGATAATGTTGGCGGCCGCGCGTGCCCCCGGCTCCGATGGCTTCTTGCCCACCCTGGTCTACGCCGTCGAACGTGCACGTCAAACCCACGCCGCTCGTAGCCCGGTCGGCTCCGTCATGCCTCGCGCGGGGCCCGGCCCTCTGAGAGCTCGGAGGTAACGGTCCGATGTCGTCGGCTCAGTGTCACGTCGTCTGGAGCGACCGCTTCCTCGACTACGATTTCGGTCCGCATCACCCGTTCACCGAGCGAAGCCGCGGGCTTGCCGTCCGTCTCCTCGAATCGACTCTCGCGGACGCCCCCGCGGGGTCCGTCGGTTGGACCCGGAGCGGGAAAGTGGCGGAGCGTTCCACGCTCGAGACGTTTCACCGGGAGGGCTACCTCGAGTTCGTGGAAAGTGCGAGCGGACTTGCGAAGGAAGTGCTGCTGGATACCGGGGACACTCCCTCGTTTCCGGGCTGCTACGAAGCCTCGGCCCGGCTCGTCCAGGGAGCGCTGGACGCGCTCGACTATACCCTGGAACACGGGCGGCCCGCCTTCCACCCGGGCGGCGGGCTCCATCACGCCCATCCGGACCAAGCGAGCGGGTTTTGCATCTTCAACGACGTGGCGATCGCGGTCGCCCATGGGATCCGGAAGGGACACCGCGTCGCGTACGTCGACATCGATGCGCATCACGGCGACGGGGTGATGTACGGATTCTACGACTCCGGAAAGGTGCTCGACATCGACTTCCATCAGGATGGGAGAACACTGTTCCCGGGAACGGGCTTCCCCCACGAGGCGGGACGGGGCGATGGTGCCGGCCTCAAGGCGAACATTCCGTTCCCGCCGGGCGCGGGGGACGAGGCGTTGATTCCCACGTTCCGTCGTGTGGTCCCCACGATGCTCCGCCATTTCCGGCCGGACGTGATCATCCTTCAGCATGGGGTGGATGGCCACTACGGGGACGAGATCGCGCACCTCCAATACTCGCCCAAAGCCTACGCCGAGGTCGACCGTCTCGTGCTTGCGCTCGCGCACGAGCTGACGCACGACCGCCTCGTGATCACGGGGGGCGGTGGATACCGAGCGGAGTCGGTGAGCCGAGTCCTGGCTCGGGCGGGCGTTATCCTGGCCGGCCTACCGGAGCCGTCCAACAGCGCCCCCTTGCCGGCGGCCTGGAGGGAGGAGTTCGCGGCCTCGTTCGGGCGCGAAGCCCCGACGACCTGGGGGGAGCGATGGGAATTCGACCCGTCACCGTGGACGGAGGTCGACGAGAAGAACCTGGTCCGACAGCTCGAGGCCAGCCTCGGCGAGAAATTGCCGAGTCCTTAGAGCCGAGATCCCCACGTGGGCCGGTCGAGCCAATCCTGGTCGGTCGCTCGGATCCCGTCCTCGACGTCCCTCCGCGTAAGGCGCACGCCGGCGTCCCCCCGCAGTTGGGCTCGGACGGCGCCACGGGCGAGAACGTCCGACGCGATCGCGTGCAATTCCTCCAGCGCCACTTCGGCTACGGTCCCTGGCGTCCTGGCCAGCATCTCCTGCTGCACGGCTCCGAGAAAGCAATCCCGACTCAGCCAGTAGCGAAGGTATCCGACGAGCAGCGCCTCCGCGCCCTGGTCGACCTCGGGAAGATGCGCGGGAGGGACCGCCATCCCGGTCCTCCGAGAGCCCCCTTCCGGGAAGAGTTCGTGCGCCTCCCAGCCGTCCGCGCTCTGGGCCAGCACCATCGGTCCCCGGCGACCGTCGTAGCACATCGGGAGGCGTTCGAGACCGAAGCTGAGCTCGGGAAGTTCGCTTGGAAGGTACTCCTCGGGACCGGGGATGAGGCGATCGACCCCGAGCAGCCGCCGAACTTCTGTGTCGTCGACCCAGCGGCCCGTGGTGGAGAGCTCCCGGACAACCCGTCGTCGACGTCGGAGGGCCTCGGCCCTGAGCCGCTCGGTCGCGGGGCCGATCCGCGCTCGCACGGAACCGAGTTCCGAATCGAGGCCAACGACGGGTTCGTGAGACGGAAACGCCTCGAAGGATTCGAGGCGGTCGAGCGAGAGACCGGGGCAGGAAAGAACGAGCGTCGCTTGGAGACGCGCCCCTACGTGAACCGAAACGGGGAACTCCCGACAAGGCGCGGGCCGCGCCGCGTGATGCGAGCATCGAAACTCGCGCAGGAGCTGACACGCTCCCCCGTCGGGGCGGGCCGCAACGCATCGTTCCCCGTCCCGAGAGATGATGGGGACAGCGGGGGCGACGTGCCGAAGACGCCGTTCGTCTTCGCCCATTAGGCGCGGAGAAGTGAAGCAGCAGAGACCGCACTCGGGTCGGCAGGAGAACCGGAACCCTTCCAGCAGCGAAGTGTCGAGTTCGAGCGTGCCGGGTGGCGTGTGACTTTCACGTTCCATCGTGCGCTCTCTCCCCGGAAAACCGCTGTCCGCCACGAGTTACTGAACCACGTTAGCTCGTTCTCATAACCTTCGCGAAGTTACGTCAGCCATGGTGCTTCTTGCCAAGAACATCATGGATGCCACCATCCTTTCGTTGGATGACGAGACCGATGCGCTGACGTGTGCCCGGGCGATGGTCGACCAGCGGAAAGGATACGCGATCGTTACTCACGGCGGTCCGAAAGGCGTCACGGGCATCGTCACCGAGTGGGATTTCCTCGAGAAGGTCCTGGTCGCGGGCAAGGACCCCGCCCAGGTTCGGCTCAAGGACCTTGCCTCGTCCAACCTGCACTCCTGCGGGCCGGACACCCCGACGGACGAAGTGGTGAACATGATGGCCCGTCTCGGGGTCCGACGGCTCGTGGTCCGCTCGGGAGACCAGGTGGTCGGGGTGATCACGGTCCGGAACATCCTCGCGACGTTCCGCCAGTACATCGACAAACTCAGTTCCGAAATCGCGGGTTACCAGTCGTCGACCACTCCGCTCGGGTGAGCCGTCGTTGCCCGGCGCACGGGTAGCGCCCGTTCGGAGCATCGCGGAATGATGTCGCGGGGGCGTTCGACTCTCCGGCCCCGAGCCGTCGCTCGACCGGACGGAGGCCTCTAGCGATGCAGTACAAGTGGCGAGTCCTCTCCAACACGACGATCGCCACGTTGATGTCCTCGATCGACACCAACATCGTTCTCATCTCGCTCCCGACGATCGGACGCGAGCTTCCCGGGACGAACGCCACCCTGCTGCTCTGGATTCTGATCGGCTACTCCCTCCTCACCGCTGTTGTCCTCGTCAATTTCGGACGTCTCTCGGACATGTTCGGCCGAGTGCGTCTCTACGTCCTGGGCTTCGCCGTGTTTACCGGGGGTTCGCTGCTCTGCGGCCTCTCGGGAACCGGTCTCGAGCTCGTCGCCTTCCGCCTCGTCCAGGCGGTGGGCGCGGGGTTCCTCTTCTCGAACTCGGCGGCGATCATCACCGACGCGTTCCCGCCGAACGAGCGAGGGCGGGCGCTCGGGGTGAATCAGGTCTCGATCGTGGTCGGCGCAGTCTCGGGCCTGGTGCTCGGCGGCGTGATCACCTCGACGATCGGATGGCGCTGGATCTTCTTCGTGAACGTCCCGATCGGGCTCATCGCCACGCTGCGCGCCCGAGCCGGCCTTCGGGAGCTCGCGAAGCCGGAGACCCGGCCTCATATCGATTGGGTGGGTAACAT
>Ga0187769_10001188_pt1 | contig 14746 bp, 12 predicted proteins | sample 0116_SJ02_MP02_1_FD_133140 | JGI IMG/M metagenome (GOLD analysis project Ga0187769, IMG submission 133140) | Tropical peat soil microbial communities from peatlands in Department of Meta, Colombia - 0116_SJ02_MP02_10_MG | ecosystem: Environmental > Terrestrial > Soil > Wetlands > Peat | place... | reverse complement strand
GCCGTGCACCTGCGCGAGTGGGATGAAGCCGGCGCATCAAAGTCCAAGCCCACCCCCGTGGAGGAGGCCACCGCTTAGGAGGGATGCGGCAGCGCTCATCGCTGCCCTAGGGCTTGGCGCGGGCGTTGGCTGACAGTCCGTGTGAGGCTGTCTCGCGCGCCGACTAGCGTGCCGGCGGGGAGGGGCGTGATCGCGTTGGGGGCGAGGTGGCAGCGTTGGCTGGGCCGTTGGGGCAGGCTTGATCGGAAAACGATACCCGGCCCTGCTCCTCGCATCGGAAGACCCGCCCTGGATCCATCAGGACCTGGTCGCGGTGCGTGGATCCGGCTACCGCGGGAGCGGGCGCATCGGGCGGGGGCGCAACTTTGGTTGCTACCGGCTCATTGCCGGTCTGCGCAAAGCGCGGAGCGAGCCAACGGTACGCCAGAAAGCTCACGCTGCCAACTAGGGTCACTAGGATCAGCGCCGTAAGCAGGCGCAAGGACAAGTCAAAGCTGCGATCATCGGCGCTCGGGGTAGCGACTTCGGGCATATCGAGGTGACGATTGGGATTTTCTCGTGGGTCGTAATTATGGCCCACTTGCCTGCGCTTGGTGCCCGTGTGCTTGCCCGGAGCTCACGCCATAATCGCCACCGACTGCCGACCCCTGCGCTGATCGCAGGACATGGAAACGCATGGCGCGAATTGTCACGACGCGAAGAATTCCGCTGACCGCCGCCGGCTGCTTGCTGCTTGCGCATGCAATCTGGGCGCTGTTTGCAACGGTAAGCTGCGCGCTGCCAGCGGCAGCGCGCGAGCATGCTGAGCCTCGCAGCGTATCCCAGCGCGGTCCGCTGTTGCCATCCGAGCAGGCCATGGTTTCGTTATTTGAGAACGCGGCTCCCTCGGTCGCCTACATCACGACAGAGGTGATACATAGCGCGGGCTTTTTCGGCGCCGAGGTCGCGCATGGCGCGGGCAGCGGCTTTGTCTGGGACGGCGCCGGACATATTGTTACCAACAATCACGTCGTCGAAGGCGCATCGCACGTTTATGTACAGCTCGATGCCGGTGACGCGATCGAGGCGAAAGTAATCGGGGCATCGCCGGAATACGACTTGGCAGTAGTCAAACTGCTGCGCACTCCTCGCGGGCTGCGTCCAATCGAGCTGGGGACATCCAGCGAGCTAAAGATTGGCCAGTCCGTCTACGCTATCGGTAACCCCTACGGCCTGCAACGCACGCTCACTCACGGCATCGTCAGCGCGCTGGACCGGGAACTGCCCACCAGCAATGAGCGCGAAATTGCCGGAGTGATTCAAACCGATGCTGCTATCAATCCCGGCAACTCTGGAGGCCCTTTGCTTGACAGTGCAGGCCGGCTCATAGGAGTGAACACCGCGATTCGCTCCGAGAGTGGCGGTTCGGCGGGAATCGGTTTTGCGATTCCCGTTGACTTGGTCAATCGGGTCGTACCTTCGCTGATTTCGCGCGGTCGAGCGCCCTTGCCGGGGATTGGCATCACGCCCGTTCGGCCCGACCTGGTGGAGCGGGCGGGGATCGCCGGTGTTGTGATCGCCGAGGTCCGACGCGGCACGCCCGCGGCCGAAGCCGGATTGCGGCCGATGAACCCAAATACCGGAGACTTAGGCGATGTGATCATCGGGGTGAACGGCAAGCGGGTGGAGGCCTTGTCGAACTTTGTCGCGGAACTCGGTCGCAGCGGCGTCGATAGCGTCGTAGAACTTACGGTCTTGCGTGGCGATCGCGAACGCAAAGTTCGCATCAAAGTCATCGAAGTTGGGCGTTGATCACAACGGCCGGGTCGAGCGCTCCAACCAGGCAAGCGCGCCCCCGCTCACCAGGAAGCGGAGGCGTTCGCGCACGTGCCGGTGATAGTCGTTAAGCCAAGCTACTTCGTCCTCGCGCAGCAGGCCGCGCTCGATGCAGCGCAAATCAATCGGGCACAGCGTCAAGGTCTCGAACTTGAGAAACTCGCCAAATTCGCCGGCTTCGGCAGGGACCGTTGCCAACAGGTTCTCGATGCGCACCCCCCAGCGTCCAGGTCGATAGATTCCCGGTTCGTTGGAAGTGATCATCCCGGGCTCCATCGCCGTTTGCGGATCTGGTGCTAGGTGCGGGGAGATTGACTGTGGCCCCTCATGGACGTTGAGGAAATACCCCACACCGTGGCCGGTTCCATGTCCATAATCGATCCCGGCCGCCCAAATGGGAGCGCGCGCCAACGCGTCCAGCATCGGGGAGCGGGTTCCCCGCGGGAATTGCGCTCTGGACAACTGGATCATGCCTCGTAAGACCAGCGTGAAGTCACGGCGCTGCTCGGCGCTGAGCTCGCCGACCGCGATGACGCGGGTAATGTCGGTCGTGCCGGTCTCGTACTGTCCGCCCGAGTCGATAAGCAGCAGTCCATTGCCGCAGCCCTGGGCATCGCAGATGACTGCATGCGCCGCCGCGGTGGCGCTGTAGTGCGGTGAAGCGCCGTTGGCATTAAATGCCGCGATAGTTCCAAAACTCGGCGTGATGAACCCATGGCGCCGCGCACGCTGCGCCGTGATCTGCTCATCGATGGTCAGCTCGGTGACGCGCTCGCGCCGCTCTAGCGCCTGCTCCAGCCAAGCGAAAAATTCGCACAGCGCCGCGCCGTCCTGCTCCATTGCCAACCGCACGTTGGCCAATTCGGCCTCTGACTTGCGCGATTTGAGCAGTACGGTCGGGTTGATCTGTTCGATGATGCGCACACCCGCCGGAACCGAGCGCACCATGGCCAGTGTCACGCGCCGCGGGTCGATGAGCAGTACCTCGCCCGATGCGAGTTCGCCTAGCGCCGTGCTTGCCTGGTTGTACGGGAGAATCGACACCCCATCGGTTAGGAGCTGCTCACGCAACGGTAGCGCGACCTTTTCGGGTGCGACGAACAATCGCGCTTCGCTTGTTCCGATCAGCACGTGTGCCAAAAATACCGGATTAAACGGTATATCCGCCCCTCGAAGATTCAACAGCCAAGCGATATCGTCCAGGCTTGAAATCCAATGCCACTGAGCACCGAGGGTCGCCATCTGCTGACGGATTTTGGCGATTTTCTCGCGGCGATCCATGGACTCGAGCGCGCGGCGGCGCTCAAAGACGGCCGCCGTCGGCAACGGCGGACGCGACGTCCAGATTTCGTCGAGTAAATCCAGATCTGTGCGCAGACGCGCATCGCGCTTTTGTAGCGCCGCCTCAAGGGAGCGAGCCACCGAAAAACCCAGCGCCTGGCCGTCTGTGCCGACATCCGAATTGTTTGCGACATTTTGTGCGAGCCAGTCAAATAGGGCCGCTCCCATGGCACTGCTGGCTCGCACAGTCTGAATTCCCGTTCCGGCCAGTTGCGCCTCGGCCTCTACCCAATAGCGACTGTCGACCCAAAGTCCTGCGAAATCCGCGGTCAGCACCAGAGTGCCGGCCGAACCGGAAAAGCCGCTGAGCCATTGGCGCGACTGCCAGTGCGCCGGCAGGTATTCGGACAGATGCGGATCGGAAGACAGTGCAATCCACATGGAGAGGCCGTGCGCGCTCATGCTGGCGCGCAAGGCGTCAATGCGGGCACGAATCTGCCCGGCGGAGTCAACTACGGTATCCACGGTGTAGCGTCTTTTCTTGCCCGGATTTACAACGCAGAAAGGATAGCGCCAACCGTGTCGGGCCGTGCCCGCTAGCGAGCGCGCGAGTCTTTGAGTGTCGCGATGCGGTTAAACACCGGCCGTTGCGCGCGGTGATCGATACGGTCGGCGACGAAATAGCCATGACGCTCAAACTGATACCGGTCCTCCGGCTGCGCTGCGCCAAGGGAGGGTTCGGCAAAGGCGGCGAGCACCCGCCGGCTGCCGGCATTGAGTAGCGTGCGGAAATCAGAAGTGCCCGAGTCCGGATCGGGCCGTGTAAACAGTCGATCGAAGACTCGGACCTCTATGGGCAGCGCATCAGCAACTGGGAGCCAGTGAATTGCGCCCTTGACTTTTAGGCTGTTGGCGCCCGGTGTGCCACTACGGGTTTGGGGCAAAATTTCGGCGTACACCGCCGTTACTTTGCCCGTGGCGTCCTTCTCACAACCGGTACAACGGATCACGTAACCATAGCGCAGGCGCACCATCGCTCCAGGAGTCAGGCGGAAAAAATCGGCCGGCGGGTTTTCGAGGAAATCGTCGACGTCGATCCACAGTTCGCGGCCCAGCGTAATTGAGCGCGTTCCTTGCTCGGGACGGTGCGGATGAACTGGGGCCTGACAGATTTCTTGGGTTGAGGCATCGACGTTGGTCAAAATCAGGCGCAACGGATCAAGAACGACCATCGCGCGGGGCGCGCGCGGGTCGAGATCCTCGCGCAACGCCTGCTCTAGCACCTCAAAATCGATGCGTGAGTCGGCCTTGCTGACACCGATGCGTTCGGAAAACAGCGCCAAACTCTGGGCCGTATATCCGCGCCGACGCAACCCAATGAGTGTTGGCATGCGGGGATCATCCCAACCGTCGACCAGATGCTCCTCCACGAGCTGGATCAGCTTGCGTTTGCTCAAGACCACGTAGTCGAGGTTTAGGCGCGAAAACTCGTACTGCCGCGGAAGCTCGAATGGATCAGGTCGACGCTCTTCGAGCGCATGCGCAAGCAAGGGCGCAAACTGTTCGGCCTCGTTCAGCAGCAGGTCATAAAACACGTTTAGATCGCGCAGCACGGCGCCGCGGCCATGCTCCCACGTTGCGAACATGGTGCGCATTTGGGCTTCGGGATCACTGGCAAAGAGCTTGTGCGAGAAATTGTGGCAATGCAGGGCAAACTCGCGCGCCGTTTCCACACCCTGGCTTCGGATCGAGCGCACAAGCTCCATGGCCTCACGCCATTGCGGAACACGCAGCGTTGGCGCGCAGCGCTCCACACACCAGTCATACAGCGGCCGATGATCCTCGAATTCGAGGGTGCAGATGCTGTGCGTGATGCACTCGAGCGCGTCCGAAAGCGCGTGGGTGAAGTCGTACATCGGGTAGATGCACCACTGGTCGCCCGTGCGGTGATGGTGTGCGAAGCGAACCCGGTAGAGCGTGGGGTCACGCAAATTGATGTTGGGCGAGGTCATATCAATCCGGGCACGCAGCACCATGCTGCCTTCCGGATGCTTGCCAGCGCGCATCTGTCGCAGCAGCTCTAAGCTTTCCGTGGGCGGGCGGTCGCGGTAGGGAGAGTTTCGCCCGGGTTCGGTAAGCGTGCCGCGCGCAAGGCGCATTTCCTCGGCGCTGAGCTGATCAACGTAAGCGTGGCCCCGTGCGATCAGAAATTCGGCGCATTCGTACAGACGCTCGAAATAATCCGAGGCGAAATACAAATTGTTCTGTGTGGCGTCGGCCCAATCAAAGCCAAGCCAGCGCACCGCATCGAGTATCGAATCGACGTACTCTTGTTCCTCGCGCGTGGGGTTGGTGTCGTCAAAACGCATGTGGCAGCGGCCGTGAAAGTCGCGTGCCAATCCGAAGTTCAGGAAGATCGACTTTGCATGCCCCAGGTGCAGGTACCCGTTCGGTTCCGGTGGAAAACGAGTCCGAATGCGCGCCGCATCCAAAGGGCCACCGCGTTCAAATTCCCCATCGCCCGGCCGGCCATTCCAGTGCCGATTCGCAAAGCGGTTAATTGCCAGATCGTTGGCGATGATGTTGCGAATGAAATTGGTCGCAGCGAGATCTTTTTTCAAGGTCTTGTTGTCCATGGTCAGCGCCATTGTAACGGCGTCGCTGCCAGTAGCTCGGCCGCGCCTGCGAGGCAGCGCAGCCCCAGGTGGGGCACGCCGGGCCAGTCAGAACGGACTTTGATGCGCGCTGCTGCGCACCAGGGGCTCAAAACCTATCGCGACTGCCATCCTTTGCCATTCGCGACGAATGGCCGTGCGCAAAACGGCAGCCGAACCAGCCTCGCTCGTGCTCACCAGCGCGCGCTCGCGCACAACAATCGGAGCGCCGAGCTGTCGCGCGCGGCAGGAAAATTCGATATCGGCGCACTGCGTAGTTACAGCAAAGCCCTCCAGGGCGAAGAAGACCGAGCGGGAGACAAAGATCGCCTGCTCCCAGGTGCAAATCCCGGTTGCGCGCGAGCACCAGTTGGCAAGCGCCGCGGCCAGATCGAGCGGACGGCTCGTGGCGCCGTGACAATTGCGATACGAGACGTCAAATCGGCCCCAGGGACTGGCGGAATTGGAAAGGGCGCGTGCAATCGCGCGGTCAGCTTGTTCTGGCAAGCGCACGCTCTCGGGAAGAAAAACGAGCGCATCGGCTTGTTCGGCCTCCGGTACTCGGGTCGCCGCGTTAAGCTGCGAGGACAAGCCTTGTGAGGCGACGACAACCCGGTCGGCCAGTGCACGTGCGCGCGCCGCACCGTTATCGCTGCTACCGGCGTCCACGACGATGATGTGATGACCGCGTTGGCGTACCTCGGCCAGCGCCAGCAGGCTCTCTTCGATGGTCTGGGCCCGATTTTGAATCGGGATGATTAATGCAAGGCGCACGATCGTCGTGCTCGCGTCAGTGGTCCAACCGTCTCACCGCCTGGGACAAAAACGCAAAATTGCGTTGCACGATACTGCACCAGTCGCAAACGCGAAGGTGCAGACGCAGGGCCAAGCGCTCCGACCAGCGCAAGGGGGCATCGCGCTCGCGTGAAAGCAACCAATGCGCCTGACGGCAGTCAATGATCAGTCTAGCCATCTTATCGTCGATCCTGCACCGCAAACCAGTTCATATCAAGGCACTCGCGCAGGCGCAGCCGCGCCCGGTAAAGCATGACAAAACAATTAGTCGAAGTCACCTGCATTTCCTTACAGATCTGCGCCGTCTCCAATTCAAGCCACTCGCGCAGCAAAAAAATGCGCGCCAAAGGCGCAGGCAGCTGATCAATACAAGCCTGCAAGACCATGAAAAATTCGTTGCGTGCCAATTGCGACTCCGGATCGCCCCAATCAAGCGGTGCCGAGACGCGGTGTCCGCTGTCATCAAAGAGCTGCTCGAGCGTGTCGACCTCGGGGGCCTGCCGCTGCGCTTCGATTGCCACCTCGCGGCTGCGGCGACGAAATTGATCGATAATCTTGTGCTTGAGTATCCCGACGAGCCAAGTCCGGATTTGCGACTTGGCATTAAAGGCGGCCAGTCCTTCTAGTGCCGCCACGATGGTCTCCGAAACCGCATCCTCCGCCCAGGCGTCATTGCGCAGCTGCAGCCGAGCGATGCGCAGCAGCATCGGGCGCAATTCAGCGATTTCTTGGGCGGATTCTTTGGCAAGGGATGGCACGATTTGCCCGTCGGCTACGCGGTGCCGGCCTATCGATCAGATTTTGGAGCCAAGGGGCATGCATGCAAAAGCCGCTGTTGGCTTGCGCAGCACTGGGGGGTTGCCATGGCAGCGGCCCAGCGGGCAAGCGCCGGCTCATCGCCTTGCAGCATGCAGTGCGAGGTATTCGGACAGCGGGGCGTGCGGCAGCGTACCGCGACCGCAGAGCCGGCGCCAACTGTCGGTCGGGTCGCTTCGGGGCGTCGTGGCAACATTTGTGGTTCGCTGCTCCCTGCTGCAAATTTTGTTCGAAACGAAATAAAGGCGATCAAAACCCGCAGGCTTGACCGTCACGACGGCCGTCGCTGGCGGCGACGTAGCCTGCGGTCGCGGCATCGCCCAGGCGCCAAATGAATTGGCCCGATCCGAAGTCCATGTAGGAATCGTCCACGGCGACGACGCGGTGGCCGCGCTGAGAGAGTTCTTCACGCGTGGCCGCATCCATGCTCGGTTCGATCTCGATTTCCACTCCCTGGTTCCACTTCCAGCGAGGGGCATCACACGCCGCCTGCGGCTGCTGGCGCGCCAGCAGCATTCGGCATAAGGTCTGCACGTGGCCCTGCGGCTGCATGTTGCCGCCCATCACGCCGAAACTCATTTGTGGTCGTCCTTCTTTAGTCAAAAATCCCGGAATGATCGTATGAAACGGCCGCTTGCGGGGCGCTACGCAGTTTGGGTGCGCGGGGTCAAGGGAAAATGCGAAACCGCGGTTTTGCAGTGAGATCCCCCAGCCGGGCAGGACCACACCGGATCCAAAACCCATGAAGTTCGATTGAATCAGGCTCACCATCATGCCGCGCTCGTCCGCAGTGCTCAGATAAATCGTGCCGCCGCGGGGCGGGGCGATGCCAGGAGCAAAGCAGCGGGCCTGCCGCATGTCGATCTGTCGTGCGCGATCACGCAGGTAGGCATCATCGAGCATCTGTTCACTGCGCAGATGCATCGCAGCCGGGTCGGCGACATGCGCGTACACGTCGGCGAACGCAAGCTTCATCGCCTCGATGGCGACGTGATGCCAGTTGGCCGAGTCTACTGCGTAGGAGAAAAGCTCCGAGTGTCGCAAGATACCCAGGCACATGAGCGCGGCAATTCCTTGCCCATTGGGAGGTATCTGGTGCACCTGGTAGCCATGAAAATGCGTTGCGATCGGTTCAACCCATTGCGGCGCAAAGCAGGCCAAGTCCGCTTCGATGAGCGAGCCACCGGTGGCGTGCGCAAACTGCGCTAGCGCACTGGCAATCTCGCCGCGGTACATGGCTTCACCGTGGCTTAACGCGATGCTGCGCAGCGCGCGCGCAGCCCCCGGGATCGTTACTTGCTCGCCCACGTTTGGCACCCGGCCAAACGGCAAAAAGTGCTCGGCAAAACCGGGCTGGTCCGCGAGCAAGGCGGCGCCACGCTGCCATTTTTCTTGCGTGATGGGACTAACTGCAAAACCACGCTCGGCGTATTCAATGGCCGGCGCCAGGACAGCGTCAAATGACAAGCGGCCAAAACGCTGGTGCATTGCGGCCCAGCCCGCTACGGCTCCGGGAACGGTTACGGTGTCCCAGCCGCGCATGGGTCGAGTCGCCGCGCAATCCTCTCCATAGCGGCCGGTAAAGTATGCGCGCGTCCAGGCCGCAGGTGCCGTACCGCTCGCGTTGATTCCGTGCAAACGATCTTGGTCCCAGATCAGAGCGAAAAGATCGGACCCGAGTCCGTTTGAGCAGGGTTCGGTCAGAGCTATTACCGCCGCGGCCGCAACTGCGGCATCAACTGCGTTGCCGCCGCTTGCCAGCATCCGCAGCCCCGCACTGGCAGCAAGCGGCTGCGATGTTGCGACCACATTGCGCGCGAAAACCGGTTTGCGCACGCTCGGATAGGGGTTATGCCAGAAAAATTCGCTAGCATTCATCATAGGAAGTACGCACGCGGATCTTTGACTCCGCGGCCATTTCTCAAGAAATCTTAACCGCACCAGCGCACGTGCGAAGCTCGGCGCTTGAATGTGGCCTGTAAATGCTTTGCCGGCGCGAGCCGCGGTCTGGCATTTTGCCGGCTGCGGCACGCTTGGGCTGTAAGCTTAGGCTTTTTCATGCACACCGAAACCCGGACGCACCGATGCGCTACTGCATAGGCAAATCGCGCGGCAAATCGCGCATTTGAGTTGCTGCGAGTACGTACAAGCCGCGCGAGCGGCGCATCTTGATTGACGCCTGCTCTTTTTACCTGGTAGAGACGTCTTCGCCATGCATCTGGCATCAATTCGCTCAGCCCAGCACGCAGTAGCGCTTCTGCATGGCTTGCGGGCTAGCCCAGTGCGGATGCACTGCCTGCAGCGGCGCGTGCGGCAAGCCGGTTTTTACACCCACAACGCGAGTTTTTTGGGTTGCGGATTTGGTACGCGTTCCGATCGCCTTAGTGCGGGACGCTGGCGTAAGTGGCTGACCTTAGTCAGCCCGCAACTCGAGTTGCTACGGGCCGATCACGAATGCGTGTCCGTCGTCGGACTTTGCATCGGAGCTGCTCTGGCGCTGTGCGATGGCTTTGTGCCACCCACTGACGGCCTGCATCGGTCCGATCCGCAATGCGACTTCGATTGCGTGCGCAAATGGGCACGGTTGCATCTGCGCTTGGAGCCCGTCGTGTCCAATTCTTTTGCCTTGGGCGGCAGCAGGGCTGTTTTGATCGCATCGCGCCCGGGTACGTGAGCAAAGCCGATGTCGCGCTGGCCCTACCCACGCCTTTTGGCCCATCGCGGCGGCGGCACGCTGGCGCCGGAAAACACCTTGGTAGCGTGCGACATCGGTTTTTTTCACGGATATCGCGCCGCTGAAGTCGATGCGGTCTTGTCCGCCGACGAGGTGGCAGTGCTAATGCATGACGCGAGCCTCGATCGCACTACCAACGGGCGCGGCCCCGTGGACGCAAAGACGGCAGCAGAGCTTGCGGTGCTCGATGCCGGCAGCTGGTTTCACCCTGATTTTGCGCGTACCCGAATCCCGACTCTGGAACAGACGCTACACCACTGCCTGCGTCGAGGAATCTGGCTGAACGTGGAAATCAAGCCGGTGCCGGGTCAGGAGGCGCGCACCGGGCACATCGTTGCGCAGACGATAGCGCGCTATTGGGGCCAGGCGGCTGCGACGAGTGTTGCCGCTCCCTTGCTCTCCTCATTTTCGCCCGTTGCGTTGCAGGCCGCGCGCGATGCTGCGCCGCATCTGGCCCGGGGACTGCTCTTTTCAAAGATCGCGCCGGACTGGCGCAATGCGCTCCAAGGGCTTGCCTGCGTGTCGCTGCATTGCGACCATCGCCGGCTAACGCACGCGCTGGCGCAAGAAATCACGGCCCAAGGCTACGGTCTGCTTTGCTACACGGTCAACGACCGGCAGCGCGCGAGGACCATTTGGAGTTGGGGTGTCGACGCCATTTGTACCGATCGAATCGATCGAATCGGACCGGGCGATGATCCCGGGCCGACGCAAGACGGTCTGGCGCAGGTGCGATGAGCCAACTTTGCGCGCTCAATGGCGCGGGAGAAAACTAGCGATCCGATTTGGGTGCGCTCGAACCAAGCAGCGCGCGCAGCCGTTCGGCATCCAAAATGCGCACGTGCTTTTGATCGACTTCGATCAAACGTTCCTGAGCGAAATGCGAAAGTGCCCTGCTTACGGTTTCGAGCTTAAGCCCCAGATAGCTGCCTATTTCTGCGCGGGTCATGCGAAGCACGAACTCCGAACGCGAGTAGCCGCGCGCCTCGAAGCGCTGAGAAAGGTTGAGCAAAAACGCCGCAAGCCGCTCTTCTGCGCGCATGCTGCCAAGAAGCAGCATTACGCCATGCTCGCGCACGATTTCTCGGCTCATCACTTTGCGCAGGTGATTCTGTAATGCCGGCAAGGTCGTTGCGAATTCCTCCACTCGTTCGTAGGGGATCACGCACACTTCCGTATCTTCGAGTGCAGTGACGTCGCAGGTGTGCATGTCGCCAGAAATCCCATCCAAGCCGACCAGTTCGCCAGCCATGTGAAAACCGGTAACTTGCTCGTGCCCGTCGCTGGACATCAACGTGCTCTTCAGAAACCCCAGACGCACCGCATACAGCGATTCAAAGTGATCGCCAGCACGAAATAGCGATTCGCCACGGTGGATTCGGCGCCGCGTCGCAACGATCTGCTCCACGCGGCCCAGTTCCTCCGTGGACAAACCAACGGGCAGGCACAGTTCGCGTAGGTTGCAGTTCGAACAGGCGACACGAAGGTTGACCAGATTCATAACGTTCTCGGGTAGAGGTACTTGCCGCGGGCGCCCGTAGGACATTTCAAGCGCCGTACCCGGCTTGCCTTGACCCTCGTCAAGGTATTGGGCAGGCAGGGTGCGATATTAGCCCGGATAAGCTCAAGAATTGATATGGTACTTGGCTTTGCGGCGGCTTGCGCATATCTGCGGCTGCCCGGTGGCGCACCCCAGAAGGCAGTGTCGGGCGCGCGCCAGCCGTTTTGCCGGCGACTCGGGCCGGTGTGCGCGCGCAGCGCGCCTTGAAAACCACTTCGAAAGTGAGTAGTAATTGGATCAGAAGGCAATGAGCAAGCCAGTGAGTCTCGTCGAGCTACCTGATAGGGGGACATTACGGCGTTTTGACCAACCGGGTCCCCGCTATACGTCCTACCCGACGGCGGACCGCTTCGTCGAGGCATTTGACGCGCTGACCTATGGAGGATGGTTGGCTGAGCCAAGCACGGGTGGGGCGAGACCGCTCTCGCTGTACGTGCATATCCCTTTTTGCAATACGGTTTGTTATTACTGCGCTTGCAACAAAGTGGTGACAAAAGACCACAGCAAGGCAATTGAATACCTGGGCTTTCTGGAAAAGGAAATCGACCTCGTCGCAGCCCGGCTCAACGGCGAGCGGCGGATTGAGCAGTTGCATCTGGGCGGTGGAACGCCGACGTATCTTTCAATCGAGGAACTTCAGCGCGTCATGGTGCTGCTACGTGCGCGCTTTGCGTTTGCGCCGCGGGGCGAATTTAGCATCGAGATCGATCCGCGCACGACTCCCGAGGAAAAGATCCGGGCGTTGGCCTCGCTCGGATTTAATCGCTTGTCCATTGGCGTGCAGGATTTTGATCCTGCCGTGCAGGCGGCAGTAAACCGCGAGCAAAGTCTGGAGATCACGCGCGCTTGTGTCGAGGAGGCGCGGGCGGCAGGTTTTCAATCAGTCAACCTGGATCTGATTTACGGTCTGCCGCGGCAGAGCACCGCCAGCTTTTCTGTAACGTTAGATCGTGTGTTGGAACTCTCACCGGACCGTGTTGCGCTGTATCACTACGCGCACCTTCCGGAGCGCTTTAAGCCACAGCGGCGCATCGACGCGCAGGCACTGCCTTCACCGCAGGAAAAACTCACGATCATGATGGATGCGATCCGGCGCTTGTGCGCGGCGGGCTACGAGTACATCGGCATGGATCACTTTGCCAAATCCGATGATGACTTGGCTCGGGCCCAGCGACAAGGACGCCTGCACCGCAATTTCCAGGGATACAGCACACGGCCGGACTACGACTTGATCGGCTTGGGCGTCTCTGCGATCAGCAAGGTGGGACCCACCTATGCACAAAATGCCCGCGCGCTGGAGGACTACTATGAGAGTCTGCGCGCTGGTGTGATTCCGACCCAACGCGGCATCCAGCTCAACGCCGACGACCTGGTCCGGCGTGCAGTGATCATGGCGCTGATGTGCCACTTCCAGGTCGCCAAGGAGTCCATTGCGACGGCGCACTTGGTCGATTTTGACGAGTACTTCGCCAGCGAGTTGGCCGAGCTCAAAACCTACGAGGAGGCCGGGCTCGTCGAATGTACCGAGGACTGGATTAGCGTCACGCCTAAGGGCAAGTTGCTCGTTCGGGCGCTAGCGATGGTCTTCGACCGCTATCTGCGCGTGGACCGGCGCAGCCGGCCGTACTCGAAAATCGTCTGATTGGCGCCTGCTTGCTTCTGCGGCGTGCTTGTCGCAGGATCAGTATCATGTGTGGTTGACGTTTGAACCGCACGCATTCCTTGCCGTTCTACGGGCAAGGTCCGCCCAGTCATGAATAGCTCTGAAATTCGCGAACGCTTCCTGCAGTTTTTCGTCGCCCGGGGGCACACGCGCGTGCGTGCCGCCTCGCTGGTCCCGGCCAACGATCCCACGCTGTTGTTCACCAACTCCGGAATGGTGCAATTCAAGGACGTTTTCACGGGCCGGGAGATGCGCCCTTACACGCGTGCGACCTCGGCGCAAAAGTCGCTGCGCGCCGGAGGAAAACATAATGATCTGGAGAACGTCGGCTACACGGCCCGGCACCATACGTTCTTCGAGATGCTGGGAAATTTCAGCTTTGGAGATTACTTTAAGCGCGAGGCCATCGCCTACGCGTGGGAATTGCTGACGCAGGTTTATCAGCTTCCGGTAGAGCGCCTCTGGGTGACGGTGTACGTCGACGATGATGAGGCCTTTGACATCTGGACGCACGAGATCGGTGTTGCGCCAGCGCGCTGCTTACGTATCGGAGATAAGCCCGGGGCGCCGCGGTATAGCTCGGACAATTTCTGGCAGATGGCCGACACGGGCCCATGCGGGCCTTGCTCGGAAATCTTCTACGATCACGGCCCTGCCGTGCCAGGAGGCCCTCCTGGTTCTGCGCAGGCCGAGGGCGATCGCTATATCGAGATTTGGAATTTGGTGTTCATGCAGTTTGACCGAGATGCGAATGGCCGGCTTTCCCCTTTGCCCCGGCCATGCGTGGACACCGGCATGGGACTGGAGCGTTTGGCGGCCGTCCTGCAGGGCGTGCACAGCAATTATGAGATCGACCTGTTTCGAAACCTGATTTGCGCTGCGGCCCGCGTCACTGGCACGAGCAATCTGCACGACAATTCGTTGAAGGTGATTGCTGATCACATCCGTGCCTGCGCGTTTTTGATCGCCGATGGCGTTATTCCCGGCAACGAAGGGCGCGGTTACGTGCTGCGACGGATTATTCGCCGCGCCTTGCGCCATGGATATCAGCTGGGCTGCCGTACGCCATTTTTCCACCGCTTGGTTGCGGATTTGGAAAAGGAAATGGGTGCCGCTTACCCTGAGCTTGGTGAACAGCGCATGCGAATCGAGTCGGCCTTGCTGCTCGAGGAAGAGCGCTTTGGCGAAACACTTGAGCACGGTATGAAAATTCTCACGGAGGCTTTTGCGCGCGTGGCCGGTCAGTCGTCGGCGCGGATCGATGGTGAAACGGCCTTCCTCCTGTATGACACATATGGCTTCCCCGTCGACCTGACCGCCGACATCGCGCGCGAGCGCGCGATCGGCGTGGATTTGGCCGGATTTGACGCTGCGATGGAGCGTCAGCGCGAGAAGGCGCGGGCGGCCGGAAGATTCAAGAGCGCAAG
>Ga0187769_10001183_pt1 | contig 14777 bp, 16 predicted proteins | sample 0116_SJ02_MP02_1_FD_133140 | JGI IMG/M metagenome (GOLD analysis project Ga0187769, IMG submission 133140) | Tropical peat soil microbial communities from peatlands in Department of Meta, Colombia - 0116_SJ02_MP02_10_MG | ecosystem: Environmental > Terrestrial > Soil > Wetlands > Peat | place... | reverse complement strand
GCAAGCGAGCCCGTTTCGTAGACCCTTCGCATCAGCCGGGCGTCGAGCTCGTCGAGGACCAAGCCCTTGTCGCTCTGAAATGAAAGATGTGGGACGGGCTTAACCTGTCTGGAATTGCTCATGTTACTCGTCATAACCGAACGCCCTTTGGAGAATTAAACCTTGGCCTCCAATATCTATTTATCGACGTTATGTATGGGGTTGCATAACGGTCAATTTTGGAAACACAGAGGGGCAGCATTTCAAATACCACCACGGCCTTCGTTATCGTAGCAATCGTAGTCATAGTTGTCGCAGGGTACTATGCTTTCGGGGCGCTGCAGTCACCAGCGACCAGTTCCACCTCTACCAGTGCGGTGCCACTAATCTCGTTTTCGGCTGACGCCTACACAGTCGAAGCCACATCACTATTGACCGGTTTCTCCCAGAGCACCGGAATCCCCGTCGCCCCCGTCAAGTCGGGAGGGTCATTCGCAGACGCGGGGCAGATCGCAGCGGGCGCTCCTGACGACGTCTTCATATCGGTCGCCCTTTCCGCTGCAGGGCCCGGGTACCTGAAGAACGAATCGTCCAACTGGGCAATCGGCTTCGCGTCCGACCAGATGGTACTCGCCTATTCCAACGCGACAACTGCGGGGAAGGTGGTGTCTTTGGGGCAGGCAGCCGACGCTTCGAACTCGACATCCGACTGGAACTCCTTCTTCACCTCGCTCACCAACGGGAGCGTCAAGGTGGGAATATCGGATCCAGTCGCTGATCCGGCGGGGCTTCGCGGCTGGCTTGTCCTAGAGGCGGCAGGCTTCCTCTACCGAGGGGGCAACCAGTCGGCGTACGACATGCCGCTATTGAGGGCCGCCTCGAACGTGACTGGGACACACGCAGCGGCGCTGGTCGCGCCCCTAGAGGCCGGGCAGATCCAGTTCTTGTTTATCTACAAGTCGGCGGCGATTTCAGATCATTTAGGGTATATCACCCTAGATCGTCACGTCAATCTAGGGGACTCGACGCTTGGAGCGTTCTATTCCAAATTCAACTACACTGACTCTGCCGGGACAACTTCGGGCTCGCCTATCATCCTGTGCATCACCGTGCCTCTGAGCAGCAAGAGCACGACCGAAGCACTCCAGTTTGTGCAATATGTGATCAAGAACGCGGGCACACTATCCAGCTATGGCCTCCAGCCCTTCACTCCGGCCAAGCTTTACTCCAACACGACCCCTCCTGCCGCAGTCAGCTCCCTGCTAACCGAAGGACTGTTGACTCAGGCGGGAAGCCTGCCTTAGAGCGCTAGCCCAAGATGAACTGGCTCCGCACCGCATCAACTGCTGCCGTCGTCCTCCTCCTGATACCCATCGCCGTGCTCCTCTACTACGGCCTGGGACCACTTCGGTCCCCTGCCGGCTACACCGCAGCCGTTTTTCGGTCAATCGAGCTGTCTATCGTAGCCTCTGCCGTGGCTGCCCTCCTTGACTTCGTCCTTTTCACGCCCGTCGCCTACTATCTCGCCAGGGGAAACGACGCGATTGTGGAGTCTCTTATCGACATCCCCGTGGGCATACCTCACCCCATCATCGGAGTCGCCCTTCTGATTCTGGACAGCCCCTTAACACCGACGGGGCAGTTCCTCCTGTTCTTGGGCATCAATTTCTTCAACACAATCCTCGGCCTCGTGGTCGCCCTAGTAATCATGTCAGCCCCGATCTACATCAAGGCCATGCAACCCTACTTCGAATCGAAGGACACTTCGGCTGAGGAATTCGCGATGGGACTGGGAGCCTCTAAGATGAGAACGCTGGTTTCAGTCGTTCTACCAGACTCAATGTCCGGAGTTGTAAGCGCCTCCCTTGTTGCAATGAGCAGAGCACTGGGAGAGTTCGGGTCGATTTCCATCATCGCGTTCTATGTGCTTCAGTACCCGTTCTATGGCGTAAGCCCAGCTTCCGTGACAATCTTCCAGCTGTTCAACGGAGCTATCCCAGGTGGGCTGAACGCCGCCGTCACCGCATCAGCTGCAATGATATTGGTTGCACTTCCGATCACCGTTGCGGGACACTTCTTCCGGAGGCGGAGCAGGTGATCGAGGCCAAACTCCTCGCCCATGCAGGTCATTTCCATCTCGCTGCCCAGGTGAATGGGTCGGGCGTCACGTGCGTCGCAGGAAGGAACGGTGCCGGCAAGACAACGCTCTTGCGGGCGATGGCAGGTTTCCTCAAAATCGACGAGGGGCACGTGATTGTCGGAGGGCTGGACGTCACCCGTCTCCCAGTAGAGAAGAGGGGCATCGTGCTGGTTACTCCCGGTTCGGCCTTCCAGCACCTGGACGTCGATTCACACCTGGTCTGGGGGCGGAAGCTCGTCGGAAGGCGGATCCAAGTGGACCAGGTCTCGAAGGTGAAGTCGGAGCTAGGTATAGACTTCGGCGGGCGGGTCGGAGAGCTGAGCTTGGGGATGCGCGAGCGGGTGTCCCTTGCGACCGCCCTTCTCGCCGAACCCAAGGCCATCTTGGTCGATGAAGCGTTTGCCAGCCTCCATGACAGAGAGGAGTTCATCAAGGCGTACGGTAGGCTCCTTGCAGCAGCCGGCATCGACCTCGTCTTTAGCAGCCAGGAAGCCGCGGATGGCGATCTCGCAGACAACCTCTACCTGCTTGAAGAGGGCGTGACCACCCGTAGCAGTTGATTGCCTGCCCAGATAGCCTTCGGCAAGCCCCAGATGCTTTGGGAGGGGCCATGCTAGCAGTCAGGTCCCAGCGATAAATATGGCATGGCCGAATTCGCCTGCAAATGCCTTCATCGCCGTTCTCACCGCGTCTGGAGACCCAGGCATGCAAACTATGAGCTTCCCGGAAGCGACCCCTGCGGTGGCACGGGTGAGAATTGCTGACGGTCCAATCTCCTCGAATCCCAGCCTCCGTACCATTTCTCCAAATCCTTCGAGCTCTTTTTCGAGAAAGGGGCGGATGGTCTCGACCGTTATGTCTCGTAGGGAGAGGCCAGTGCCCCCAGCGAAGAGCAACACGTCGTCTCCCCCGCGGATGAAGGCCCGAGCTTCTCTTCGAAGCATCCCCGGGTCGTCTGAAACGAGCGTTCTTCGGGTCACCTTGTGTCCTGCGCGCGTGGCCTCTTCGACGGCCGCATCCCCTCCCTCGTCAGTAAAGTTCTCGCCCCTGCTCTTCTTCGCGTAGCGGCTGGTGCTCACGGTCACAACCACCACATTCAGGTGGGACTTGGCAGCCCTGTGATGCTCTAGGTGCGGTTTCAAGGTGCCCGCTTCACCTTGCTCGTCACTCGGATGGACTTGATTGCTGTGGATGGGTACTGGCCGGTTGCGTCCTTCTCGTGCGACTTCACGACGTCCCATATGTTGAGCAGGCCCACGGCCACCGCAGTGAGGGCTTCCATCTCGACTCCCGTCTTCTCATGGGCGGCCACAGTCACTGTTACCTCCACCCAGTCTTTTCCCACCTTCACCCTCGGCTCGGTCCTCTCCACCTTGAGGGGGTGGGCCAGGGCAACGATGCTTGGAGTGGACTTCACTGCAAGTATGGCCGAGGTCGCGGCGAGCGCCAAGGGGTCTCCCTTCTCCATCTTCCCCTTCCTAATCATGTCGACGGTGGCAGGCCTCAGCATGATTCGGCCTGTCGCCGTGGCCTCCCTGTAGACGACTGGCTTGTTGGAAATGTCGACTTGCTTAAAGTGCAAGAGGCCCTGCGCGGCTTTCATCGGTTATAGGTTCTACCCCTCCTCTCAGGAACGTTTTTACTCCTGACGGGACAGTTGTCCGTTCTCTTTGCAGGGAACCGGGAATCAGGAGGAGAGGGTCCTCCGCGACAGGAAGGAGAGGATAGCAAGGAAGTTGAGGGTGTCGGTTACCGACAGGTGTAACTTCGCATGTCTATTCTGCATGCCCGAGAAAGATAAGATCAGCTGGATCCCAAGCGAGGAAATCCTGAGCTTCGATGAGATTGAGAGGATTGTCAAGGTCCTCGCTTCCCTTGGGATTGAGAAGGTTAGGATAACCGGTGGCGAACCCCTGCTCAGGAGAGACCTGGAGAAGCTTGTGGACCGCATCACATCCATCGAGAAGATACACTCTGTGGACATGACGACCAACGGCTGGCACCTTGAACGGAAGGCGGAGGCCCTGCGCAGGGCGGGGCTGCGAGGAGTCACCGTCAGCTTGCACAGCCTCAGGAGCGACAGGTTCGCCAAAATCTCAGGGGTTGACGCGCTTCCGAAGGTCCTCCGCGGAATAGACAGGGCTCTAGATGCGGGGCTCAATCCTGTGAAAATCAATTCGGTCGCCATCAGAGGATACAATGATGACGAAATACTGGACCTGATAGAGTACGCCCGAGAGAGGAGGATCTCCATCCGTTTTATAGAGTTCATGCCCCTCGATGGGCTGGGAATGTGGAACTACGATAGGGTCGTGCCTGGTAAGGAGATTATCGATACTGTGTCACGAGTGTACCCTCTGGAGGCCCAAGGGAGAGGGAACAGCGAAACGTCTTCGATATGGCGCTTCAAGGACGGCAGGGGCGACCTGGGGCTCATTACGCCAATGAGCGAGCCCTTCTGCGACGACTGCGACAGGATAAGGCTCACGGCCGACGGCAAGCTCCTTTCGTGCCTTTTCGATATAGACTATCACGACCTCAGGCACATAGTCCGGAACGGGGGGACTCAGGAAGCGCTTGCCGATACGATTCTCAAGGCGGTCTGGAAGAAGCCCGACGGGGTGGGGTACATGCCATGGATCAAGGACGGATGGGCGAAGCCGAGGAACATGAACGCAATAGGGGGCTAGAGAAGGTTGATCGTAAAGGTGCTCTATTTCGCGTCGGCCCAAGGCCTGGCGAACCTGAAGAGCGAAAGCCTGCGCCTGAATGAGGGTAGCTCTGTGAAAGACCTGGCAGTGGAGGTGCTTCGACTCCATCCAGATCTGAAAAGCATCGAACAGACAATCAGGTACTCTGTCAACTTCGAGATAGCAGAGGGTAACGCGCTACTGCACGAGGGGGACGAAGTTGCCGTCCTTCCTCCTGTGGCTGGGGGCTAATCATGAAGTCATTGCGCATCACACGAGAGCCTATCAATCCCGCCCGAGTGCTGGCGTCAGTAAACGACGAGGAGGCCGGAGGGGCCGTCCTGTTCGTAGGGACAATCCGTCGAAGAAGCGGAGGGAAGACTGTGGAGGGGCTCAGCTACGAGGTATACAGAGAGATGGCGGAGAGGAGAATGCGGGATATCGAAATCAGTGTCAGGAAGAAGTGGCCTGTGGTGAAGATGGCCATGGTGCACCGTTACGGTCAGCTGAAGGTGGGGGAGGTAAGCGTCGCGGTGGCGGTCTCGTGCGAACACAGGGCGGAGGCCTTCGAGGCGTGTAAGTTCGCCATAGACACCATAAAGGGCACACTCCCCATGTGGAAGAAGGAGCGCTTCAAAGGTGGCGCCCAGACATGGGTGAAGGGCACACCGATAGAAGCCTAGACGCTAGCTCGGAATCTCTTTGGGCTTGCCTTGAAGCAGGGCCTTGCGAAGTACTTCCTTTTCGTACTTCGTCGCGACTACCTCCGCTAGAATGCTAAGCGCTATCTCTGTCGCGGTCACTGCCCCGATGTCAGCGCCGATAGGTGCCCTGAGGGTCGAGATGAACTGCTCGCCTACGCCAGAATCTCTGAGCTTTGTCACATCCTCCCTGACCCGCTGGCGGCTCCCCAGCATCCCGACGTACCTCAGCTTGAACTTCGAAAGAGCCATCAGGGTCCCCACATCTCTCTCCCCCCTTGTCAGCACCACCACCGAATCCGTGCTTGCAAAGGGGAATTTGCCGAGGTCGTAGTCGACGTCTTTGATGAGCTCATCAGGCTGCTCGCTGAGGGCCGGGCTGTGGTCGATCACCACGACGTCGAAGTCCAGGCTCTTCCCCATCTTCACTAAGGCGTCTTCCACGTCGTCCTTGCCCCCCTGACCGATCAGTATGAGCCTCTGCTGAGGGAGGTAAGGTTCGACGTAGATGTCCATCTTGCCACCGCAGTTTGTCTCCACGTACACTTCGTCTTCGTTCTGGCTCTTGAGGACCGCGCCCACGGAATTCTCGACCCCTTCAAGGAAGACCTTAACCATCTTGGGACTCCCGGTTCTCATCGTCATCTTTGCTGCCGCCACTATCGCAGACTCGGGACAGACGCCCCCAAGAGTGCCGTAGAGGACCTCCCCTGCTCCCGAGATTATCACCTTGAAGCCCGGTTTCCCGAGCGAAGAGCCTTCGATGTCCACCACAGTCGCTACGGCGAAGGGAGCCCCTCTTGCGGCGAGGGAGTCTATCATCTTCGCGAACTCTGCCTGCTTCATGGCTGTCTCTCAGGGCAACGTCCTCACTTTATTATTTATGCTCGCCCCGGAGCCATGCGAGGAGCGTTGATTGCGGCCATTGTGCTCGCTGCTGGGGTCTCGTCACGCATGGGGAGACCCAAGCAGACCCTCCCTCTGAGTGGAGTGCCAATGCTTGAGAGGGTCCTAGAGATCTTCCGTAAGTCAAATGTGGGGAGAGTCGTTGTCGTGCTCGGAGCGAACGAGGACGAAGTGAGGAAGCACGTGAAGTTCGCAGATGAATTGGTGGTCATCAACCCGAAATTCGCGGAGGGGATGAGCAGTTCGTTGAGGTTCGGGCTCAAGCATGTTGGAACTGAGGTGGACGCCGTCATCATTGCCCTCGGGGACCAGCCATTTGTACTTCCTACGACGATCGACAAGATGGTGGAGACTTACAAGCAATCCGGGGCCCGCATAGTCATCCCCACATACCAAGGGGCAAGAGGGAACCCCGTCCTTTTCGACAAGAGCGTCTTCCCCCGGATTGCAAGGATCCGTGGTGACATGGGAGCGAAAACAGTGGTTCAAAAGAACGCCGCTGACGTCCTCGAGGTCGAAGTTCCTGACAGGGGTGTGCTGGTCGACATCGACACCCCCTCGGATTTGGGCAGGAGGATGAAGGTCAGGGAAAAGAAAAGCCGGGCACAAGCATGACATCCACCCGGTCGCCCCTCTCGAGCCTCTTGACGTTCTCAGGGACAAGGAAGTAGCCGTCCGCATCTGTGAGGAGCTTCATTGATTCTGTCTCGCCTGTGATCGGCTCGGCAACGGCTGGAGGACCGGTCTTCAGTTTCACATAAACGACCTTCTGGAAATCAGAGAATCTTCTCCTTGCCTCCCAGGGCGCGTCAAGGACACAGGAGACCGAGAGTCCGGCTTCCTTGCTCCCCCCGAGCTGTCCGATTAGAGGAACTCCCACAACCAGGAAAGCATTCGCGGCGGCCTGAATCGGCCCAGGGAGCATCAGAACTGGCTTTCCCTTCACCGAAGCGAGCCCCGTGACTCTCCCCCTATCCAACCGCAGTCCGTGGACGAGGGCGTCGGGTCGAAGGCTCGAAACAGCGCCTATCACGAGGTCGCGTTTTCCCGCTGACGTTCCACCGAGCGTTACCACGAAGTCCGACCTTGCAAGCGCGCCAACGAGAGCGGTCCGCAGCGTCTCTGGTACGTCCCGGGCGATGCCCATGTCCAATGCGGCGCAGCCCAGAGCCTCTGCGAGGCGCAGGAAGATAGGCGAGTGGCTCTCAACTGTCTTGCCTTTCCCAGGTCTGCTCGCAGGAGTCAGCTCGTCGCCTGTGGCCAGCACTGCCACTGTGACCCTTCGTCTGACGCGGACCTTGCGAAATCCGAGTGAGACCAGAATGCCCACGTCTTGCGCTCTGATCCTGTGCCCTTCTCGGAGGACGAGTTCCCCGCGCTTAATGTCCTGACCCGCACTGTAGACGTGGTCCCCCCGACTTGGCGCGAATCCAACACGCACCTCACTACCTCCGACCTCCACAGACTCGACAGGGACCACAACGTCGGCTCCGGCTGGGAGCGTCGCCCCTGTCGCCACTAGGATTGCCTGGCCGCTCACCAGACGAAGTTTTGAGCGGTCACCTGGCCCAGTCGCGTCGACCACCACCAGGATGGCTGGATGGGTGGGCGTCGCACCCCTCAGATCGCTCGAGATTACCGCGTACCCATCCATGTGGGAGGTCGATGCTGCGGGTACGTCTTCAAGAGCCACGACGTCTGCGGCCAAGATCCTACCGTATGACTGGACCGCATCAATGGACTCGACCCTCCTACCACCTCGGACGTGAGCCATCACGAGCTCGAGCGCCTCGTTGACCCCAGTGTACTGGCTAATCAGAGGTGCCAAGTTCAATCACTCCTGCGCGCAGGGCAGCTATATATGCGGGGCAGGTCTTCGTTGCGTCTACGCCCCATCTATCAGAGAGTGGGGCCATCGAGATTCGACAGGTTTACTGTGCATATCCGAATCGGGTTCGGGCCCAGGAGGACCTGCCCTAAGCACAACCCGCTTCCCGGGGCCCACTCCCTCGATATCCTGCGAGGTCTACCGAGTGTTAGACTCCGCCCAGGTTTTGTTTGCGATTGTTTCCGAATGATTTTCTCCTCGTGCCCTCGTGGTGCACGTGACAGGATTGGGGAACTGATTCAACTGCCCCGCGCAATCCCATGGGGAATGAGAGACGTTGCGCTCTTGTAGAGACAAAACGCCGCGGCAAGTTGGCCCACGAACTCGGGCAGCGCGTAAACCGGAGACATGGATGCAAGGCCGAACAGAGTGGGAACGGTGCCAACGACTACCAGGACCGCTGCGAACCCGGCGAACCAACTTAGCTGCCTCCTCAGGAGGGGATCCCTAGATCGCATTATCGTGACCGGCAGAGCGACAAGGCCGGTAATCATGACTACGAAAACGTGCAAGGACACCCCGACGAAGCTCACCCACAGCGGGACTAGCGAAGAGTTGCCGCCTGTCAACCATGTCCCGCCGGTCAGAACCGAATAGTACCCTGCGATGTACGTCGACACCACCGACGCCAACGCGAAGACCACCCATATCCACCGACGAATCTTGCGCCAGTGTAGGGTATCTCGCAACAGCGGGTCGGACATCCTGCCATCAAGCACGGCCGCGTCGATGAAATAGAAGAAAGCCCCAGAAACGAGCGCGTCGATTGCCGTGAACAGGGTGTAACTGAAATGTGACACAACCACGTAGTCGAAGAATATCAGTATCCATCCTAGTGACACCAGCCCGACTCCGAGGGCATGGCTTCGATAGACCCTGACGATGAGGGCTCGTCTAATGTTGAACGCCCAGTAGGCTGCGTAGGCGAAGGTCCCTTCCGCAGCTACAACGAGGATTGGCGCTAGGATGTTTGCGACGAGAGAAAGGGCATCACTTGCCACAGGCAATCTCCTCCATCACGATACCACACCTCGTTCGTGGGCAGCGCCGCTAATCAGTCGCTTGACGAGCTCTTTCTCGTAGGCGACCCTCACCCTGATTATCTCTCCGCCCCTTCCACGCTCCCCAGGAAAGAACCTGGTTTCAACGAGACCGCTCGAAATCAGCTCTTTCAACATCGGCCCGAACCTCCCCTGCTCTCCATAGAGGGAGGCCTTACTAGAGCCGGTGGCTTTGGCGATGACCGTACGAGACCTCCATCCTGACTGCTCGATTGCCAGCTTGTTGGCTGTGTAGTCTTCGATAAACGATTTCGCGAGGTAGTCGAAAACAGCACTCGCTTCTCTCCCTCCCACGACCGGAAAAGGGGCGGGCCCACCTGATGGCGGATTGCCACCCTGTGGGATGGCAGCATTTGGCTCGAGTTCGCCCCCGTAAGCGGGTTGCAGGCTCATTCCTGCTTGTGTGAACGAAAAGACGTAGTACCCCTGCGAGGGATTCGCCCCTCTCATTTTGCCCACCCTGAGTAGCGGGAGTACCCTGAAGCCGGCTCTGTACAAGCTCATCTCGAGGAAACCATCGAATATTTCCTGCATTGCGACGTAGGCCGTTGGAGGGTGCATCCCTTCCTCTAGGGTCGCGAGTAGTACCGCGTCATGCTTCTTGATCTCTGCGAGCAATTCGCGGACAAGCTGATACGCTGTTTCGAGTGGGTTAAGCATCAGGAGAGGCGAGAGAATGTCCATAACGACCCTAGCTTTCTTGCCGCTGTTCTCGTCAAGAAGGTGCTTGATTTGATCGACCAAACCCTGCGGGTCTTTGAAGTTCAACTCGGCCTGGCCGCCTTCCCTCGCAATCCAAGCCTGCGTCCCGCCTGGTCCTTCCATCCCTAGGGCCCTCTGGTCCTGCTGAATCTCGTTCACCGACAGTTTGGTCACGTACAGACAGAAATCTCCGGACTGAAGGCCGGATTGGGCAAACAGGTAACTGATTGCCTCTTTTCCCACCCCCGGAGGGCCAACGACCAGAATCGCGGACTTCTGAGGATAGCCAATCCCGCCAAGCATTTTGTCTAGGGCCGGGACCCCGGTTGAGGACAACCAGTTCCCCGAGAGGGTCGTGCATGAATTAAGCATGACCGCGTTGGGCACGCGTGGTCCAGTCGGCAAGGAGTTAGGTTACAACGGGAAAAATACTTGGGGATTTTTCCGTCTCCGCCAGCAATCCCGGCCCTCGTCAAGTCGGACATTGTCAGATAGGCTCCGAAATAGCCTGAACCGGCTCGTGGGGAGGATGAACGACGTGAATTGGATTTTGCTATGTCAAATCTGTTCAATTTCCAGTCTCGTCAGTCGAAATGGGACGAAAGGAACTCGGAACCCTGCGGAAAAATGACCATGTAATTTTCCCATCCTTGTCACGCTCACAGAAAATGAACAACCGAACAAGCATTCCACGAAAATCCCTTGTATTCCTGGTCCCGTTCCTGAATCTCATCTACACAGGTCTCCGACACATAAACGCCTTCCTTTCGACCCATAGCCCCTTCTTCGCGTTAACTGTCGTACTGCCACTCATAGGCACCCTCGTTCTATGGAGAGGAGGGCGACTGGGCTACAGCGTCGCGGTGGCGGTCAACCTACTCTTCTTGCTAGCCGAGGGGCCGCTGATAGGACCCGCAATCTCGGCAGTGACACTGACGTACAACTTCCTAATTGCTGTGACTGCACTCCCTCTCATCTTCGCATCCATAGTTTACTCGTTTCTAGGCCTCGGACAAGCCTGGAGGATGGGTGCGCCATCAGCTGCGCGGAGGTTGATTCCGGCCAGCAGCCTGATCGCACTTCTGGCCCTTGGCTTCATAATCGGAGGCGCAGTAGTAGGGGCATACGCAGCCCAGACAGAGTCTAGGCTGGCGGCCAACGGTTCGGTTTCGTCCCCAAACATAACCATCGTCCAGGGGGCTGGCAGTTCCAGCAATGGGCAGTTCTACTCGCCGGCTAACTACACCGTTCCGGCGGGGACCACAGTGACCTGGGTGAACCGCGATGGAACGACACATTCAGTAACAAGTGACAACGGTCTGTTCGACTCAGGACCGCTCCCTTCTGGCGCCTCCTTTAGCTACACCTTCTCACAGCCGGGCGTCTACCATTACTCCTGCAACTATCACTCGTGGATGACAGGAACCATCGTCGTGACTTCGGGATAGATTAAGTCAGCTACCAGCTGAAAGAAGCGGGGTCAATCGATCCCGCTCGCCCGCTTTTGTACGCTGAACCTTGAGCTTGTCGCGACTTCACACGTGTTATATCGCCTCGCCGGATGCTCATTGTTCTAGATGACTGTCCCGCTTAACTACAATTTTCCGCGGTCAAGAGTCCGAATAGCTCGAACAAACCTCTATTCGCCAGTCAGAGCTCGTTCTGAGCTATTCTACGTAGGGCCGTCGAGACCCAACAGGTTTACTCTGCAAATCCAAATTGGGTTCGAGCCCGGTGGGCCAAGATTTGCCATTCGTTCAATCCCGTCACGACTCAGGACTGGCAAAACCCCTGCCGTGTCTGACAATTTGGTTCCTCGACGAATACGAATCAAGAACAACCGCTCTTCTCATGCCTGAGAATCGTGCCAATCCATTATTAGACCTGGACAGACACGAGTGGACAGGATTGGCAAAGTAGATCTTGGCTGACTTGCCTGTGCCCGACAGGGAGCCGCTTCTGATAAGACTCAGCACACTGAGACAAGACGCCCTCAAGGGAGAGGTCGTGGTAGTCACAGGTGCGGGCCGTGGAATCGGATATGAAGCTTCAAGGACTTTGTTATGGCTTGGCGCCAATCTGGTCGTAGCCGAAATCGACGGAGCAAGCTGCACAAAGGCGACCTCGGTCCTGCAGCGTGAGTTCGGCACCGAAAGGGTATTGGGGATACGAACGGATGTCGGGAAGGAGGAGGATGTGTCGAGCGTCGCCAAGACGGCTGGAGAGCGATTCGGGCATGTCGATGTGGTGCTGAACAACGCAACTGCACTGACCGTCGGAGCTGTTCGAGATACTGGAATCGACTACTGGGACAGAGGGTACCGAGTAAACGTTCGCGGCCCAGTCCTTCTAGCCAGGGCTTTTGTCCCGGGTATGATTGCGAGGAAGCACGGGGTGTTCGTGTGCGTGTCTTCCTCAGGAGCGGCACCTTTTATGGGACCCTACGAGGTGTTCAAGACGGCCCAAGTCGAGCTCGCCAACACCCTCTCGGCTGAGTTGGAGGGATCAGGAGTCTATGCGTACGCTATCGGACCTGGAATAGTTCGAACCCCCGGGTTTCTAGAGGGAGGCTCGAAAGTAGCGGCGCTGATGGGCATCAGCACTGACCAACTCCTAGAGATGAATAGGTCGGCTGAGCTGTCGATAGAAGAGGCCGGTGCGGGTTTCGCAGCCTCGGTGGCGCTGGCAGCAAAGTACAACGGAACTGAAACGAGCTCCGTTCAGGTGCTGCGGGACATAGGAATCAGTTCCACCAAGGGGGAAAGAACTCCCGATCAGCCTGCTCCACCGGAGGTTTCAGCCACGCTCCTCGACAAGGTGATCAGAACCTACACAGAGCAAGCCAAAGGCTGGAAGGAAAGAAATGTGTTTCAGAGGCAGTGGGTATTCAGAGATTTCAAGAAGCATACAGGGATGTCAGTAGATGAAATGGCATCCGAACTTGCCAATCTGAAGCCACGGAGAACTGGAGGTGTCTCGAGGAGTGCAACTGTTGTGCTCAACAAGCTGAACTCCTACTACAAACACCAATCAGAACTTCTTCGAGGGTTTGAGAAGGACCCGCGCAAATTGGAGGAGGGGCTGAAGGCGATTCAGACTTGGTTGGATGAAATCCAGGATTTGCTTGCCTCTCTGCGTTAATCCAAACGGGCACTGCTCTAGGGGTTAGGCCGTAAAGATTCTAATTCTCGGATTGTGGAATCAGCCTTTCTTCATTCCGAGTCTGAATAGACGGAACCCCGCCGCGACGCCGAAAACGAACAGCCAGAAAATACCAAGAGGAATGAAAGCACCCATGAAGGTCGTTCCGGGGAGCATGAACAGGACCGAGGAGAGGCAGAAGAACGTGAACAGGACAACACCTATCCGGCCGAGCCACTTCCATCCTTTCCGCATCACGGCGGAGACGACGGCTAGCCCCGCAAAGCTCCCGGCGAAGCTGTAGGGGAATGCAAACTCCGTCAGCATGACCATGTTCTGCGCCGCCACGAAATATGCGGCCTTGAGGGCCGGATCGGTCGCCGCCGCCCAGCTGACCGCGAGTGAGGTCGCAGTGAAGAAGCCCACCTCTGCCACCGCTGCGTCGAGGACGGCGGTCATGAACAACAGGAGCAACCCGACGAGAAGGGCGTCCCTGTTGATGCTCTTGAATGCGAAGTAGATTGCCACTATGGCTGGCACGAAGAGGAAGTCGCAGATTGTGAACAACCCCCACGAGAGGTACGCTCCTCGCGCATGGGCGAGGGTGTTGATGAATGTCTCAGCCGAGACGCCCGGGGGCGATGCCCAGCCATTGTTCTGAGGCAAGAAGCTGATTAGGTTCGCGAATAGCTCGCAGATTCCCAAAAGAATCAGCATCACTCCCCCGAACATGTAGAGCCTCTTGTGGCCCGGGTCGGCGAAGGGCTGCGGCTTGGGCTTGGCCTCGACACCGGCTCCGGACATTGCTCGTCATCAGGGGCCCCCAGCAGTTGATACTTAATGCAAGAGTCGATTATCGAGATTGAGAAATGGCTCGAAGGGTAGGCTTGCGGTAGGTGCGGAGAATCCTATTCCAGAGTTGACCCCAGTGACAATGGAGATTTTTCCCTTACTCGACCGTGTTGTCAGGTTGTGATGATTCAATGCCCAAATTGTAGTATCTAAACTGCCGGGTACTGCCCCCATCGACGAGTGCAAATGCGGAATGCCGAAAATCATAGCACAGCACCAGTAGTTCAAAGCGACCTGGGATTCTCAACGATGGAAATCATACCGGCGACTTAAATCGGACGGAACAGACCTCGGTGAAGTCTTGCCTTATTGCGCGCGGTGCGGGAATCAACTCTCTGAAGGCGCGCAGTTTTGTTACAAGTGCGGAGCCCCCGTGGGAGTGCCTCCAGCACCGAGCCCGAACGTGCGAAGACCGCAGAAATCTCCGTTGAGCGCCTTGACAATCGCCATAATCGCCGTAGCTGCCATGGTAGCAATCATTGCAATCATTGCCTTGATTGCTGCATCAAGTACCTCGTTTATCCCAAAGATGGTGGTCGGCTCGGGCCACCTCGTCACCCACCAAGAGAACTTCACTGGATTCACCTCGGTGACAGTGGAAAGCGGATTCGGATTCGCAATCACCCAATCAAGCTCGTACAGTGTCAATGTTACGACCGACGACAATCTTCTCAGCTACCTCCAGGTCACAAAGACGGGGAATTACCTTTCTGTGGG
>Ga0187769_10001182_pt1 | contig 14780 bp, 13 predicted proteins | sample 0116_SJ02_MP02_1_FD_133140 | JGI IMG/M metagenome (GOLD analysis project Ga0187769, IMG submission 133140) | Tropical peat soil microbial communities from peatlands in Department of Meta, Colombia - 0116_SJ02_MP02_10_MG | ecosystem: Environmental > Terrestrial > Soil > Wetlands > Peat | place... | reverse complement strand
CGGGCATTACGATTATTTCCAACTTCAACCGTCAGGTTAAAACGATTTGAACCTGTCGCGGCCGCATGGCGCGAAATAGCTATCAACTGGGTCGCGAACGCCTTGACTGCACGCTGCAAACCAGTTATTCGTTCAGTAGTGCTCTCATTCACGATACTTATAGTCGACGACTTCGAACCATTCCGGCGATACGCATGCTCGATGCTAAAGGGCAGGGCTGAGTTTCGTGTTGTCGGTCAAGCATCGGATGGGTTAGAAGCCGTCCAAAAAGCGGAAGAGCAACAGCCGGACTTAATTCTGCTCGACATCGGGTTGCCGATTCTGAACGGGATGATGGTTGCTAAGCGTGTTCGTAAGCTCGCTCCCGCTTCAAAAATCCTATTTGTCAGTCAGGAATCGTCCCCCGTTGTGGTACGAGAAGCCCTTGGCCTTGGTGCACTCGGTTATGTCTATAAGCAGCGTGCTCACAGTGACCTGCTGCCTGCGGTCGAAGCAGTGCTGGGCGGTGCCCAGTTTGTCAGTAAAAGCCTAGTTGAGGAGACTCGCGTGAAGCAGAGGATGTGCTATTCATTCGACTTTGATCCGAAGAACCGCGTTCTTCGTTTCCGTCTCAAAGGACGAATCACGGACGAGATGATGAGAGATTTTTACCATGGCATGCGGGAGCCCGTGTATCACACCCAACCCAATGCGGGGGTATTGGACACCTCTACGGTTATCTCCTTCGATGTCTCTTCACAAGTCATTCGGGAGCTGGCTGCGGCTTCGCCGATAATTCCGAACCCGGACTTTCCGCGAGTCGTCATTGCTCCTTCTCCCGATGTGTACGGAATGATGCGCATGTTTGTAGAACAGGCAGAGCTGACGCGCCCCAACCTTCACGTGGTTCGGGCCGAGAACGAGGCTTGGGCGATCTTGGGTGTGCAGAATCCACAATTCGAACCGGTCCGGATCGACCAATCATCCCTCGATCGACAGTAAAACCTCCGAGTCCCGGCGCATCGCGTCAGCCTTTTGAGCGACGGGACCACCTAAAACTTGACACACGCGTGGCCAGATAGGCTTCCCCAAGCACATTAACGGGATACAAGAGAACAGTACAACTCAGCTAAAGGGTTGGATCGTCGGGTCCCGCGTCGGTGAAGGATTTTTTCCTGTCGGTCTTTGGCGGCTTGGGCGATCCAATCAGGCTCAGAACACTCGAGCCCTCCCCGAACTTATTCGCAGCCGCGAGAGGTTCCTGCTCAAGCGTAATGTTCTTGTTGCACACGGTGCAAACGAGCGCTGCATAGGTCCCGCCCCCCGCCTGTTTGAACATGTTGCAGCGCATGACGCGTCCACAACATACGGGAACCCACATTGTGGAAGCTTCGTCAGCCATGAGGCTCCTTGCGAAACCGGATTATACACTGGAAACCAGCTCGCCCAGGGTCGTGCCATGACGTGCTATAAGCTGTCGTGGCATCGCACCACTCAGCAAGTTGGAGCAAACAGAGTCACGCCACACCATAACTATTCCGTGATGATACGGTCGGCCCATTCGACCAACGAGACGAAGATGGCCGGGCTGCCGAATCTCGCGCCCCATTGGTTCAGGTCTGTTTCCGTGACCCCACGGGCCCGGGAACAAGCCCCTCAAGAAAAGATCGGAATATGCTTGGCCACGACTTTCTGAAGAGTTTCACTTAGTGGTGGCCACCCAACCGGTGTAATGGAGTCCACGGTTGCTTTGCGCATCGTATAAGTGGCTTCTCCTAGCAGAAAAATCTGCACGTCATGTCCCGCTTCGGCGAGTGCAAGGCCATGAACAAAAGGAAACGAAGCCCTCGTGGGATCGTCTGACCCCCAGGCACTTTTCATCATGATTTTCAGTCTCGCAGTTTTCTGTGCATCTTGAGCCCCCACGCCTCCCCATGCGAGAAGGGGTAGCTTTGCGAATCGCGAGAAAAGCATGCGGCGGTTCATGTTTTTCCTCCTGGAAGAACACCTGCGGCTGGATTTCTCCGTGGAGCTTACGCCGAACATTCTTCAATGTGAATGGCCATCGATTCGTGGTCTCGCGAACGCTAGCCCCTTCGAGCACAGGCTAGCCAGAAGAGCTAGGCTCGGAATGAGAGATGGCTTCAAGCGCAAGGCCCCGCGTGCGCGGGCCGAAAGTGCCGATTACCAGCACGATCACTACCATAGAAGCAGCGATGAAGGTGAAAACTCCACCTACGCCAAAATATTGCAAGAAAAAACCAATCATTAGGCTTGTGAAGATCGCACTGAAGCGGCTCCACGAATAGACAAAGCCGACGGCTTGCGCGCGGACGGACGTCGGGAACAGCTCGGCCTGATATGTATGAAACGCGACAGACATCCAGTTGTTCGAACAAGTCAAAAGTACGCCGAGCAGAATGAGCCATGCCGGTTGACTCTGGAATGCAAACAGCAAGCCAAATCCTGCGATACACACGGCGCTCCAAACAATTTGCCACTTTCGTTCAAACTTGTCGGCAATCCCGTAAACCAAGAGCGGCCCTACCGGGGCGAAGATGGCAATTATGAATGAGTACTGAAGGCTGGCTGTCGTGTGGATGCCTGCCGCAATCAGTAAGCTAGGTACCCAAGAAGCGAAGCCATAGTAACCAATGGTCTGAGCAAAATGGAAAACCATGAGCATGATTGTCCGTCCGAGAAATGGTGGGCGGAAGATTTGCGCGAAGTTGACGGGAACATTCGACGATGCCTCGGCAGTGTCAGAAGGAATCACGACTGGCGGGAGCGTCGTGCGCAACTCCCCCACCACCCGCTCTTCGATATTCGCGACTGCATGTTCCGCTTCCGATACGTGACCCCGGGCGACCAGCCAACGAGGGCTCTCGGGAATGCTCCGCCGGATGAACCAGACAAATATTGCGCTGACCGAGCCAATCAACACCACCCAACGCCAGCCCTCGAGGCCGAGTGGGTTTTGCGTCGCTAGAAGCCAAGAAATTAGCGCAACCAATGGTATGGCCGTGAATTGCACGACCTGATTAACCGTGAATGCACGGCCGCGAACATCCTTGGGCATGAGCTCTGCGATGTAGGTATCGATCGTAACCAACTCGACTCCGATGCCGATCCCCGCAATCATGCGCCATGCCAGGACTCCCAAGGTACGGGTCTGAAAGGCCATCACGATCGAGCTGGCCGTGTACCACAACAAAGAGTAGGTAAACACCGTCCGGCGCCCAAACTTGTCAGCCGTAAATCCGAATAGGAGGGTCCCGATGAAAAGCCCTGCGAATGTGGCCGATATGAAACTCGCGAGCCCGCTGAGTGCGAACAGCGAGCCGTAGCTTGAGAACAGCCCGCTGCGAAGCAAGCCGGGTCCGATATAAGTCATTAAGAAGAGATCGTAGAATTCGAAACAGCCGCCCAAGGAAAGTAACAACAGCAGCTTCCAAACATATCTCGTGGTCGGGAGGCGGTCCAGCCGGGCACTGATAACAGCTTCTTGTCCGCGAATCGTCTTTATCCCTAACTGAGGGGTATCGAGTCTTTGCGGATTTTAGCAACGGACTGTCGCAGGAGATAGAGCTAGTGTCGGAAATCAGTTCTTGACGACCCGCGCGATGACTTTGGAAAGTGCGGCTTCACTGACAACTCCGCGGATGATCTTCACTTCTTTTCCGTCGCGGTTGACAAGCACACCTGCGGGAAGGCCTCCCTCGAAACCGACTTTTTGCGCGATTTCTATGCTCCCTTCGAGCACGGGGTAGTTGATAGCAGTCGGGGTGCCATTTACCGCAAATTGCCGGTTTTTCACGAACGATTCCACCGTCTCCTCGCCCTCGTCATCGATTGCCATCGCTACCACGGTAAAGCCCCGATCGCTGAATTTCTGCTGCAGGTGAATCAGACTCGGCGTTTCATCAACGCACCCAGAGCACCAGGTGGCGAAAAATTCAATGAGAACAACCTGGCCTTTATAAGTCGAAAGATCGACCCAGTGGTTGTCGACTGACACCAACACAGTCTGTGGCAGCGGTTGGTCCATGTCAGCGATCGGACCGTTCGCGTCGCTCGATGCATCCGTGATCCAGGAAAAATCAGGATGGAAGTAATAAATTGCAACGGTGATGCAAAGTGCCGTGATTAGAAGAAAGATCAGGGCTTTCCGCATAGCGAGTGGCTCCACGAGCTCGCAAATAAAGAGTAACGGAGCGCGAATCCTCTGAGGCAGAAAACGCCACGCCGGATGGCGAAAACGCCATCCTAGCTTTCCTATTAATGCTTTTCCCTGTTTGCCTCCTGGACAGACAACGTTCTAAAGAGGGACCTCCCTGCGTTCCTTGCAAGGCATGGGCAGTGTAGACTCATCCGGCTCGTCGATATCAAACAGGACACCTCCGGCGTGAACGGCACGACGACTGACTGGATCATCTTCGCCGTGGTAGTGGCGGCAGCGCTCGCTGTCGACCTTTTTGTCGTGCATCGAAGAAGCCTTGACGTCACGTTGAAACGCGCTGTTGCCGAAACGTGCGGCTGGATTGGCCTCGCGTTATCATTTGGCGCCTGGATTTACGTTTGGCGTTCTCGTCCGCTCGCCGTCGAGTTTTTCACTGCTTACCTTCTTGAGAAATCGCTCAGCGCGGATAACATCTTACTGTTTCTCGTGATTTTCCGCGCATTGGGTATCGACTCGCGCTATCAGCACCGCGTTCTTTACACGGGCATCCTCGGCGCGCTCGTGATGCGCCTCACCTTTGTTTTGGTGGGAATCCGACTCCTGGAACATTTTCATTTTGCGCTTTACGTCTTCGGAGGGGCACTGATGATCCTCGGCATGCACATGTTATTTTCTCGCCGTGGCTTTCGCCCCGATAAGAGCTGGTTGCTTCGACTCGTCCGCAAGATTCATCCAGTCGACTCATCCTATCAAGGCGAAAAGTTTTGGATTCGCCTCGAGGGGCGCCGTATTTTCACGCCGCTTCTTTTGGCGCTCGTCGCCATCGAAATCACAGACCTGATCTTTGCGCTTGATTCGGTGCCCGCCGTGCTCGCCATCACCCGCGATCCCTTCATCGCCTACTCTTCCAACGTTTTTGCGATTCTTGGTCTTCGCGCCATATACTTTGGCGTCGCTGAGATGTTGACGCGCATGCGCTTCCTTCATCAGGGCCTCGCCACGATCCTCCTCTTCGTGGGCGCCAAAATGCTCTTCAGCGAAAGGATCCCTATCTCAACGCCTGTTTCTCTCGCAGTCATTCTGGGAGCTCTCATCGTCGCTGCACTAGCCTCGTGGCTTTTACCGAGCACGGATCGAGTCAATCCATAGCTTCGGCGATGGCTCAAACCGATGAGCCTTGCGGCTCCACCATCCGAGATGACAGGAAAACTTGGCCCCCAATGGCTTATGCTTTGACAGTAATGATTGCGCCGCCTTACACTCCGTGGCTTTACTGGACCTTCCCGACTTGGCTAGAACCCCGAGGCCGTATTTGAGCGAGACACCGAACGTTCGACGCGTGCTCGTGGAGGCGGGCTCACCGCAAAACCAGCACGATCTTCCCTACCCCAAACCCGCATATGCCTGCTACGTTCTGGTCGTTTTGACATGCGTATACGTTTTCTCCTTCATCGACCGCCAAGTCCTAAGCTTATTGGTAGGTCCGGTCCGCCGTGATCTAGGCATCACTGACACCGAGATGAGCCTACTCATTGGGATCGCTTTTGCCGCATTCTACGTGGGATTTGGTATTCCACTGGGGCGGATTGCAGACTCGGGAAGTCGACGCGGACTCATTACAGCTGGCTTCGCGCTGTGGAGCATGTTTGCAGCCGGTTGTGGCCTCGCCAACACCTTTCCTCAATTGGCGCTGATGCGCATGGGTGTCGGAGTGGGAGAGGCATCGCTGAGCCCGGCTGCCTATTCCCTGATCACGGATTATTTTCCTCCCCGCCTCCGAGGACTGGCCCAGGGCGTTTACAACGCAGGAATTCACATCGGCTCAGGTGCGGCTTTGATGCTCGGCGGGGTCGTGACCGCCTGGAGCTCGCGTCAGTCGAAATGGAAACTCCCACTGATCGGCGAGGTTCGCTCTTGGCAACTGGTCTTTTTGATCATCGGCCTGGCCGGTCTTCTGTTTGTCCCATTCATGTTCTCCGTGAAGGAGCCGGCACGGAGAGGAGCCGCAGCAGGCCGCCGGAGCGTTCCGCTTGCGGAAGTCCTCGAACACTTCCAGAAGAATTGGCGAGCCTACGGTTGCCACAATTTCGGAATCGCATTTGTCTCACTTTCTGGTTACGCCGCAATGTCATGGGTGCCCACCTTCTTCATCCGTCGGCATCATTGGACGATCGCGCGGACTGGTTTGATTTACGGCATGTTAATTGCGGCGTGCGGAACATTAGGAATCTGCTGGGCGGGGTGGTTGGCCGATCGCATCGCTGCTCGCGGCCGCCGGGATGCTTATTTGCGCGTCGCATTTTGGGTCGCAGTCGCATCGTTTCCGACGGGAATGGGGTTTCTGTTGGTTCCGAATGCAACCCTTGCAGTGATCCTGTTGGCACCCTCGATATTCCTTTCCGCGGGGGCTTTCAGCGTCGGACCTGCCGCGCTGATGGAGATCACACCGCAACGACTGCGCGGTCAGGCAGGCGCGATTTATTTGTTTGTCATCAATTTGGTCGGCCTCGGATTGGGTCCAACGGCCGTGGCCCTTTGCACAGACTATGTCTTCCATGACGACAACATGCTGGGCTATTCCATTTTGATCGTTACCGCCACAGCCCAAATGGTTGCCGGGATCTTGCTTTGGCACGGTCGTAAGCACTTTGTGCGGAGCCATGAAGCGGCCATCCGCTTGCTCGATGCAAAACCTGCTTGACGAAACCGCTAGCCCGCATGGCAATGGAATGCTCGGCGTAAACGCGAAAAACACGGTTCAAGCTCTTCTTATTTGGTTTGGCTGTTCGAGGACTCATAGATAGATTGATCTTTGCGGGCTGTGGGTGACGGAAGTAACGGTCGACATGTGACTAGGGAAATCGTCCGAGGACCCTTAGTGCGGAGGATCCGTGACGGAGGAGGGTAGTTCGACAGGCTTACCGTGCGGCGTGCGGCGATAGGCTTCTGCCCAGGCTTGCTTGCGCGCTAGCAGGGACGTCGCATCGGACAAGCCCTTGGCTGTGACTAGCCGCTCCAGAGCTGCCAACCAATACTGGTAGTAGCGCGAGCCATCGTCGGGCTCACCACGACCGCGGGCGCTCCCGATTTCATCGGCAAGCGCCTCTGACCATTCCTTCCAGGTGAAATGCCCCTCTTCAGAAAGTTTGACGGCGAGCGCAAAGACCTGCGCCTGCCATGGTTCGGCAAACACCGGCCCGCCTTCGTCGCGGGGCAGACTCGGAAGCGCAGCCAACCGCTCATTCTGTGGATTTCGATCCGGCTGCCTCAAGGTATTCATCCCACAGGTCGATATAGACCGCGTCGCGAGGCGAGGCCTGATCACCCCATAGCTCGCGTGCAGTGAAGCGCACCGAATACACATGCTGGGGTTCCTCGCCGAGGAAATGAGCATTGGTATCCGGAAAGACAAACACTCCATGATCGAGATGAATCGTGCCGAGCTTGCCGCGTGCATAGCGTGGCAGGCGCGTGTGGCCGGTCGGATTGATGTTGCGCGCTCGCACGCGCGCGCCCTTCTGAAAGCGAGAAATGATCGGCAAATCTCGGCTGGCGGAGGCTCCATTTGAGATCATGGCCGGCACGTTCTCCACTGTGAGCGGAGGGCTCAGCTTCGGTGAGCCGAGGGCTGGAACTCCGCTTTCGATCTCATCGCCTGAAGCCAGGCCGGCTGTGACGGTCAATTCGATCAGTGCCGTAACCCATTTTTCGTAGTACTGCATGCGAAGATAGTCTGCCGCAGGGATTCGCTCAATCTGGTGGCGCAAGGCATCCAGTGTCCACTTTTCCCAGCAACCCATTGCCAACGAAAGCGCGTAAGCACGCCCTTCCCAAGGAGCGTGAAATACAGGTTCGTTCTTCTCCCATTCGATTGGGCCCATACCGTGCATGCCGCCCATGTCATGCACGCCGTTCATGCGGCAGCTCCTTTTTCGGTGGGCACAACCTTAGCCACGCCTACCATAGCATCTCGACTCACCAACGCAGCCAGTTCCGCCTCGCTCATCTGCTCTGTCCCGGCGGGCCGCTCCGGAAGCACTAGGTAGCGCAATTCCGCCGTGCTGTCCCAAACGCGTACCTCCACATCTTCCGCCAACTTTAGTCCGAACTCGCGTAATACGCCGCGTGGATCAATAACAGCCCGTGAGCGATAGGGCGCAGACTTGTACCACACCGGCGGCAGGCCGAGGACCGCCCACGGATAACACGAACATAGCGTACAAACCACGACGTTGTGCACCTTGGAAGTGTTCTCGACAACCACCATGTGCTCTCCCTGCAGGCCACCGTAACCTAGCTCAGCGATGGCGGCGTCGGCGTCGGTCAACAACCGCTGGCGGTAAGCAGGATCCACCCAAGCCCGGGCGACGACGCGCGCGCCGTTGCGCGGACCCACTTTGTGCTGATAGGTATCGATTAATGCATCAAGCGCAGCAGGATCTACAAGCCCTTTTTCTACCAGTAACGATTCAAGCGACTTGACTCGCAGGGCGAAATCGGAAGGAACGGCCTGATGTTCGTGATCATGTTCAGAATCCTGACGACCAGACATCTTGTCCATGGGCGCAGCCCCTACGGCCAAGGGTTCAGGCCGATAGGCAAGGCGCATTCTGGTTCACGAAAGGACTGCTGTCAAGCCGGGCGGGGAGGACTTCAGACCGCTGCGTTTTCGGGACAGACGGAACACAATAGTGACGACAGGAAGTGAAGAAATCGATAAAAAAGCTGAGGGCGCAACACGTGTTTGGCGTGTTGCGCCCTCTAAATCGAGCCGTAAAGTTCAGGCTTCCCGGTCAATCCGGTGACTCAACAGCCTTGCGGCTTGCCGCGTCCTCCAAACTGAGGCGTACAGCCTACGAGCTTCTCGATTCAGTTCAGTCTCGCAAAAAGCCGCTAAGCTCTCGCGAGTATCCAAACCAAACCGTAAAGCCTCTGAGATTGCGCATCCAGCTCCGCATTGCAACGGCCGCTAAGCCATCGCAACTCCGAACCCAACGCTCCGTCTCAGAACTCCCCGATTCAGCCTAGCGTCGCATGCGACCTCTCGGCTGAATCGCGAAGTCTTTCAACTTCCCAGTTCCTGCCCGGGAATCGCGCCAGCGGTTAGGCTTTCGCAACTTCCGGGCTGAACCGTAAAGTCTCTAAGCTTCCCGGTTCAATCTGACGCGCAAGATAAATGCTCTGCAGTCTGCTGTCAATTACATAGTGCTAAAAAATCTGTGCAAATTTGTGAATGTTGTGGAAAAAATCGAGCTGGACGTCGTTCTAGGACGCCTTGCACAACGGGGTGAAACAGGGGGCAGTTTGAAGTGCGTGGGCAACGTCGGATGAGGTTTATCTTACGATTCGCGTCTCGGGCACAGGCTTTTGACCTCGAAGCAGCACTGCGATCAATGCTTGCATGCCTATCAGTTCAGAGAGAAGAGCCCTGCGGCTGCCGCTCGATAAAACGTGGTATTGCTCACTCTTTCAGTGGGAACAAACGGCAGAGTGCTCTCGACAGATTCTCTTGTAGATGTGTCTGTTTTCAGTGAGCTGAAATCCATTTGCCAAGTATCCACATAGAATGTCGATGTCGTGGCTCCTGGCGATGTCGTCCCAAAGGTGTTCGACCTGAATCGCCGCCTCGGCCTTTCCCTGTACCCATAAGGTTGGCGCGCACTCTCCGCAAGCGGCAACCCGTGGATGCCCTCTCCTAGATGCCTTCATCGCCCGTTTAATTAGGTCACCCGCCAGTTTCGAGAGCTGAGCCGAGTCAGGCCAATCATGGACCATGAATTTCGAAAGCGCGTCGCTCACATCCAAAAAAAGATAGCTCCCCTGTTGAAGGGCAGTAGCCATATCCCAGCCACGCGCCTGCAACCTTTCAAGAAGCCTGCTCCGTCGGGACTTGGTCGCAATCACGATGATCGGATTCTGCACCTTCAGAGCGGATTCGATGAAACGAGTGAATCCAGTAAGGAGGGAGGCCTCATCCCGATAGAATTCAACCTTGTGGCTGTGGATGATCTCCTTTCCAGCCCCTCTGTGGCCAAAGCGGTCTGGAGCCTGCATGTTTGTATCCTCGACGACGCTGTGGCCTGATAATCCGCTGCTAACAAACCGCCCGCCCACACAAACCGCCTCCACAGCAGCGAGTAGCTCGCTTCCGGCACGGGCCTTCACGACATAGCCCGACGCTCCCAAGCTCAGAGCTTCTTCGACTACATCGGCGGAGGATTCTTGGCTCACGAAGAGTATTTTGGATTCGGCGGAACGCTTGAGGATTCGGCGAGCTGCTTCAATCCCGTTCAGTTTGGGAAGCGCAATGTCGAGCACAATCAAGTCCGGTTGCAGCTCTTCGGCCTTCTGAATCGCTTCGGGTCCGTCAGCCGCTTGGTGGATTACGTCGAGTGCAAGTCTGTTTCGAAGCATGGAACAAACGAAAAGCCGAAACGGTTGGAAATCATCGACCACAAGAACCCGGATCGCTAACCCCGTCACAACAGCGCCCCTGACAGATCAGAACCTTGGTCTTCGCAAAAAGCTACCAAACTTGTCGTCATCTGCACTGAACTTTAGGGCTCAACCTCGCTCCGGCCAACTGGCAAAATGACTAGTAGCCCGCTTGGGGCATCATAGCTCCCGCGCTGTTCCTGAAGATGCAAGGTATTTTGCAACGGCCATCTCGAGGTTAAAATGCATCGCCTCGCGGCCAAGGGCGCGGCCGAGCGGCGATCGCTGGACCATGGCTAGCACTCCCGGGTTGAGCCCCACGAGCCACAACGATACGCCGTACTTCTCCTGTTTCTCCTGGGCTTCAGTCAACGCCTTGAGCGCCGTGTACTCGAGATCGGGCACGTTGCTGAAATCGAGTACAACAATTCCCGGTTTCGTCTGCTCGACCAGTTGCCGTATCTTCTGCCCGATGAGCTCTGCATTCGCAAAGAAAACGCGCCCCTCGAGCCGCAGGAGCAGCAATCCAGGGAAGGTCTCGTCGTCAGAATGCTCCTCCGAGCGCGGTCGGAACACATTGGTGCCTGGCTTGCGCCCTAGAACATAGACGGGTGGATCGGCTGACTGATAGGCCAGCGCCACGAGCGATACCACAATAGCAACCAGGATTCCCTTCAAAGTTCCCAGCAAGACCACCCCAGCAAACGCGGTCAAGGCCCAGGTGAACTCGGTTCGCCGGATTGTGAGGATCGCTCCGAATTCCCCTGGGCGAATTAATCCGATCGAATAGACAATGACCACGGCGGCCAGTGTCGCTTCCGGCATCCGTGCGATGAGAGGAGAAAGGAACATCATGGTTGCCAAAACGACCACGGCTGTGACCAGTTCCGCAAGCTGTGTTCGAGCTCCCGCCAGCCGGTTTACAGCTGTTTGCGTCGTACCCCCGCCGGCAGGCATCGCTCCCAGGAAGGCGCCTCCCACGTTGCCGAGTCCTGTCGCCAACAACTCGCGATTGGCGCGAGGCGCTGGCTCATCGCTTTCAACGAAAGCTCGGCCAGCCGCTATCGTCTCGGTAAAGCTCATAAGTGCGATACCCAAAGCCCCGGGCCAGAGCTGCATGGCCAGCGAGAGATCTGGAAAGGTGATGGGTGGGAGTCCCCTGGGAATCTGGCCAACCAGCGCCACGCCGTGCGCCTCGAGCCCTAGCAGAGATGCAGCGGCGATTCCCAGAGCCACTGCGATCAGCGGAGCCGGAGCACGCGGAATAAACCGCTCGAAACCGACGAGCACCGCGATCATGGCAAGCCCGACGACTAAAGTCGCCAGCGACGTGTGAGGCGCGCCACGGATGATCCCAAGCAGATTGTGCAGGAAGGAACCCTTGACGAAATGGATGCCAAGGATTTTGGGGACTTGATCCATTACAATAACCAGCCCGATTCCCGCCTTGAATCCGACGAGCACCGGCGCCGAGATGAAGTTGGCGACGAAACCGAGTCGCAACATCGACGCGAGTACGAGAATCCCGCCCACCAGAAGGGTTAGCATTGCTGAGACTTTCAAGAGCGAGGCTGGATCGCCTCCAGGAGCGACTTCGTCGAATTGAGCTGCGGCCAGGATTGCAATCGTAGTGGTGGTGCTGACGCTCAGTGGTCGAGACGTCCCCAGCAAGGCGTAAATCACCATCGGAAGGAAGGAAGTGTAGAGACCCACCTGGACCGGCAGCCCAGCAATCGTAGCGTAGGCCATGGCCTTGGGGATGACCACAGCGGCAGCGGTCGCGCCGGCTAACAGGTCTGGCCGAAGCCACCCTTTCTGGTAGCCCGAGAATAGGTTGGCAGCCGGAACGTTGGCCCTCAACGGCGCACGCTGTCCAAGTCGGCCGGGTGCTGCGCAAAGCACAGACAGCTACGGGTTGTTTTGCGGTGTGGGGTCACCTTTTTCCGCCGCCTGCCCCCGCGACCTGTTCACGAGTCATCTTAGCGGCAAGGTCCCCCTTTGCGGTTTGGAGCCAATCGGATGCTGAGCCACGGGCAAACATATCGATCAATCGCGCGATTATCCCGGTCCATCCTGTTTGATGGCTGGCTCCAAGACCTGCACCGTTGTCCCCGTGAAAATACTCGTAGAACAAAACGTAATCCTTCCAGTGTGGATCATCCTGAAACTTCTTGGCCCCGCCGTAGACAGGCCGGTTACCGCTCGCGTCACGAAGAAAGATGCTCACGAGTCTGCGAGTAATCTCGTTCGCCACTTCATACAACGTCATGTATTTTCCTGAACCGGTCGGACACTCGACCTTGAAATCATCGCCAAAGAACTGATAGAGATTCAACAGTCCACGGAGCAGTAAGCCGTTCACCGGCATCCAAATGGGTCCCCGCCAGTTCGAATTGCCTCCAAACATGCCGGTGTTTGACTCCGCAGACAGATATCCGACCTTGTACTCCTGAGAATCGAGCTGAAACACGAAAGGATGCCCCAGGTGGTAGCGGGACAGAGAGCGAATGCCATACGGGCTCAGAAATTCCTTTTCGTCGAGCATATAAGCCAAAATCCGCTGGATTTTCTCCTTGTTACAAACCGACATCAACCGACGCCCCCCGTATCCAACAAACTTGTCATCCGCCGGAGCAACGTGCTTCAAAACATCCGGATGGCGCTTCATAAACAAAGTGACCAGTTCCATCATGCGAGGATAGCGCTTGATGAGGCCTGGTTCGAGCACTGTCGAAGCGCACAGCGGCAGCAGCCCCACCATCGAGCGCACCTTTAACCGCATGGCATCGCCGTTCGGCAGGTGGAGCAGATCGTAAAAGAACCCCTCCTGAGGGTCCCACATTTCGTCGTGATGCTTCCCGATGCGATCCATGGCATAAGTGATCCACAGGAAATGTTCCAGGAATCGGTAGGCGATCTCTTCATACATCGAGTCAGATTCAGCCAGAATGAGCGCGATCTCAAACATGCTTTGGCAGTAAAAGGCCATCCACGCCGTGCCGTCGGCTTGGTCCAAATGGCCACCGGTAGGAAGCTGCGCACTGCGATCGAACACTCCGATGTTGTCAAGACCCAAAAATCCTCCCGCGAAAACGTTCTTTCCTTCCGGATCTTTGCGATTGACCCACCAATTGAAATTCAACATAAGGCTTTGAAACGATCGTTCCAAAAAGTGCACATCGGCTCGGCCCAGTTCTTTTTCAATGTTGTAGAGAAACAACGTCGCCCAAGCGTGCACTGGTGGGTTCACGTCGCTGAAATTCCATTCGTAGGCCGGAATCTGTCCGCTCGGATGGGAGTACAGACTTCGCAGCATGAGCAGAAGCTGTTCCTTGGCAAAATCGAAATCGACTAGCGATAGCGCTGTCGTGTGAAACGCCAGATCCCACGCCGCGTACCACGGATACTCCCACTTGTCGGGCATGGAAATGACATCGCTGTTGAGCATATGAAACCACTGTTGATTTCGTGCCAAGGCAGAATTTTCGCCCATCAAAGGATGCGCGTGGTGCTCTTCCAACCAGCGGTCGAGATCGAAATAGTAGTACTGCTTGCTCCACAGCATCCCGGCTAGCGCCTGGCGGTGTACGCGGCGTTCGTCCTCATTCAGAGACGACGGAGTAATCCGATTGTAGAATTCGTCCGCATCCGCCAGACGCGCAGAGATGATTTCGTCAAATTTGCTGAATGCGCTGGCCGTAGGCTGGGCACTCAACCGCAGCCGGACGACCTTGCTGCCACCGGCGGGCACTTCCAGCCGGTAGTGCGCTGCTGCTTTCGTCCCTACCTTGGCTGGATTGACAGCCTCCTGCTTGCCGGAGATGACGTAATTATGGAATGCATCTTTCACGTAGGGCGATGGGTTCGGTTGCCCCCACAATCGCGTGGCGTTCGACTCGTTTTCGGCGAAGAGCAGTTCCGGATTGCCTTCGCAGACGAGTGTCCGCTCGCCAAGCCGTTCGTGAGACGCTAGGATCGTTCCGTCGTTCGCCTGCCGCAGAGTAGGCTTGGCCGCGTTCTCCTCCCATGACCAGGTATTGCGGAACCACAGTGTCGGAAGCAAGTGAAGCTCGGCTCGCTCCGGACCCCGGTTGTGTGCCGTGATGCAGATCAGTATGTCTTCTGGGTCCGCCTTGGCGTATTCAATGAACACATCGAAATACCGGTCCGTATCGAATACCCCCGT
>Ga0187769_10001181_pt1 | contig 14782 bp, 14 predicted proteins | sample 0116_SJ02_MP02_1_FD_133140 | JGI IMG/M metagenome (GOLD analysis project Ga0187769, IMG submission 133140) | Tropical peat soil microbial communities from peatlands in Department of Meta, Colombia - 0116_SJ02_MP02_10_MG | ecosystem: Environmental > Terrestrial > Soil > Wetlands > Peat | place... | reverse complement strand
TCGCTGGTCCAGATCCAAGCGATGCTGGCCGAGAACGGGATCGAGCGCTCGATCTCCGGTGTCGAGTCGATGCTGCGCTCGCGAATGTACCTCGGCGAGATCCACTTCGGCGCGCTGCACAACTTGAACGCCCACGAGCCGATCATTAAGGATCGCGCCCTGTTCGAGCGCGTGCAGCAGCGGACGGTCTCGCGCGGGCGCCAAGCCAAGTCGCAGCGGCTTTTGGCGCGCCTGGGTGTGCTGCGCTGCGGGACGTGCGGGTCGCGGATGGTGATCAACAGCTACACCGGCAGCTACCGCTGCGGCGATACGAGCGCTGACCGGTGCCAGCGACGAGCGGCGGTCAAGGCCGACCGCGTCGAGGAGATGGTGCGGGACGCGGTCCGGGCGTACTCGGCCACGACCGACGCGGGCGGACGCGCGTCGCGCAAGCGGCACATCCGCGAGGCGGACGAGGCGATCGAACGCGCCAACGCGGATCTCGATGACACGATCCGGCAGCTCGGCGAGCTTGGATTGTTGGGCCGGCCCGCGAGCCAGGAGACCCTGGAGAAACTGACCGCGGCGCTCGATGACGCGCACAGCGCCCGGGCTCGACTCGGCGACGGGGGCGAGAGCGATGTCATCGGTCCCGGCGACATCGACAGGCTGCGCGACCCTGCGAAGCGCCTGGCGGCTTGGCGACGGCTGATCACCGACACCGTCGAGTCGGTTACGGTCGCGCCGGCGATGACCGCGGAGGGGCGTCCCAGTCGCCGCTGGGACCCGCGCCGGATCGACATCAGGTTCCTGGGCCAGCATCCGTAAGGAAGCCGCCACCAGCGACTTCTCGCGCTTCCGTCGACACCCTCCGGTTCTACGGCTCGCGCAACACTGCGGACCCTCGCTGAGTCGGCCGTAGTCGCCGGGCACGACTTGCGCAACCGCGAGAAGCGGAGGAGCGAGATCGACGTCACCCGTGTTGCGAGATCCGGGTGTCCGCTCCGAAAGGCGCGGTCGGCCCGTGCCTCGCGCCCGTGCTCTTGACTTAACCGCGGCGCGGGCGTGAGCAGACCGACGCCATCGCGGCTAGCACCAACTGCCGGCGGGGTTGCGGTTGGTCGGCGGCGCAGCGGCCGGCTCCGCGGCGAGATGCGCATCGATGAGCGATCACCGCACCGGCGATCGCGGCGTTATCGGATCCCGCGCATAGGGATCACGAGCACGACTGAGGCCGGACTATCGCCCCGGACCGGAGGAATCGGCCGATGCCGCAAAGCAATAGTGGCGCGGGCGAAGCCCGTTTCGAGGCTGCGGGACCGATGCTCGGCCGGGGCGATGCAGTAGCCCGCCCTGCGCCGCAAGACTACGCAGTACGTGGCGAAGCACAAGCCGGCCTCGACCTTCTCAGACGAGCAGAGCAATCGTCAGCTGTCAGCCGGTGCTAGCCGGCGGAAACGGCGGTAGTTAGTGTTTCGACTCACCCGGATTCCGCGCGGAGGGGGCGGCGGCGGAAGCAATCGGATACGCGCCGCCGCGTGAAAGGAGGTCTTCGCGCTCCTAGCTGTTCACGGGGCGGTGCCACGGCGAGTCACCGGTTTGGGTGCCGCAGAAGATCGAGCATACCGGCGGGTGGCTCATTCGGTGTCGGTTGGCCGGGGTTTGAAAAGTGGGTAGCTGAGCGTGACCGCTTGGGCCACGTCGACCACGGTCTTGTTGGTGTTCCTGGCGCGGTTGCGCAGCTCCGCGAACGCTTGATCAGCGGTGATTCCATGGCGGTCCATGAGGATGCCCTTCGCCTGTTCGATGATCGTGCCGGTGCGCAGCGCGCCGTGTAGGCGGTTGAACTCGGCGTAGCGGCTCAGGACGATGTCGATCGCGTGTTCCATTCCCGGCTGCTCGCCGTGCTTGACGTAGGCGAAGATTCCGACCGCGCGGCATTCTTCAGGAACGAGTCGTCGTCGCTCTCGGTGTCTGCGATCACAGGGCACGTGGCCTGCTTGACGATCGCTGAGATCAGCTCAAGCGCGTGGCTCTGCTCGCCGTCCACCCCGACGATCGCCACATCCGGGTGCTCACGCCCTGTCGCATCGGCGATCTCGGAGACGTCGAGCAGCTGAGCCACGACGCTGTGGCCCAGCCCGGAGATTACGTTGGCGATCTCGGCGACGCGGCGCTGATCCTCGTCTGCGATCAGCACGCGCAGGTGGGCGGATCCTCAGCCATCGCGTGCCAGTATCGCGCCCACGGGTCGGCCGCGGTAGCTCGCTATCCTCAGTGTGTCCGCTCAATCGCCGTGAGGCTCGGCGGACGTTCGATCGGCTCGACTCCCGGCCGGATAACTCGTCAGCTCCACCAGACCGGCTGACCGCTTCGGCAACCCGAGTCACTCAGAGGTGAGCATTGTGGACAGAGCGCCCGCGACGAGCAGGTCGCCGGGCCGGCAGACGATGGGAGCATCGGGCGTCGCCTGGTCCGACGTCCCGAGGGACGCGCGCACGATCATCGAAGTGGTCGAGCCCAGAGCGCGCCGCCAAGCCTCCGATGACTGCGACTCTCTCGACTCCGGCGACGGTGGGCTCATCATCGAGCGAGGCCCGTTGAAGGGTGGCGAGCTGAATGCCGCGAGTCCTCGCGCCATGTCATTCCTGAACTGTCCTCGTTGCGGCCTGAGCATCAGACCAAAGGCTCGGGGGTCGAGGATCGAGCATTGTCCGCGTTGCATGGCGCGGGCGTCGATCCAGGTCGAGTTGTTCTCCTCACCGCTGCCCCCAGCCGAGCTGTACCGTGAGGGCTCAGCGCCGCACGCCGAGCGGTTTATGGGTGACCCACCCGACCGGACCGGCTCCAGGTGAAGAGCGCGCTTGTTCCCAGTCCGAAGCTCGCGATGAGCGCCTCGTGCTCGCCCCTCCGGCTGTTGCCCTTTGCTGGCGTCCGTATCGAGCCGCTGCGGGTCGCGGTGCTTGCGCCGCCGTGGATTCCGGTGCCGCCGCCCGGTTACGGTGGGATCGAGGCGGTCGTCGATCTGTTGTGCGAGGCGCTCGTGGCCTGTGGCCACGACGTGACACTGTTCGCAGCGCCAGGCTCGCGTTCGAGCGCGCGCGTCCAAGCTCTGCTCGATGGTGCGCATCCAGACACGATCGGCTCGTCGCTGCACGAGTCAGATCATGTCGCCTGTGCGTGGGAGCAGATCGACCTGGCGGTCGAGCGCGGCCGGGCATTCGACGTTGTGCATGACCACTCGGGTTTCACCGCGTTGGCGATGTCCGATCGCGTTGACGCTCCGGTAGTGCACACGATCCATGGGCCGTTTGCCGGGGAAACGGTCCGCTTCTATCAGCGCCACGGACGTAAGGCGCACCTGGTGGCGATCAGCCGCTCGCAGGCTCAGAGCGCTCCCGCGGGCGTGCGGATCAGCGACGTTGTGCCTAATCCGATCGCGGTTGAGCGCTGGCCGCTGCGCGGCGAGAAGCAGGCCTACTTGTTGTGGATCGGGAGGATGGACCCGGTCAAGGGCGCGCACCGCGCGATCGAGGTGGCGCGCCTGGCTGGCCGGCCGCTCGTGCTCGCTGGGCCGGTGCAGGCCGGCCAGGAGGATTACTTTCAAAAGCGCGTCGAGCCCCACGTCGATGGCCGGCGGGTTCACTACATCGGCGAGGTCGGCGGGACGTCCAAGCGGGAGCTGTTCGCGAACGCGACGGCGCTGTTGATGCCGGTCCGCTGGCGCGAGCCGTTCGGGATGGTGATGGTCGAGGCGCTCGCATGTGGCACGCCGGTGATCGCGTTCCCGGAGGGGGCTGCGGCCGAGATCGTGATCGACGGCGAGAACGGCATGCTGGTCGCCGACGAGGCCGAGATGGCGCGCGCGGTCGCACGCGTCGGCGGGATCGATCCGGTGCGCTGCCGCGCGAGCGTCGCCGAGCGCTACGACGTGTCGGTCACCGCCGCCGGCTATGAGGATGTCTACCGGCGGGCGATTGCAGCCGATCGGCTGCGTGCGACTTCTCGCGCGCCTGAGACAGTGCTCGACAACAGCCAGCTCGCGGTTCGACCCCTCAGCACCAGCTGATGAGTGCCCAGGCCACCCCGCGAGCACCGACCAGACGAGACCGCGAAGCGCGGTGGCTCGTGACCCGGCGCGGGTGCTGGCGCTGCTGGAGGACGATCACGCGGGTGGCTCGAGGATCGTCCGACGGAGGGGATCGTGGAGTCCAGGCGCCCGCCCAGGACGCCTACATGTTGCAGCTCGATGGCGATGACCTCGACCGCGTCCACTGCAAGCATCCAGACCGGCCCGTGACGCGACGAGGACTTGGTACGCAAGACTGTGGTGGGTGATAGCCACCGACGCCGAGAACTGTCGGGGTCGCGGGAGGGGGCGCCCGCGGTGAGGTCCGACTTGACCGCGGAGTTCTTCGACGAGCTCGGCAGTCGCGGACATGAGCCGCTGCTCGGGAAGGTGACCGGTAGCGCCCGTTTCGACGTGGTCGCCGGCGAGCGAACGGAACGCTGGCTGGTAACGATCGACAAGGGGGACGTCCGTGTGTCGCGTGGGAACGCTCCCGCGGACTCCGTCCTGCGCGCCAACAAGGCGTCGTTCGACCGGATCGTCGCCGGGCAGCTGAACTTGATGGCGGCGGTGCTGCGAGGCGAGCTGGCCGTCGAGGGCGACCCGAGGTTGCTCGTGCGTCTCCAGCGGCTCTTTCCAAGGCCGCAGGGCGGGCGAACCCACCGGCAGGCCGCCGGCACCGCGGGGAGGGAGGAATGAGCGACGGGCTTGTCAGGATCCTCGACGGCAACACGTTCGTGGTCAGCGACGCGCGCGGCGACATCGAAGCATCGCCGACCGATCCGACGGGGCTGTTCTCGTTCGACACGCGTTTCCTCTCCCGATGGGTGCTGACCGTGAACGGCGAGCGGCTGAATCCGCTCTCGGTCGACGACCTTCAATACTTCGAAACGCGCTTCTTCCTCGTGCCCGGTACCGGGACGGTGTACGTCGATGCGAAGCTGTCCGTGATCCGCCAGCGCGCGGTCGCCAATGGTTTTCACGAGGAGCTGACGCTTCTCAACCATCTCGACGAACCGGTCGATCTGAGCGTCCGCGTCGATGCCGGCTGCGATTTCGCGGATCTGTTCGAGGTCAAGGACGCGCTCGAGAAGAACGGCAAGCACTCCGCGCGCGTGGAGGGCGGCAAGCTTGTGCTTGCCTACGATCGCGGGACCTTCGGCCGCTCGACCGCGATCTCGGCCTCGGCACCCGCACGGATCGACAACCACGGCCTGACCTTCAAGATCCGGATCGGGCCTCACGAGGAGTGGAGCACGCGTCTTGACGTTGTCACAGAGCGTCTCGGGGTCGGCCTGGCTCGTGAGGCGACCGGTGACCCAAAGCGCGCACGGGTGCGCATGCGGCGAAACCTGGAGCGCTGGATCGACGAGGCGCCTGGACTCGAGTGCGACTGGGATCCGCTGAAGGCGACGTACCGACGCAGCCTCGTCGATCTCGCCGCGCTGCGCTTCTCGCCGCCCATCTCCGGGGGACACAGCCTCCCGGCAGCCGGCCTGCCTTGGTTCATGACGATGTTTGGCCGGGACAGCATTCTCACCAGCTTGCAGGCGCTGCCGTTCACGCCCGAGCTCGCCGCGACGACGCTGCGCGCGCTCGGGGACTGGCAGGGCGTCGGACTGGACGACTTCCGCGACGAGGATCCAGGCCGGATCCTCCACGAGATGCGCTACGGCGAGCTGACCGCCTTCGAGGAGCGCCCGCACTCGCCGTATTACGGCTCGGCTGACGCAACCCCACTCTACGTTGTGCTACTCGACGAGTACGAGCGCTGGACAGGAAACAGAGCGCTCGTGCGCGAGCTCGAGGTCGAGGCGCGGGCCGCGCTCAACTGGATCGACGAGTACGCGGATATCCAGGGAACGGGCTACATCTGGTACAAGCGCCGCAACGAGAAAACCGGGCTCGAGAACCAGTGCTGGAAAGACTCTTGGGATTCGATCTCGTTCCGGGACGGCCGACTGCCCGGCTTCCCACGCGCGACCTGCGAGCTGCAAGGCTACGCGTACGACGCGAAGCTCCGCGGCGCGCGCCTCGCACGGCTCGTCTGGAAGGACACGGCACTCGCCGACAGGCTCGAGAAAGAAGCCGCCGACCTCAAGCGACGCTTCAACCGGGATTTCTGGGTCGAGGACGAACAGTACTTCGCGCTCGCGCTGGACCCTGACGGAAACCAGGTCGACGCGCTCGCCTCAAACAACGGTCACCTGCTCTGGAGCGGCATCGTCGAGAAGTCAAAGGCGAAGGCCGTCGCACGGCACCTTCTCGGCCCGCGACTATTCTCCGGCTGGGGCGTGCGTACACTGGCCGAGGGCCAAGGGCGCTATAACCCGATCGGCTACCACGTGGGCACCGTCTGGCCGTTTGACAACTCGTTCATCGCCTGGGGGTTACGGCGATACGGTTTCAAGGAGGACGCGGCGGTGATCGCAGCCGGGATCTTGGATGCTGCCCATTTCTTCGACGGACGTCTGCCGGAGGCGTTCGGCGGCTATGAGCGGCCTCAGACGATGTATCCCGTCCAATACCCGACGGCTTGCAGTCCTCAGGCCTGGTCGACCGGCGCTCCGCTCCTGCTCCTGCGGACGATGCTGGGTCTCGAGCCGCACGGCGAGCACCTGGTGGTCGACCCGGCGCTTCCGATCGCGATTGGTCACCTAGAGCTCCTCGACATTCCAGGACGGTGGGGCCGGATCGACGCATTCGGACGCGGGCGCGTCGAGGTTGAGAGGAGATAACGATGAACGACGTGGCAACACGGAGACCAGTGCGGAGACCCGCGACGGCCAGCGGCGAGCAGCCTGCCGCTGTGTTGGTGGTGTTCGGGATCACCGGTGACCTCGCCGAGGGTGATGACGTTCCGGTCGCTGTACCGGCTGGAGCGGGGCGGCCTGCTCTCGTAGGCCGATCCTTAGCATGAAGATGCCGCATTCGACGGCAGCTACGAGCTGCCACCGATCACACGCACAAGCTGACCGCTCACGCGGCCAGCGAATGCTCAGGCAAAGACCTCACAGGAGTCTCAGCGACGCGCCTGCTATTGACGAGACAGCAAGCCGGCCGGCCGTCCCAGTGGCTGCTGCTCGGCCGTCAAAGCGATCACGTCGCCCCCAGCGGGTCGCCAGCTCTTGGTGCAATCCGATCGGGCCAGGCTACGTCGGTCAGCGGGTCCTGGGTACCCGCGCTGAGGCGAAAGCAGGACAAGCGCCCCGCGAGTGTGGCGTCCCTCCTTCTCGCCAGATGCGTTAGCCACGGGCCTGTCCGCTGGCTAGCACCGGCTGACGGCTGACGATTGCTCTACTCGTCTGAGAAGGTCGAGGCCGGCTTGTGCTTCGCCACGACTGCAGCAACGGCGTAAGACGACTGCTCCGCATTGATCCAATAGCCGGAGTGTCCGATGATTGCTTCCGTACAAGAGGAGCAGCGCGAATTGACCGCTGCTCGCGTGGCGAGGCGTAAGCCGGCGGAGCGCTTCGGGGCGCTCCTCGAGTGCTTGCTAGCGCGCCGCTGCCGAGCTAACTGCGCGCTGATCTCGGATGGCCGCCTGAGCGGGCGATCCGGCTTTCTCCGCCGATGTCGCTCCTTCGGCGACCGCGGCGCTCGCCACCGATCGAGTCGCCAGCCGAGACGGCTCGTCCGAGGTCGGCGGCCGCGGGGCGCGAGTCGCGAGCCCTGGGCGATCAGACGCGAGCGCGGCGACCAGCAAATGACAGGGCATACGTATTACGCGTCGGTGCGGACCGGGGCGGTCTCGGCGACGGTCTCGGCGAGGGTCGGTGCCGCTGCGGGCAGCGTGGCGATGTTCTCCCGCTGCAGGTTGACGTGGTTGGTCTCGCCGCTTATCGACTCCTTGAACCCGCGCAGGCCCGCTCCCAGTGAGCTGCCGATCTCCGGCAGTCGCTTAGCGCCGAACACCAGCAGCAGCAAGACGAGGAGGAAGGCGAGGTGGACGGGGTTGTCAAGACCCAACATGGCAAAGCTCCGATCTGGTTTGGTCGCACGCCTTCGTACGTAACCTCCCACGATTCGGATCAATCGCTCGTCTGATCATCCATAAGGTGGTGTCCAGATCGTCCGTTCAGTCGGTTCGAGATCCACATTTTTGTCGATGCGCGTATGTCAGCCATGCAGAAGCCTGCCGGGCATGTCCACCGAAGCCTTCAACCGGCATCCTTCCGATGAATTCCTGCTGCAACGGGTCGCCGCCGGCGACCCTTACGCCTACGAGCTGATCTACAGACGACACTCGCGGCCGGCGCTCGCCGCCGCCCGCCGCCTCTCCGGTCGCTCCTGGATCGCCGAGGAGGCGATCCAGGAGGCGTTCCTGGCCGTCTGGTTACGCGCCCACATGTACACCGCCTCACGCGGCAAAGCCCGCGCCTGGATCCTGAGCATCGTCCACAACCGCCTGATCGATGCCACCCGCCGTCGGGCGCGGGTCGACCGCGCTGAGTCGACGCTCGACGGCTTCGAGGAGCAGTTCGCCAGCTCCACGGCGACCGACGTCGAGGTCGAGCGCCGGCAGCGCGCCCGCGCCGTGCACCGGGCGGTGCAGCGACTGCCGCCAACCCAGCGGGAAGCCGTCGTGCTGACCCACTTTCGCGGGCTCAGTAATCACGACACGGCCGCCGCGGTCGGCCGCCCGGTCGGGACGATCAAGGGCCGGATCCGGCTCGGCCACGACAGGCTGCGCCACGACCTGAGCGGGCTGGCGGGCGCCACATGAGCCGGCCGGCGCGTCCCTAGACGTGATGGCGCGTCGCGAACACGGCGGCCTCAGAGCGATTGCGGAGGTGAAGCTTCTCGAGAATGTGGCGAACGTGTGTCTTTACCGTCGCCTCAGAGAGGACGAGGCGGTCCGCGATCTCCCGGTTGCGCATGCCGCCTGCGAGCAACGCCAGCACCTCTCGCTCGCGCGGGCTCAGATCGACGAGCGGATCGCCGACCGCCTGTACGTTGCTCCGTGCGAACTCGTTAAGCATCCGCCCCGCCATCCGTGGGGCGATGTGCGGCTGACCGACGGCGGCGTCGAGGATGGCGGCCACCAGCTCGGCGGGCGGCATGTCCTTCACCAGGTAGCCGCGGGCGCCCACCCGCAGCGCCGCCCAGAGGTCAGGCGCGTTCTCTGAGACGGTGAGGATGAGGACCTCGACCTCGGGATGCCGGCTTCGAATCGCAGCGCACGCCTCCAGTCCGCCGAGCTCCGGCATGTCGAGGTCGAGCACGACCACGTCGGGCGACCGGGTGGCGACAAGCGATAACGCCTCGCGTCCGTTCGACGCCATGCCGACCACCTCGATCCGCGGGTCAATCCGCAGCAGAGCGGCGGTCCCCTCGCGCATCAGGCGGTGGTCGTCAGCGATCAGAACGCTGACCGGAGGCCGCGGTTGCTCCATGACGCTCAGTATCCTGGCTCCCAGCCATGAGTGCAGGCCCGCCTGGCGCCGGGATAGCGGACAGTCTAGCGGCCGACGTCGCGGCCGGGCTGGGCGCGATCGGTCGGGTGGCCGGCGCGCTCGTGTCAGCCTCGACGCTCCAGGACCTCGCCGAGCAAGGACTGGCGGAGATGCGCGACGTGCTCGACGTGGAGGTTGCCAGCCTCTACCTGCCTGACGGCGAGGGCCGGCCGCTGCTGCACCGGTACGCGACCGCCGCGCGCGGCGATGCGATCGTGCAGCTTGCTCCCGAGGTCGTTTTCGACGAACTCGCCTGGCGCTTGGCCGTGGCCGCCGGCGCCCCCCTCATCTTCCACGAAGAGGGCAGCTGGCTGATCGACAATCCCTTTCAACCGGCGGCTCGATTCTGGCTGATGCTCCCGCTGCATTCCAAGCAGGCCGTCGTCGGCGTGGTGCTGGCCGCCTCCCGGCAGCGGATCGAACTCGGCACGACGGGAGCCCGCGTGCTGGCGCTGATCGGCGACCTGCTCACAGCCGGGATCACAACCGCGCGGCTGCGCCAGGCTCTCAGACAGACCGAGCTCGAGCGCGAGCGTGCCCGGCTGGCTGCGCTCGTGCACGACGGACTGGCCCAGGATCTGGCTCTGGCCAGCCGCGAGCTCGCCCTACTCGACACCGATCCTCCGCCCGATATCGCCCAGGCCAGCTTCGAGCGGCTGCACGCCGCGGTCATCTCAGCTCATACGACGGTGCGCGAGCGGCTCAAGGACCTGGTTTCCACTGTTCCGCTGGGAGGGATCGGCACGGCGGTCGGCGAGATCTGTGAGCAGTTCGAGGGCCGCGGGATGGTGGTGCGGATCCGCCACTGCCCCGACCACCTTCAGGTCGCTCCAGCCACCCACGCGGCGGTCGTCCGGGTCCTCAGCGAGGCTCTCACGAACGTCGAGAAGCACGCCGGCGCGCTGGCCGTCGACGTCAGCCTCACCGTCGAGGACGAGCGACTGACGCTCGGCGTCGCTGACGACGGCGCCGGCTTCGACGTCGGACAAGTGCCCGGCCCGATGTCCGGCCACCTGGGCATCATGCTGATGCGAGAGCGGGCCGAGGCGGCGGGCGGGACGGTATGCTTGACCTCCCAAGCGAATGGGGGCACTCTGGTTCGGCTCCAGCTACCCATCGAGTAGATAGACGTCGCGCTCTCCCCATCGATCGAGGACGGGTCCTGCCCGCATCTGGCCGTTCTCCTGAGGACCAAGGACGAGTTGTTCCCGGTGCTGGCGTCCTTCTACGCGCTCGGCGCGTCACGCCATGGCTACCTAGTCCACCGGGCCACGCGAGGTGACAGCGCGAGTGACCGGGCGAGCCTAGAGGCCGCCGGTCTCGATGTCGGTGCGCTCGAGGCCCAGCACCAGCTCGCGATCGTCGAGTTCGACCCCGACGAGCCGGCCGAGACCTCACCGCAGGCCTGGCAGGACGTGCTCGAACGCTCGCTCGCCGGTGGTTACAGCGCACTCTGGTACTCCCGGTTCGCGGTCGGTCCCGGCGACGTCGAGTACCGCAACGTGATCCCGCTCGAACGGGCCTGGGGACAGCACTTCGCCGGCAGTCCCGTGGTCACGCTGTGTCCCTACATCGTCGGGGCGCTCGACGGAACGGAGGCGCTACGGCGCTTGACCGACGTCGCGGGGCTGCATGCCGGAGTGCTTGTGGCTAGCGACGACGGCCTGGCTTTGATGCGCCCCGCCACCTCCTGAGCGCGCGCGGCGGGCGGATTGATCCGCCCGCTGCTCCTGTGCGTACAGCAAGAAGTTGACACGACCAGTCGCAAGGTTGTGGTCAATTTCTACGACACGACAGGAGACTCACATGTACAAGGTCAACCTCGACGAGATCGACACCGACGGCGCTGTCCGCGAGGCGGCCGAAGCGGTGGCGGGCGACACGCGCCTCAGCTTCATGAAGAAAGCCGGCCTGGCCGGTGGCGCCTTGGTCAGTGGCGGCGCGATCCTGGGGGCACTCGCGCCTAGCGCGTTCGCCGCCGGCAACGGCCGTCCGCCCGCGGCGTTCGGTCCCGGCGATGTCGGCATCCTGAATTACGCGCTGACACTCGAGTACCTCGAGGCGGCGTTCTACAACGGTGCCACCGTCGCGAATCTGCCCCTCTCGGCGCAGGGGTCCGATTTCCTGCAGACCGTCACCCGGGACGAGAACGCCCACGTGGCTTTCCTCAAGCGGGCACTCGGATCGAAGGCCGTCAAGCAGCCGAAGTTCGACTTCAAGGGCACGAACACGAACGCGTCGCTGTTCATGCAGACCGCTCAGGTGCTGGAGAACACCGGCGTCCACGCGTACTCCGGCCAGGCGCTGAACATCAAGAATCCGGCCTATGTCACGGCCGCCCTCTCGATCGTCACGATCGAGGCACGCCACGCCAGCGTGGTCGGCTTGCTGAACCAGGGTGCTCAGGGGATCGCCCCCAGCGGCCCGTTCGACACCCCGTTGCCTGCCAGCAAGGTGCTGGCGGACGTCAAGAGCACGGGCTTCATCGTCGGCTGACGCCGGCGCTACCAACGAAGGAAGTCAGAGCAGATGCCAAGCGCGATTCGCACGAGTGTGCGGTCCGTGGGGCACGATGAGCGGCTGAGCACGGTCGAGCACCTCGACGAGCTGCGCAGCCGGCTGATCGTCTCACTCGCCGTGCTCGCGGTCGCGTTCGGCTTCTGCTTCTGGCAGAACCACAACGTTCTACGGCTGGTCAACCGCCCGCTCGCTCACCAGACCCAGAAGCAGGTCAGGGCGGGACACGGACCACTCGGGGCCACGTACTCGGTGGCTCAGAACGCGCGCGACGTGGCGGCGCAGCTGCAAGTCGTCGTCGGGCTGCTCGACGGGCCCGGGTCCCACGCCGCCGCGCCCGCCAAGCTGGCGCTCGCGCGCGTCTCCCGTCGGCTCACCCTCGACATCGGGCGTCTCTCGGCGCCGCCCCAGGGCGATAAGCCGGTGACGCTCGGGATCGGCGAGCCGTTCACCACGACCGTGACGATCTCGCTCATCTTCGCGCTGATCCTCTCACTCCCCTTCTTGCTCTACCAGGCCTACGCCTTTTTCATCCCGGCCCTGGAACCGGCCGGGCGACGTATGGTGCTGCCGCTGATCCTGGCCGTCCCGTTCCTGTTTGTCGCCGGGGTCGTGTTCGGATACTTCGTTGTCCTGCCGGCGGCGATCCGCTTCTTCCAGAATTTCAACAGCTCGCAGTTCAACGTGCTCGTGCAAGCGAACCAGTACTACAACTTCGCGGCCACGATCCTCCTGGCGATGGGCCTCGTGTTCCAGGTGCCGATCGCGATCATGGTGATCTCGCGCGCCGGGATCATGACCCCGCGCCAGATGCGTCGCAACCGGCGCTACGCGATCCTCGCCTGCGGTGCCGTCGCCGCCGTGCTACCCGGTGACGCGGTTACCCTGCTGCTCGAGACGGTGCCGCTTTACCTCCTGTTCGAGCTCGGCGTGGTGCTGGCTGCGCTCGCCGATCGCCGCCGCGATCGGGCCGCGGCCCGGGCGGCGCGCCGAGCGACGAGCATTTCCTGAAACCCCAGTGATCCAGTGGGCCGCGCGGGCTGTATAAACAGTGACCGGGGCCGGGGCGCTGGCGAGGTGAGCGAGAACCGCTGCGGGAGCGCGCTTTGCTCTTCCACGCCTCAACCCGTCGCTCGGCCAATCCATCCAAACGACAGAGTCAGATCATGAGTGACAGCGCCAGGAGTGGATTCGTCAAGAGGTCGGCCGCGGGGTCGCCGGCATGACGGTGATCGGCGCGCTTGCGAGCGAGACCGCCGAGGCTGAGGCGCGTGCCGACAGGGGCCCACTTGTCGCGTAGTCAAGAACGCTCGCACCGCGGGAGGTATCGGTGATGGTAGGTGAGCGGACGGTGAGTGTCCGCGACCGCCAGCTAGCGGCAAGCTTGCCCGCGCGGCGCGCTGACCTCGAATCACGACCCCTAATAGGAACCGAACCCGAAGGAAGAAGTAAGGATCCCGTCGCCGAGAACACCGACACATACGCGTTCGTCAGCCCTGACGATCCGGGCACCGTCACGCTCATCTCGAATTACGTTCCCCTCGAGGCGCCGTTCGGTGGCCCGAACTTCTTAGAGTTCGGCGACGACGCTCTGCCGGCTTACGCTCCGCCACGTACCGAGTCGTTTTTCGGCGCGTCGCGGGCTATTGCATCGCCCCGGCTGAGCATCTGTCCTGCAACTCGAACCGGGCTTCGCCACCGCACTATTGCTCTGCGGCATCGGCCGATCCCTCTGGTCCAGAGCGATAGTCCCGCCTCGGCCGTCCTCGTGATCCCTATGCGCGGGAAGCAGCGGAGGAGAAGTCGCGACTCGCGCCGGCTCCGGCACCATCGCCTTTGAAAAGTCGGCTCCGCCTCGGCACACACCTGGTCGGTCCACCACTGTTGCGGTAGCCGGGAGGACCGGCTTGCCTTGAGCGCTGACGGCAGCCGGATCGAGCGCTGCGCACCGTCGGCGGCGATGGGCGGGTGGCCGCTGCCTCGGGACGGCGCAGGTTCCGAACCGACGAGTGACAAGGCAGTTACCGAACGTGCTGGACAGCCTGAGAAGCAAAAAAAGAGAGTTGGGACCGGCCGGGCCTCCCGTCCAGACGCCCGGGCGTCGGGACGGGAGGCGAAGGTCGGCCCGTGGAGCGGCCTATGCCGCGGGCGTGTCTTCCTCGCTGAGGTCGAGGTCGGCGAGGTCGGACTCGGCGCGGTGGGTGGCGAGTCGGACGGTGGTCTCGAGCGGTTGGTCGAACACGAATGCGTCGCGGTGAAGGGCGGCGAGGCGGGGGAGAGCATGGGTCGGAGGAACTCCCACACTGCGGCGCGGATTGGGCTGTGTCCGCCTGGGAGCGCGTCGGCGAGTTTGCGGGCCATGCGTTCGGTGCCGAGCGTTTTGGTGCGGGTGATGCCGCCGGGGTCGAGGACGAAGGCGGCGGCCCAGCTAGCGGTGAGTTGCGCGATGCCGCGCAGCGGGTCTGGGTCCTCGAGCGCGCGCTGGAGCTCCGCGTTGAGGATCGCGTCGGGTTGGCGGGGTTCGTGGCGGCCGGTATCGCCGATTGGCTGTTGGCGGTCTTGGTTGGTCCAGCCGGCGCCGTAGGCGATGACGTCGCGGTAGTGGTGGGCGAGGAGGTGGCAGATGATCGCTTGAAGTGCGTGGAGCTGGCCGGGGGTGGGGTCGATGAGCCCGGCGCGAAGGTCGTGGCCGAGTCCGAGGTTGCTGTTGGTCGCCTCGGCCCGGCGCAGCCGCTGCGCGGTGCGGCGTTCGCGGTCTTCC
>Ga0187769_10001180_pt1 | contig 14785 bp, 14 predicted proteins | sample 0116_SJ02_MP02_1_FD_133140 | JGI IMG/M metagenome (GOLD analysis project Ga0187769, IMG submission 133140) | Tropical peat soil microbial communities from peatlands in Department of Meta, Colombia - 0116_SJ02_MP02_10_MG | ecosystem: Environmental > Terrestrial > Soil > Wetlands > Peat | place... | reverse complement strand
CAAGCACTCTCGGGCACCGATACAGCGGAGGTCGTGCCACACTAATTCAGGCGCGGCCCGTTGACCTTCAGGATTGTGACACCATTCGCAGTGTAGCGGACATCCCTTCAGGAAGACGGTGGTACGTATTCCTGGCCCGTCTGCGGTACTGAAGCGTTGGATGTTGAAGATCAGACCCATAGTCATTCTAGCTGATGGAATTCTCGCGCGATAATCTCGTCCTGAATCTCCTTACCTAAACCCACAAAGTATGCATTGTATCCAGTTACGCGAACCAGAAGGTTACCGTACTCCTGCGGATGTTTCTGTGCCTCTCGGAGTGTGTTCGCATCAATCACATTTACTTGGACACAGGTGCCTCCCACTTTACCGTAGGCGCGCAACAGACCCACCATTTTCTGACGCTGTTCCGGTTCACGGAGCAAGGTTGGGCTGAAGCTCATCGTGTGGCTGGCCCCGTTGGGGACGGTCACCAGATCCAACTTGCCGACGCTTTTTATCACCGCCGTGGGTCCCCTTCTGTCCGCTCCATTCACCGGGCAGACAGCGTTCGAGAGAAACTGACCTCGTCGACGCCCATCAGGAGTGGCCGCTGTCGATGGAGCGTAAGCAACCCAGTAGTTCCACGAAAGATAGCCGCCTCGATACCTTTTACCCGTCGGCGACGTGTGACGAAACGCTTCTTCGGACCAGAAACGGGAAGTCTCACGCGCAATATCGTCGGCGTACGACTCATCGTTGCCATACTTCGGCGCTTTGTTCAGCAGCGTCTGTCGAAGGCTCTCACGACCCTCGAAGTTGAGCTGGATCGCTTCCAAGAGTTGTTCCATCGTGATTTGCCGATCCTCGAAGACCAATTTCTTCACTGCCGCCAAACTATCCACGGCAGTAGCGAGCGCGATACCTTCCACGGTTAGGAAATTGTGACGTGCCCCGCCTGCGTTACTATCCCTGCCGCTCTCCAAGCAACCATCAACGAGGGCGCTGTTGTATGGTACCGGCTCCCAACGTGCTCGACCCGCATCGGCGACATTGTTGACGCGAATAATCCAATCCAACAAATAGCGAAGTTGTGATTTGAAGGCATCAAAGAACTGCTGGAAGGAAGCGAACGTTCTTGGGTCGCCAGTTCGGAGCCCAACCTGCCGCCCACTTGCCATGTCACGGCCATCGTTAAGCGTGAGCTCAACGGCCTTGGCCAAGTTCAAGTTCACGTCCACCGTTCCGGAGCGGTCGCATCCAGCGAGCGTATTCTCCAAGCAACCCACAGGTGTGTAATCCCAAAGCTCTTCTTCAGGCAACCCTTCCCAGCGCAAGCCAGCGATCGAGTTCTCATCGAAGTTGATCAGGAAAGGTGAGCCTTGAGCGTGCGCGATCATATCCACGATGCGTTCGAGCAACCGATCCGATGATCGAGCGTGAATCCTGATGTTCGGTTTCGGCTCAAGCAGATTCATCTCCTCGATAACATCGAGCATCAAGTAGGTCAGATCGTTGGAGGCATCGTTCCCTTCAGCGTCCATACCGGCGAGGGTTATCAGCTGACCAAACGAGGAGTTGATACCTTGATTCGTACCACTCCAGCCCTGGTAATCGTACACGTAATTGTGCTTGATCCAAAAACACTGCAGCCATTCCTTGGCCTGCTCGCGTGTCAGACGACCCTCATCCAAGTCCCGCTTGTAGTATGCATAGAGATACTGATCCATTCGTCCGGGAGAAACACCCGGTCCAGGATAGCTCTCAGCAGCCATCACCAACATGTGAGTCATCCATAAGGACTGCAAAGCTTCGGGGAACGTCTCCGGCGGTAGCCACGGCACTTTCCGGCAGATTCGAGCAATCTCTCGCAGTTCCTTACTGCGGGCTGAATCGCTCTCCGCCTCCGCCAACCGATCAGCCTCGCCCGCATACCGTTCCATCAACAAGCGGACCGCGCCGGCACAGATGACGATTGCACGCGCCAAGTTGCGTTGATCAAGCGTTCTACCCTGCTCAGCCGCGACCATCGCCTCATCTTGGATTCCTTTCCAACCAATCCGCAACGCCTTTCGATAGTTCGGAACAAAGTGTCCCGGGACGGCACCGCAGTTGCCAACCCCCAGGCTGTTGAGCAGCCGGGCTTGTTTTACGAAGGATTTTTCCTCACGATCCCGAGCCTTGGCTTCATCTCTCTTGAGGCAACGGGACAACGCCGTGCTGAAGTGAGAACCAACAATCAATTCACCCTCAAGAATTTGAACGGGCAGATACCTCCGCAAAACCTCCTGGAAGAACAATGCCTGTCGGACGACCAAGGGCTCATCCCAGAACCCCTCGGGAAGTTCCACCGGCCTCGCCGCGGCTCGTAGATAGCTGCGAGCGCCTTCAAGAAAGACCATCATCTCCGGCACGTTTGTCCAGTTCCAGGTCGCGTAGACCGAATCCCAAGTAGTGCCCGTTGAGTACGCGCGGACTTCATTCGTGTACTCTCGCTCATAGAAGGAAAAGTACTGGTCGCGCAGTCGCTTGACTCTAGACGAAAGTGTCGCGGTAGGCGACCATAGGCTCCTGGGTTCGACCAGATCGGACCTTTCCATATAGTTAGTTCGCTTGACTGTTTTGTATAAGGCTGCTCCCTGATTCCGCGAATTGCAGAAATTGTAAAGAGGCACGTAACGATTCGAGACTACAGGAGATTCTCTAGGAACTGTCGGAACGCTGATAGTCGCTAGCTATGCTCTTGACGCGGGACCTACCGGTAGCCTCAGCGATCACGCTACAGATGGGTTCAAGCGGAGATAAGAACCAACGGCTTGAAGCACTTTGTTTTCTGCTTTCCGAAGGTGATCTACGTAACTGGTGCGAGGGACTCCCAACTTTTCGGCAATCTCTCCCGCCGTCGCTCTTCTAGGCATGTAATAGTAACCTTGATCGAGCGCAGTCATTAACGCTCGCCTCTGCTTAACTGTCAAGCGGCCGAAGAGGGTAGCGGTCGAAACTAGGAGAGTGTCTCGTATTGATTCATTTGGAATTGTTCTTCGCGACGTTACCTCAACTTTACAGCATTTATCCAGATCCTTGAACAGCTGCCTCAGGTCTTTCTCGGAGAAAGCGATCACTCGATACCACTCCCACCCGCCAGTGTACACTGCTGGCTGCAGATCCAGGCAGTTGTGCCCCTCTATCACGGGTAGAGTGGGGGGCGGTATCTTATCGCATGCACAATGCTGCAGCACAACCTGCAAATTGGAACTTGCCAGGGACCGGCGAATTACGGTCGTTTTCAGAGCTTTCGTCAACTCATGAATGCTCTTCTGTACGTGACTGTCCCGCAAGTCCGCATGGGTGATTTCGAGCACGTCTCTGCTCCAGTTGCACCAATGCGAAATTAGAATTGCCGGGTGCATTTTGGAGAAGGCATTGTATGGACAGTCGTGCTGAAGTTTGAAAGCTACTTCGAAGTGAGCCATACCAAACGCTTGACTGAACCGAATTAAATGCCTATAGCCGTACAATGACGGCACCAGAACTATATCGCACCAACCCTACCAATCCGCCGGTGACGAATAAGTTGCAAATCAAAACTCAACACATGCTACCAGACGACGCTGGTACGATTGAAGGCCTTCATGCGGACGGCCCCAATCCGCAATTGCGAGAGAAGCTGATGCTTTTCGGCCGCTTCGTTGGCGACTGGGACATCATCCAAGACCGATACCTACTACCAGACGGAAAGTGGGTAGAGCAGAAGGGTGAGGTACACTGGGGATGGATTCTTGATGGTAAAGCGGTTCAGGACGTGTGGACATCCATCGACGAAAAGACTGGAAAGTCTATACCTGAAGGGACAACCGTTAGATTTTACGACCCAGAGATTGACGCCTGGCACAGCGTCTGGCTCGCTCCACCCCAAGGCGCTGTTAAGACATTCATCGGGCGCCAAGTCGGCAATGAGATTTTGCTCGAAGGTAGGACGAAGGAAGGGCACCCACTAAAATGGATATTCTCAGAAATTACGGAGAATTCCTTCCGATGGCACGCAGAAGAAACTCTGGACGACGGGAAGACTTGGACGCTAACAGAGGAGATGACTATTCGAAGACGGCGCTAGTTTGCGCAAAGGCCTCGCCCCGGATTGTCATCGCTTAAAGTTACTCGTTAGATCGCAAAGCGGGTTTGCCATCGCGCTTAGGGCCATGGCTATCGTCCTCATAGAGATGTAACGATTAGGTACGCGTTCAGTCCAATGATTATGATGGCGGAGGTGAATGCTAGGATGTTTGTGATGCTGCGGTTTACGAATTCGCCCATTACTTTCTTGCTTCTCGTGTATATGATTAGCGGAATCATTGGAAGCGGGATTAGGAAGCTGAGTACCACTTGGCTTACAACCAAGAGTAGGAGCGGGTCGTAGCCGAGCGAGATGGCGATGCTAGTTGGTACGATGTTTATCATTCGAATCAAGATCCTGCGTATCCACGGGCTGAATTTTCGGCCTTGAATCGGACAATTGCGTTCTAGGAGATCCTCGTAGATAACCTGCCCAGCCAACACGCTCATCGTCGACGATGACCACCCAGACGCGAAGAGAGTTATCGCGAAGACTACGCTTGCAGTCACACCGAATAGGGGTGCGAGGGTTAGGTATGCGTCATCGATTGTGGCGACGTTCGTAAAGCCATGCAAATAGAAAGCAGCGGCCGCCATAGCCATGATGGCGATGTTCACGAAGCTTGCGTTTGACAGGTTGATAATTGTGTCAGTTCGATGAAGCTTCAACAGACGCTTCTTTTCGCCCATGTCATCGCTTGTAACCTTTCTTTGTGTGAGCCATGAATGGGCGACTAAGGCGTGCGGCATAACGGTGGCACCAATCACACCGACGACCAGGAACAGTTGTTCGTTACCGGACATTGCCGGAAGGAAAGAGTGGATAACCAGTTGAGGTAGGCTGGGTTTCGTGGTCAACAGTTCGTATACGTAGCCTAAGCTGAGGGTTGTTATCAGTATCGTGATGAACATTTCAATTCGCCGAAAACGCTTCCCCGCCAGAGCATAGACGACCACAACGTCTCCTGCAGAAATCCAACATGAGATGAGCAGCGGCACCCCGAATAACAAGTGGATGGCTGAAGTGACGCCTAAGAATTCAGCTAGGTCTGTGGCCACCGCGAAAGTCTCGGACGCTAGCCAGTAAGGAATGATCTTATTCCTAGTTCCAAGGCTGTCGTGTACCATGGCTGCTAATGATTTTCCTGTGGCGATTCCGAGCTTGCCCGTCATGTATTGTAGGAGCATGGCCATCAGGTTCGCAAGCATCACAGACCACAGCAGAAGGTACCCGTAACTTGCCCCTCCACTGATGTCAGTCCCAAAATTGCCAGGATCAACATATGCTACACTAGCAATTATCGCAGGGCCCCACCAACGCCAAAGCCCAGAGTTCCAAATCATGGAAGGAAAACCATAAGCGCGTGACAGCCGGCTGCCTCCCGGCTGATTCAATGCTTTCAGAAGTTAGTCGCCACTAAATCTCTATGCCTGCCCTAAATATAAATTTTGGCTCTCCAAGGCCGCTCACGGGCACTGCCTTCGATGATGAATTTAGGCATGGGAAGTCACGCTGATCGAGCTTGATCTCAACGCTGGCCGTTCGTTTTCTTGAATGTGTATTCACAAGTGCGCGCACACGTTTGGAGTCCGCTGCGGCATTTTGGGGGCTTTGAAAGCCTCTTTTGCTTCGACAACCTCAGTAGGCCAACCTACGACACGCACCAAGTGAAAGTTTGGAAATAAGTTACGAAGCAATCTGTCACTTGCCAAAGCAATAGCTAGAAAGAGGTGCACTCTTGGTTAAGAATCGAGGGATACCTGCTGAAACGCGTAATCATCATCGTCTTAATCGCCCTTATCTACGGAGCAACTCTCGGATTTTTCTGGGTGACCTCAGTCCATTCTCTAACTCTCAACCCAGTTGCGCAAAGTTACTCTTAGGAGAGGGTGCCCTGGGCCTATAATGTAGGTTCGGACAACTTCGAAATTATGTCATGGCACGACGGACATAACATGAGAGGTTGGCTAACGTTCAACATTTCATCAATACCGCAACAAGCTTGGATAATATCGGCCACGCTCAATTTGCGACTTTGGGTCAAAACACCGTCGAACCAGTCCCAATTAGGTGACCCAACTGGCAGGTTATACGGAGTGTATGCATTGACAGCTCCTTGGACTGATTGGGGAATCAACTGGGCCAATCAGCCAAGTTGGACAGACAAGGATTCCGCCACTTCTCCGGTTCCCCCTGGTCAAGGGGGATGGTATGGCCCAATCATTTGGATGCAGTGGGACCTGACTGATATGGTCAAAGATTGGCGATCTGGTACCTTGCAAAACAACGGGATCGTAGTGAAAGACACTCAAGAGAACGCTTCACTCCTCTATTCGACGCAATTCTTCACGATACACCAAGTTCCAAATCAAACCTACTATCCGAGATTAGTGGTTACATACCTATCCCCTGAGGATGTCTACGGAATAGCAATTGCGATCGTTGCTGAAACGGTATTGATCTCGGCATTCCCCCTGAGAGCAAGGAAGTCTAGACGTTAGAGGAAGAGGCTAGACGCACTACAATGTCGACGGAAGTGGAGAAGGCGAATCAAGAGAAAACGTGAAGCACAGGGTCGTACGATCATTGCCACGAGGTAGGCAGGAGGACAAGGGCAAAGCGTCGGTGAAGGCTCTGGCGGCGTATTTCCTAAGGTTGGGGATGCTGGCGTTCGGTGGACCGGCGGCGCACCTTGCGATGATGGAAGAGGAGACTGTTCGTCGTCGTCATTGGCTCTCCAGGGAGAAGTTCTTGGACATACTGGGGGCGGCGAACCTGATTCCAGGCCCAACATCGACGGAGACTGCGATCTACATCGGATATCAACAGGCCGGGTGGGTCGGGCTGCTTGTAGCGGGAGTCTGCTTCATTCTTCCAGCCGCTGTCATAGTGACCGTGCTGGCTTGGGTGTACGTTCTGTTCGGTTCTCTGCCCCAGGTCGCAGATCTGTTTTATGGTATTAAACCGGTTGTTATCGCCATAATCCTACAGGCATTGTGGGGTCTGAGTCGCGGCGCCGCGAAGACACGTTTCTTGGAAATATGCGGGTTGGTGGCGCTTGGAGCAAGCGTTCTCGGCATGAGCCCACTCACAGTAATCTTCGGAATCGGTAGCCTAGTCGGCCTCGTGAGGTGGATTGCTGAGAAAAGGCATGACAAGAATCCAAGCCTTGTCTCACTCTCCCTCCTTCTCGTTGCTCCTGTGTTGGCTTTCGTCGCACAGAGCGGAGGAGAATACCTTGAGCCTCCCTCATCAACCTTCGGACTGTGGTCCCTCTTTCTAATCTTCTTGAAAGTCGGGTCGATCGTGTTTGGCAGCGGCTACATACTGCTCGCATTCTTGCAGACAGACTTAGTTATTCGCCTGCACTGGTTAACCAGCTCTCAACTCTTAGATGCCATCGCTGTCGGACAGGTGACTCCCGGACCGGTGTTCACAACCGCGACCTTCATCGGCTACCTACTTGGAGGCCCAGCCGGGGCACTGGTTGCCACGATCGGCATCTTTCTTCCCAGCTTCATCTTGGTCGCGATAAGCGGTCCACTCATTCCGCGAATTCGCAACTCTGCCGTGGCTGGTGCGTTCCTAGATGGAGTAATCGTCGCATCACTAGCGTTGATGGTATTCGTAACATACCAACTGGGCGTCTCGGCGCTAATCGACCTTGCGACCGTGGTCCTTACGCTCGTGAGTTTAGTGCTGCTGATTCGATTTCACGTGAACTCAGCGTGGCTTGTGATCCTAGGAGCAGCAGTGGGCGTTCTCAAATTTCTTCGCTGATGACCCTGCTCGCGAGAATCCTAAATAGCGGGGTGAGGGTCACACATGCATCGTCAATCATTGCCGCGTTCGTGAAACCGCGAAAGTAAAACGCGGCGTCGGCTATGCCCGTGACGGCCACTTTGACTACGCTACGCCTTCTCGGCCAGGACGAGTTGTCTACTCCAATGTTTCAACGAAGGCGTGGAACCAAGTTGGGTGTTGATCGACATATTCGACGAAACGGCTGATACGCTCGATCGTGGTCTTATTCACATGGTGCTCGATGCCTTCCGCATCCTCCTTGGCTGCTTTCTCATCTACACCGAGCACCCGCAAGAATTTCAGGATTGTCCGGTGGGTTCGTTGTATGGTCTTGGCTCGTTGCTCCCCGTTCGGAGTAAGGGTAAGTCCACGGTAACGCTCGTACCGGATAAGGCCCATACGATCAAGGCGCTGTAGCATGCCTGTCACGCTAGGAGTGCGGACGCTCAACTCGTCCGCAATATCAGACGGTCTGGCGTAACCCTTGCGGTTGATCAAGTCATAAACAACTTCGAGGTAGTCATCGACCCGCGTCAGATCCGAAAGCGGGTTAGGGCGTACGCCCTTGACAGCATGCTTCGTCTGTTTTGAGTTACTCATGCGTTTAACCATCGGCTTCTCAGTTATAGAATGCTTATCGAGTATGCATTAATGGGGATTTTCATGAATGCCATTCTAGCCTTTTGGAAACCGATATCTTACTGCGACAGTGGTTCAAAGTGTGATAGCCAGTATGTAGATGTTGAAGGCAATTATGATTCCGCAGAAGAGCACAGCTATTGCCGTGAGCGATCTTCGGTTAACGAACTCCCCCATAAGCTTCCGATCCCTCGTGAACCATATCAAGGGAATCAAGGGCAGCGGTATCAGAAAGCTCAGGACGACTTGGCTGTAGACCAAAAGAGCTAGCGGGTTGAATCCCAACAAGATCATTACTGAAGTAGGTACGACGTTGATGACTCTGAGTATGATTCTTCTGAGCCATGGATTAATGCGGCTTCCTAACATGCCCTCAAGTATCGCTTGTCCCGCGAGGACTCCGCAGCAGGAGGATGACCAACCAGAACACAAAAGGGTTATAGCGAAAACGGTACCGGCTAGGAAACCGAAGAGCGGAAGCAACGTCAAGTATGCTTGCTGAATGGTAGCCACGAGGATTCCGCGCGTGTTGAAGGCGGCAGACGCCATGATCAAGATCGCTGCGTTAACGCACCCAGCCATCGTTAGCATCGACACCGTTTCGGATCGATGATACCGAAGCAATTCTTTTTTCTCTTCCAAATCTCCTCTCTCTAGTTTATTCTTGGCCAGGTAGGAGTGCAACACTAGGGCGTGTGGCATAACTGTGGCACCGATGACTCCCACGCATATTACTGCTGCATTCGCGTCCGGCATCAAGGGCAGTACGGATCCGATTGCTATCGGAACAGGGTTGGGTTTAGTGATGAAGACCTCATAGAGATACCCCAGTCCGATTACGGTGACGAAGTTTGCTATGGCTAGCTCCATTCGACGGAATCTGCTTCCTGTGAGAATGAAAATGATAATGACATCGAAAGCCGATATTAGCGCCGATATGATTAGCGGAATGCCGAAAAGAAGGTACAGGCCAATCGTGACACCTAGAAACTCAGCCAAGTCCGTAAAAACCGCGAACGTTTCACAGGCCAGCCAGTAAGGTATAATCTTCCATCTAGTCCTCAACTTCCCGCGAATGAGTTCAGCCAGAGAAAGACTGGTCGCAAGGCCTAGTTTGCCGGAGAGGTATTGGAGGACCATCGCCATTATGTTTGCAAGCCATACAACCCAAAGAAGTTGATAGGCGTACTGTGCTCCGCCCGCAATGTCCGTTCCAAAATTACCTGGGTCAATATAGGCGGTACTCACGATTAGAGCAGGACCCACGTACCGAATAAATCCACTTACCGCGGGACTCCTCAGAGCAGCCGTAACCGTACGTTGTCTAGAGTTCGACAACCTCGCGGACCATCTAAGAGTGCTACACGAGTAAGATAGAGTTAGAGGCTTACCTAAAAATATTAGGCTGACCTAGGATTTTGGGCCTATGCTTGCGCAGTAACCTTCTAACCGCGACATCCGAGTGTGAGGATCGTCGGCCCGTTAAGCGCCCAGAAACTCATACTTTGGGTCGGCACAATGAGTTGGTGATTCCTAACTTTTGAAAGCCCAGTTACATCTCGGCGTTCTGCCATAACATTAGCAGATTGCCTTCGGAATCCTTGAGGATTGCCCCCGCCCCATAAGGACTATAGGAAATCGGCCCTTCAACCTTTGAGTCGGCGCCCATTCTTTCAGCGCGAAGGAACTTTATTCTCTTCTTCTTCAGGCCAGCGACAGTTTTCTTGATGTCCTTCACGGCGAAGACAGAGTACGCCAATTCCCTCTTCTCGTGTTTCTCAGGCCTAACTAACCAAAACTCCGTTTTGCCCACATTTACCGAGGCCCAGGAATTCTTCATTTCTCCAGTCGCCCGCATGTTCAGCGAACCTCCCAGAGTCTTAGTGTAGAACCGAAGAGCTCGGTCCATATTCCTTATCGGGACCAAAGTCGCGAAGTTTGCTCTAGATAGCATCCGCCATCAGCAAGGGGCTCATCCACGGAATCCCCTATATTACCATTAACCCACCTCTCTTCAACTCGCTTGCTGACTCGGGACTTGGATTAGCAATGCAGACACCGCTCAGCCGCTTCATTTTGAGCTGTTGCTAGTTCCCAAACGGCTGTTCACCCGAGAGTCGAGAGTCAGGGTGTCTTGCACCAAACCTCGGACGTAGGTGTCTTACAAGCTATAATCGGCAGAGACAAAGACGAAGTAGACAAATTCCTAACGTGGTTGGAGAGTGAACAACAGGAATTCGGCCGCGGCAAACAAGGACCTTGGTTGCACGACGAACCTCCTCCCGACTGTTTGACCGAATTTAGGACTTGACCAAAAGCGTTAAGCGAATTAAAACCAAATCGAGAAGTCAAAATCTAGGATAGTCTGACGGCGCGCAAACTTTCTTTGGTGCGACTTGTTTGAAATCGAACCTCCAGATCCCCATTTTCGTTGGGCTGATAGTGGTCTGTTTTGCAGCTAACAGCGTGATGACCAGATACCTAGTTCTCGCGCAACAGGTCTCGCCTTTTCTCGTGACCGTCATCCGATTCGTTAGCGGGTTCCTGATGTTGCTGGCATTGACCCGGATCAACCCTACTTTCTTTCGCCCCGACAAACCGGACAGATCTTATCTGGTTGCCGCCTTCTTTCTTGGAGCCTACGCTTTCTCTATCTCGTACGGATATCTGTTCATTTCCGTTGGCGCCGGGACATTCATCTTCTACACTTTCGTCGTCGTGACGATGGGCACGTACTCAGTCATCCTCGAGAAGGAGAGATTGACATTTAGATTAGTTTTGGGCGAGTTGTTTGGGTTGCTTGGGGTGCTCGTGATTACGTTCGGCGGGATAAGCGCCGTGAAGCTGCCCGGCGTCCTGCTAATGGCTGCAACGGGAGCATTCTGGGGCCTATACTCGGTGTACGGGAGAAGGTTCCAAGTTGCTTTCAGTTACACGTACAACAGCTTTCTTGTTTTTGGCGCATTCGCCATCCTAGCTTCCATCGCGCTCGGCTTTACGGGGGCGCTGAACTCGGTCACTATATCCCTACCGGATCTCGGGTTGGCTCTTTACCTGGGTATGGTTAGCACGGCGCTAAGCTACGTGCTCTGGAACGAGACTTTGAAGAAAGTTAGCGCATCACTAGGAGGGCTGGTGCAGTTAGCGGTCCCTGTTATCGCTCCAGCTATGGGCATAATACTACTAGGCGAGCAGCTTACCCTCACGCTCGTGGTTGGAGGCGGACTAGTGTTGGTAGGGATCTACCTGGCCGGAAGCCGACGTAAATGACAGTATGTCAGTGAAATCCTGCTGGAAGAGAGCACGAATAGGAAAGAGAATTTTCTCTTTAATGGAACAGGAATCCCTGGGTCGTTAACCATAGGTATTGGCGATGTCCTGTGGTGTCACTCCAGGTTCGGTGCTGACATAGAAGGGTGACTGACCGGGCACGATCACCTCCCTCTCATAACCTCCAGTTGGAGTAACCAGTAGTGGTCCGATTAGAACAGGTATACCGTGTGGCCCAATCACTTCGACGAAGCCTTGCGGCATCAGGGGAGGAGGCGTCGTAGCAGCCCCCATTCTGATTTGAGATAGCAACATCAGCGCTAGTGCCCCTAGGACTAGAGTTCTGTGGAGGGTCAGCACTACTTCCTCCCAAGTTGCTTCGCTACAACTCGCAACGTACTATGCTGGGGAAACCGATAGGTCCTTTTGACACTATGGCGTAACGAGGCGGCGTTGATCGAACGCATTAATGCAAAGGATTGCTACAGATAACAAATTGTGAAAATTGGATCGCGTGGGTCCCTGTTCTTGCCTCGCAATGGAAGAGGGAGCTTCGTAAACTGGCTATTTCTTACCCTACTTTCTCTTCTCCGTGCTAGAGTCTTCGAGCATCCTCTTGCGGGCGAGTTTGGGATTCCGTATGCACAGGATGATTGCGTTGGCGTGACCATGCCCTAGCCTGCAATCCGACTTGAGCCAATTCAGAAGGTCGCCATACGAGCTACTTCTTGCTAGATGTGGCATTGAGGAGACGCCAGACACCGGCCGCAAGAAGCCCTCCAAGAATGGGTGCGACCCAGAACAACCATAACTGGCTCAGAGCCGTACCTCCGACAATAACCGCTGGCCCCAAACTTCTAGCCGGATTCACTGACGTGCCCGTGATGGGAATCCCAACCAGGTGAATCATAACGAGACTCAACCCAATAGATATGCCCGCGAATCCCTTAGGAGCCCTCTCGCTTAACGAGCCGTATATCACAAGCAGGAAGATGAATGTTAAAACGACTTCAGCGATGAACCCCGACACCATAGAGAATCCGCCAGGGGAAGCCACCCCATAGCCATTCTGACCTAACCCATTAACAGACAAGCTGTACCCCGGATTACCGACGGCGATAGCGTAAACGACCGCAGCAGCGATCACCGCGCCAACGCATTGAACTATAACGTAAATCACCGTGTCCTTAGGTTTCATCCTCCCAGAAGCGAGCATCGAAATCGATATCGCCGGATTTATGTGACATCCAGAAATCCCACCGATGGCGTACACCATAGTCAGCACCGAGAGGCCGAAAGCAAACGCGATTCCCACGAACCCTATGTATTTACCAGCAAGTGTAGCACTCCCGCAACCTATGAAGACCAGAACGAATGTTCCAACGAGCTCTGCCGCGTACTTCTTTGAATCAGCTACTTGACTCATATCAAACCGCCCGTTCCACTCATGTGGCACATAAGAACCTTATTCGCGACCGCCAACTCTGTTCCGAAGAAACAGGTAGCGGGATTGGTAAGGTTTGACGAACGTGCGCTACATTATCGGCATTATTTGTTTACTCGATCCTTCTGACCAAGTCTTTTACAAGCCTCTCAATTTGTTTGATCCTTTCTCGTTCAAGTTTGCAATATTCGACAAAGGGCGCCTCATCGCTTATGCTGCCCACTTCCCAGAATTCCAAGTCCGGCCTGTCTCGGACGTATGGTGGGACGTCTTTCAGATTCCTTCTTCCCATGATCAGTACGATCTTGTCGGAGGAATTGACCATCCTTCTGTTCAGCCGCTTTATTTTTGCCTTCGAGATATCATAGCCCTCGATTCTAAGGGGGATGAAGGGATTGTTGTGTTCGGCTTTGACGAAGATGCCCAATTTTCTTGGCTTCACGCCAGCGCTGATTGATCGGTTCTTCTTTGAGACTTTGTTGAAGATCGCTTCGGCTATCTGGCTTCGGTTAATGTTCCCATAACAAACGAAAAGAACCTTCATATGTGCTTCTTCAGTCGGCGATTTCTTATGTTGTTCGCTGAGAAGCTTGCGCACTCGGTAATGCTGGCGTGATTTGAATGAGGAAACTGTGGAGTCGGACACTCGACTGGAGGATTAACTTTACTCGTAATAGGGAAACTAGCCAGACTCCGAAACCGGGTGGAAATCTTGCTAGGGTAAGAGGGAGAAGTTTTCTTTTAGAACATGGGCCGGCCATGCGATGCGCCAAGCGCATTCAGGGGGCTATCTCTCTTTGGCTAGTTCTTCAAGCATCTGTCCGTGGCGTATCTCTTCGGCGGCTATCTTCCTGAAGCTTTCGCGTATCGATCTAAGTACCTCGATTTGTTCCTTGGAATCTTCAACAAGTTTATTCAATGTTGTTCTTTCCTTGATGTTTTGGCTTCGATCCGCCATTTTCGTATAGCTGTCGATTATATCCTCCTCGACGGCTATCCAATAGGAGACATTCTCTTCAATCACACGCTGATATCCTGAGAAAACATCCGTCTCTACTTTGATGGCTTGATCAAGACTCTCGATGTCGGGCACTATTCGTTCGTGGAAAGGCTCCCATGCATTCACGGTTCTCTGTTGCAGTTTGAGCGCATCCTCGTTTCCAAGCTCGTTCATAGCTTGAATTATGAGGCGATCCTCCACGTTCCGCAGCTCACACTTAACTCGAGAGACAACATCCTGACCGCAACAACCAACACAGAATCCCAAGTACGAGTCGATCTCTTTTGGGGTCAGCTCACCAGGGCTAGTTTGGCATTGCGTGAGGAGGTTTTTTGTGCTTCGAAGGGACGTATAGATTTCTGGTGAGACGTTTACCCCACGATCCGTGAGACCTGCGCTAATCTCGTTCAGTGTATCCCAGATCTTTCCCAGCAAGTAGCATTGTTCTCTCGTCTGTTCTTTTTTCACCAGTGCTTGTGCCATCTCGACATCACCCGTTCTCTATGAAACGGGCCTTCGAATCGAAGGCCCGCCT
>Ga0187769_10001179_pt1 | contig 14816 bp, 12 predicted proteins | sample 0116_SJ02_MP02_1_FD_133140 | JGI IMG/M metagenome (GOLD analysis project Ga0187769, IMG submission 133140) | Tropical peat soil microbial communities from peatlands in Department of Meta, Colombia - 0116_SJ02_MP02_10_MG | ecosystem: Environmental > Terrestrial > Soil > Wetlands > Peat | place... | reverse complement strand
TGACCGCCCTCGAGCCCTACGACATCGACGTCATCGGCATGAACTGCGCCACCGGGCCGCGCGAGATGAACGACGCCGTCCGCCACCTGGGCGCGAATTCCCCGAAACACGTCTCCGTACTGCCCAACGCCGGGCTGCCGCAGAATGTCGGCGGGCGAGCGGTGTATCTGCTCAAGCCCGAAGAGCTGGCCGAGTATCACAAGCGCTTCATCACCCAGTACGGGGTGCGCATCGTTGGCGGCTGCTGCGGCACTACTCCCGAGCACCTGAAGGCCGTCGTGGACGCCTGCGCCAAACTCGAACCAGCGCGGCGCGAGGTCAAGCCCTATGCAGCGGCTTCGAGCGCATACACCTCGGTCCCGCTCGACCTCGATCCCAAGCCGCTGATCGTGGCCGAGGAGATGAATACCACTACACGGGTGGAGCACTTCCGCAACCTGGTGCGGGCAGGGAAGTATGACGACATCCTCACCCTTGCCAAGCGCCTCGTGAACGAAGGCTCGCACATGCTCGACCTCTGCTGTGCCATCGTCGGTGAGGACGAGAAGGGATACATCAGCGCGGTGCTAGAGAAGATCGCCACCCGTGTGCCTGCTCCTGTACTGGTGGACTCGACCGAGGCCGACGTGATCGAGGCTGCGCTCAAGCGCATTCCAGGCAAGGCCATCATTAACTCCATCAACTTGGAAGATGGCGAGAAGCGCACAGCCAAAGTCCTGCCCATGGCCAAGCGCTACGGTGCCGCGGTGATTGCGTTGACCATCGACGAAGAGGGCATGGCGCTCACAGCGGACAAGAAAGTCGCGATCGCCAAGCGCATCTTCAAGCTTGCCACCGAAAAGTATGGCATTCGCCCAGTGGACTTGATCTTCGACGCCCTTACGCTGCCTATCTCGACCGGCCAGCAGGAGTACCACACGGCAGGGATGGAGACACTCGCAGCCGTGCGTCGCATTAAGCAGGAGCTGCCCGATGTAAAGACCATCCTTGGCGTGAGCAACATCTCGTTCGGGCTGGCGGTGTATCCGCGGCGTGTGCTGAACTCAGTTTTCATGCATGAGGCGGTAGACAGCGGCCTGGACATCGCCATCGTCAACTATGGCAAGATCTATCCCTTATACAAAATACCTGAGGCAGAGGTTGAATTAGCCCGAAAGCTTATCCACTACGACATCTCGGCTGGCGATCCGCTGCAGAACTACATGAACCATTTCGCCGGTATGGAGAAAAAGACCGAGGCGGCCGTTGAGGTGGAGAAGCTCTCGGTCGAGGACCAGCTCAAGTACTGCATCATCAACGGCGAAAAATCGGTCGGACACGACGCCCACAAGCAAACACTGGAACAGGTGCTCGAGACCGCGCTCGCCAGCTACACGCCGCTCGACCTTATTAACAACGTGCTGCTCGACGGCATGCGCACGGTTGGCGAGCTGTTTGGCGCGCGCAAGATGCAGTTGCCATCGGTGCTGGATTCGGCGTCGGTGATGAAGCAGGCGGTCGCCTATCTCGAGCCGAAGATGGAGAAGATCGAAGGCACACAGAAAGGCACCCTGGTGCTGGCGACCGTCAAGGGCGACGTCCACGACATCGGCAAGAACTTGGTGGACATTATTCTTTCAAACAACGGCTACCGAGTGGTGAACCTCGGGATCAAGCAGCCAGCGGACACCATCATCCAAGCCGCCGCCCAGCACCGCGCGGACGCCATCGGCCTTAGTGGCCTGCTGGTTAAGTCCACTGTGGAAATGAAGTATGTTATCCAGGACCTGGAGCGCCAGGGGCTGAAGTTTCCCGTCATCTGTGGGGGCGCCGCGCTTACGCGCAAGTATGTGGAAGACGACCTGCGGCGCGAGTACTCCTCCGCTGTGTTCTATGCCGACGACGCCTTCGCCGGCCTCAACCTGATGAAAGACCTGTGCGCCAGCGACGGGCAGCGTGAAGAGCGTTTGGCTGAAGGGCGCACGGTGAAAGAGTTGGCCAAGAAGGCGGCGGCATCAGCCGCGGGCGATGGCGAAGGGGCTGTGACGCGCTCCACCGCCGTTGCCGAAATGGTCGATATCCCCAGGCCGCCGTTCTACGGTGTGCGGGTGAAGAGGGACTTCGATTTGCGCGAGGTCTTCCGCTACATCAACGAGACAGCGCTATTCAAGAACCAGTGGCAGCTCAAGACCGCTTCGCAGGGGGACTACGCGCGGCTGGTCGAGGAGAAGTACCGGCCGATCCTTCGCAATTTGGAAGACGAGGTAATCCGCCAGGGCTGGTTCCATCCGAAGGCCGTTTATGGCTGGTTCCCGTGCCGGAGCGAGGGAAACGATGTGATCTTGTACGATCCGGCGGAATTCTCCCGTCCAGGGGCGGCGGCGCCACGAGATGCTAATGAGATCCAGCGATTCACTTTCCCGCGACAGAAAGAAGGCCGGAAGCTTTGCATCGCCGACTTTTTTGCGCCACGTAACTCCGGCCGCTTGGACGTGATCGGCCTCTCGGTGGTCACCATCGGCGACCGGGCTTCACACGAAACTGCCCATCTGTTCGAGTCGGGCGAGTACACCAGGTATCTCTACCTGCACGGGTTGAGCGTGGAGTCGGCGGAGGCGCTGGCTGAGCTGCTGCACAAGCAAATGCGCGCCGACCTAGGCATCGCGGGCGACGACGCTCCGCGTATCAGCGATCTGTTCCACCAGAAGTACCGCGGCTCGCGCTATTCGTTCGGCTATCCGGCGTGCCCGAACCTGGAAGACCAGACGAAAATCTTCGCGCTCCTCCATCCAGAGGAAATGATCGGCGTGCGCCTGACCACGGGCTTTCTGCTCGAACCAGAGCAGAGCACTTCGGCCATCGTGGTGCACCATCCGGATGCGAAGTACTTCGTCGCGTAACCTCTTTCGCCGCGGATTTGCGCGGTCCGTGATGTGACGGGCAAATCACTAATGGAAGGAGAGACTGCCGTGAAGAACGACTTTTTTCTTCGAGCCCACCAGCAAGCGTCGCAGAGGGTTTCCCTCTGAGACGCATGTCAAGCGCGGCTTTCCGCATCGTACATGCCGACAAGGAATTGCTTGAAAAGCTGGGTCGGAACGACCCATGCCCGTGCGGTTCTGGGCGTAGATTTCAAGAACTGTTGCCTGCGTTCCGGCCGGTACGACGGTTCCGGGCGTAGCCACTACAGCAGGTGATTTCAGGGGCACGACTTCGGTCGTGCCTTATTTCTTGAACAGCCGCTCAAACGCCTTGCGCGCGTCTTCCGGGCGGCTGACACCGGCCGAAGTGGTCTCGCGCTCCACCCGCACCCGCAGCGAGAAGAAGGTGCACTGGTTGGCGGCGTCCTTGCGGGCGATGCGTTCAGGAATGGGCTGCTGACATTCGTACCGTGCGGACGTATCGAAGTGCGCGCACTGCTTGCAGGAATGCAGCGATCCGCCGCACTGCCCGCACTGGCCGGAGGATTCGTCCAGCGGCTGGATCAGGGCGCCGCACAACGCGCAGCGCATCGTGGTGCGCGTCGCCGGCATTTGGATGTGACGCGGCTCGTCCTTGGGACGCTTGGGCGTAGGATTCTCCCTAGGCCCGAACAGTGTATTCCTGAATGAATGCGTTTGTCTCGCGCCATTTACTCGGGGATGCTTCGCGCGCAACCGACACCGAGGACTTAGACTCAGATATAATCCGCCGGTCTCGGCAAGAACGGAGCCATTGATCATGCGGTACAGGAGGTGCAGCATCGGCCTGGGATTGGCAGTGGCCCTGTTTGTACTTCCTCTGACCGCGCAGACCCAGGCCATGGATCCGGAACGCTCCTTCTGCACCGTCCGCGTATTTAAGGCAGGAATGTTTTCCGCCTTTGGGCATGAGCACGAGGTGCGCGCTCCGCTCTCGGAAGGCACAGTCCAGGAGGGAGAAGCTGCTCGAGTAGAGCTGCGAGTAGAAGCACGCCAACTCAAAGTACTGGATCCCGGCCGGCCGGAGCAAGAGCGCGCTGAAGTTCAGCAGACCATGCTCAGCCCCAAGGTGCTGGACAGCGAGCGTTTTCCTGAAATCCGTTTTCGTTCAACGACAGTGGAGACAAAGGGCGCGGATGATTGGCAGGTACGCGGGGAGCTGATGCTACACGGCCAGACGCACCCGTTGGTGATGGAGGTCACCCGCAAGGAAGGACGCTACCGCGGCACCGTTGCGCTGAAGCAGACCGACTTCGGAATTACCCCGGTTCGCGTGGGCGGCGGAACAGTAAAGGTGAAGGACGAAGTGCGGGTGGAGTTCGAGATCGCGTTGAAGCAATAAGTTCAACGAGACTTCTCAAGCAGGAGGGCTGGCAATGGCACAACACAAGTACATTCCTTGGAATTCAGTGCAGCTTGAGGATTTGAACCCGCTGCTGAAGCGCCAGTTCGTGGTCGGCGAGAAGGTGATGCTAGCCCGCGTCCTGCTAAAGAAGGGGTGCGTGGTCCCGCTGCACAGCCACCACAACGAGCAGGTTACCTACATCTTGGAAGGCGCTCTGAAGTTCGGACTGAACGGCGAGGAGATCGTTGTCCGCTCGGGCGAGGTGCTCTGCATACCACCTAACATGCCCCACGATGCCGTCGCCCTCGAAGATACGGTCGATCTCGACATCTTCACGCCCCCGCGGGAGGACTGGATCGGCAGGACCGACGCCTACCTCCGGGGCGAGCAGCCCGTGCCAGCAAACCCGCCGCGGACTTGATGAAGGGCGCATCATGGTACGACGTCCGGGCTAGCACGGGTACGCCAGTCCGCCTGCTCCTATGTCCGGGATTCAGCAGGAGTTCACTCAGCGTGTGATCCTGTGAGCGGAGTTACGGAACAGCCCTCCAACGAATCCGACTGGATAGGAAATGAACACCCCGAAGTGGCTAATGCTGCGCTCGCCGTCCGACCGCGCTGCGAGAGAGGGTACCGGCGGCTGCTATGAAGCGATCTTGACAACCTTGTCGGCTTGCGGACCTTTCTGCCCCTCGATGATATCGAACTCGACGTCGTCGCCTTCCTGTAAGCTCTTGTATCCTTCCGAGGTGATGGCGCTGTAGTGGACGAACACATCCGGCCCGTCGTCCCTTCCGATGAATCCATACCCTTTGGCGTTATTGAACCACTTCACTTTTCCTTTCATGCGAGCCAACTTTCTTTCCTCCACGTTCAGGGCCCATACCGCTGGCGTGCTTGGCCAAACGGCGGTCAATCGATTTCGTTTGTTTTGCCACAATCAGGTGTGCTGACGCCGCTAGTGGAAGAGAGAAGCGGCCCCTTCCTCTTTCATCCGGCTGGCAGGACCGTTCAGGACCCGTTGCTGCGTTAAGTACATTCTCCGCTTCTGGGCACAATGTTGTCAAGTTGGTAACGCCAAGGCGATATGCAGCAAGCCCCGCCGCCAGCGCGGATTTCGATGTGGTCAGCCTCCATAGTTGTGGTCGTACCAGAGCAGGGCGGCAATGGTCTTGCCGTCGCGAATGCTGCCGTTCAGAGCCATGCGGACGGCGCGCGCAAGCGGGAAGAAGCGCTTAACGATCATCTCGTCTTCCTCCGGCCGGGCCACGCCGCGGGTGAGCCCGCGTGCCAAATAGATGGCCATGGTTTCGTCCAGGAAGCCAGGACTGGAGTAGAAGGTGAAGGCAAGCCGCCACTCGCGGGCGATAATGCCGGTCTCTTCCAGCAACTCGCGCTTGGCACCCGCGAGGGCACTCTCGCCATGGTCGATGCGCCCGGCTGGCAGCTCCCACAGCGGACCACCGGCAGCATGGCGGTACTGCCGCGCCAGCAGCACCTGGGGTTCGCTGCCTTGCTCCTCGACCGCCAGCACGACCACCGACCCCTGATGACGCACCATGTCCCGGCGCAGCGGCTTGTCGATGCCCGGTTCGCGCACGTAATCAGTGGTTACGGTGAACACCGGCCCCCGGTAAACCGTCTTCGACGAAACGACCTGCGCCTGATTTTTTTTGCTTCTGCTCGTTTTCTTCATGGTGAGACTATAAACGACGGCGACATGCGAACGACCAACGACTACCGACCGTCGAACAGTGATCGACGACAGTTTCCCACCATCACCCTGATCGGCCCGGGCAACCTTGGCCGCGTGCTGGGCTTGGCGCTTCACGCCGCCGGCTATCGCGTCGAAGAGATCGTCTCGCGCGATTCTTCCGAATCCCGCAAACGCGCCCGCGCTCTTGCCCGGCAGGTCGGCGCCCGCGCTGCCGCGTACGTAGACGCCCGGCTCAACTCGAAAATTGTGTGGCTGTGCGTGAGCGATGACGCCATCGCTCCCACCGCCTCGGCACTCGCGCCCGTCCGTGACTGGGCAGGGAAGATTGTGCTGCACTCCAGTGGCGCTCGCAGCAGCAGGGAACTAGAGCCGTTTCAGCAACGCGGCGCTGCCATTGGCTCGCTGCATCCGATGCAGACGTTTGTTCACGCTTCCCGAGCCACGCTGGTCGGCGTTTCCTTCGCTGTCGAGGGCGATCCAGCGGCTGTACGTGTGGGCCGGCGGATTGCCCACGACCTTGGCGGAAAGGTCTTCACTATCCGCCCCGAGGCCAAGGTGCTTTATCACGCCCTGGGTTCGTTCTGCTCCCCGATGATCATCGCCAGCTTGAGCACGGCGGAGCGCATAGCGGAGGCGGCGGGCATCCCGCCCGCCGCGGCCAAGCGCATCATCCATCCGCTGTTGCGGCAGAGCATCGATAATTATTTGGCCAAGGGCGCGGCGGCGGCCTTCAGCGGACCCATCAACCGCGCCGACGTCAATACCATACGCATGCATCTTCAAGCGTTACGCGATGTTCCCGGCGCGCGAGAGATCTACCTGGCGCTGGCGCGCTCGGCGGCGCGCACGCTGCCGGTGCGCGACCGCAAGGCAGTGGGGAAGGTTTTGCGCTGAGTTGCCCTCCTGGCCCACTTCGGGCAGATTCGGGCAGATGCTCGACACCCGCAAACCAGCACACTCCTCGTGCGACAGAACGGCGCAGCACAAAAATCGCGTGCGACACAATGACCTGTGCACCCCACCATTTTTGTCCCATCTTGGAAAACTTCACTCACTTAGCCTGTGGAAACTGCGGGCGAGGGCGGTCGCGCGGTTGCACTGGCCAGGACAAGCTCCCCAGCCCGAATAGGAGTTCGCTGGCCATGAATATCCCGAAGCAGTCGGTTGTGAGAAAGTTCCTCCTGGTTGTTCTTGTCACCTTCATGTCGTCGAGTTTGTGGGCGAAGGATCCCAAGCTGGCGCCGGACCTCAAGCCGGAGGACAGCAGCGACCTGGTCAACATCATTGTGCAGTTCACGCAAACACCGGGGGAGGCGCACAAGGACAAAATCCGTAGCAAGGGCGGCTCGGTGGATTCCGATCTGTCTCTGGTGAAGGGGCTCTCCGGCAAGCTGCCGAAAAACAGGTTGCAGGAGCTGGCCAATGACCCTGACGTTGCATACATCAGCCTGGACCGCCCGGTGCATTCCTACTTGAACAACACCGCCCCGACGATCAACGCGCCGGCGGCATGGAGCCTGGGCTGGGACGGGACAGGTATTGGCGTCGCCCTCGTCGACAGCGGCACGCAGACGGTGAAGGATCTCGGCGAAGGCAGCAATAATCGCGTCATCTACAACGCCAGTTTCATCACCGGCAATCTGAGCCCGACGGATGCGTGGGGACACGGCGTGCACGTCAGCGGCATTATTGCTGGCAGCGGGAAATCCTCGAAGGGGCTTTATCAAGGAATTGCACCTAATGCCAGCATCCTGAATTTCCGTGTGCTGGACGAAAACGGCGAAGGCCAGGACAGCTATGTCATCGCCGCCATCCAGACGGCGATCCTGCTGAAGCCAAGCTACAACATCCGGGTCATCAATCTCTCGCTGGGCCGTCCGGTGTATGAGAGCTACACGCAGGACCCCCTCTGCCAGGCGGTGGAACAGGCATGGAATGCCGGCATTGTGGTGGTGGTGGCCGCAGGAAACGACGGACGCGACAACTCGGCTGGCACCGACGGTTACGCTACCATCACCGCTCCCGGCAACGATCCCTACGTCATCACTGTGGGCGCCATGAAGGCCATGGGTACGCCCGCGCGCGGCGACGACTTGATCGCTACCTACAGCTCCAAGGGCCCGACTGCCATCGATCACATCGCCAAGCCCGATATCGTTGCCCCGGGCAACTTGGTGGTTTCGCTGAACGGCAACTCGACCACCTTGGCGCAGCAGTACGCGCAGAATGTCGTTGACAAGAATTATTTCACCTTGAGCGGGACCAGCATGGCCGCCGCCGTGGTCAGCGGGGCCGTGGCTGATCTGCTCGAAGCCCAGCCGGCACTCACACCTGACCAGGTAAAGGCGCGGCTGATGAAGAGCGCCTACAAGGTCTTCCCGCAGTACAGCAGCTATACCGATCCGACTACCGGTGCCACGTATACCGACCAGTACGACATCTTCACGGTGGGAGCTGGCTATCTCGACTTGCAGGCCGCGCTGGCCTCGACCGATCTGGCGCCCCTAGGCCTCTCTTCCAAGTCACCCACTGCGACCTACGATTCCGGTTCCCAGAGTGTGTACCTTGTGCAGGATAACTCCGCGGTCTGGGGAGGTTCGGCGGTGTGGGGAGGCTCGGCCGTTTGGGGTGGAAGCGCGTTCGTGAGCGGCAACTCGGCAGTTTGGGGTGGCTCCGCGATCGGAGGCAGCTCGGCAGTCTGGGGCGGCTCCGCAGTATGGGGCGGCAGCAGCAACTCCGGATTCAGTGCCGTCTGGGGCGGCTCCGCAGTATGGGGCGGCAGTCCCATATCCCAATCGCTCAGCATCGCGATCGACGGGGAATAGCAGCGTCAACAACGAAGGCGGGAGCGGGTTCTCGCTCCCGCCATTTTCTTTCCCACTTTTCTGTCCTCCCCGCTCACGGTTTGACGGGAAGAGGGAAGGAGACCCCTCCAGAGCGCCCCCGAAGAAAAGACGAACATTCTGCCGTGGGCGCCTCCGCTTTGCGGCATGGTTGAAGCCATGCCTTGATACGAGGCTACGCGCGACGATCAATCGGAACATACGGCGCCGGGTGCGTCGGTCCTACGTACTCCGCGCGCGGGCGGATCAGCCGGTTGTCGTCGAGCTGCTCCAGTACATGCGCCGTCCAGCCGCTGATGCGCGACACCGCAAACAGGGGCGTGAACAGGTCGAGGTCGATGCCCAGCGTGTGATAAGTGGAGGCCGAGTAGAAGTCCACGTTGGCGTTGAGCTTCTTATCAGCCTTGATGAACTCCTCGATCTTGTGGGAGAACTGGAACCACTTGGGCTCGCCCGCCGATTCGCCCAGCTCGCGCGACATGTGCCGCAGGTGGGTGGCGCGCGGATCTTCGGTGTGGTATACGCGGTGGCCGAAGCCGGGGACCTTCTTCTTCTGCGCCAGCATGCCTTTCACATACTCCACCGGGTCGGCGCCCGAGCGGTCGATGGCTTCCAGAATCTTAAACACTTCTTCGTTGGCTCCGCCGTGCAGCGGCCCTTTCAGCGCGCCGATGCCCGAGGTGATGGCGGAGTGCATATCCGAAAGCGTGGCGGCCGTGACGCGCGCAGCAAAGGTAGAAGCGTTCAGCTCGTGGTCAGCGTGCAGGATGAGGGCAATGTCCAGGGCGCGTTCGGCGGTCTTAGAAGGCCGCTCGCCTTTGAGCATGAGCAGGAAATTGGCGGAGTGCGAGAGATAGCGGTCGGGCTCGACCAGCTGCAGACCCTTGCGGATGCGGTCGTAGTAGGCCACGATCATCGCCAGTTGCGACGTCAGGCGCATGCTCTTGCGCAGGTTGGCGTCGCGCGTGTTCACCCTCTCTTCCGGGTCGAAGTAGGAAAGAGCGGAAACGGTGGTGCGCAGCACGTCCATCGGCAAAGCGTGCTTGGGGGCCTGCCGCAAAAGGCTGATGATGCCGGCATCGAGCTTACGTTCGCGCCACAGTTGTGTGTGCAGTTCCTGCAGCTCCTGGCGGGTCGGCAGCTTGCCGTACCACAGCAGATAGCAGACCTCTTCAAAGGTCGAATTGTCCGCTAGCTCGTGGATGTCGATGCCGCGATAGGCGAGGATGCCCAGGTCACCGTCAATAAAGCAAATGCTAGAGTTGGTAGCGACGACACCTTCAAGCCCTTTGGGGGTCATAGCTGTGGTCGTGGACATAAAGAGATCTCCGGGGGCTGGGGAGAGGTGCGCCTACTAAACGATCACCCAGCAACCACAACATTTTTATACTCCAGTGCCCAGGCTTTTCCAAGGTACGCCAGGATCGCGAATCGAAGGAGCCGCTATTCGAGTGATGTTCGTGGATGTAGGGTGCTTCGACTCGTGCGGGCAAAAGCGGCCCGCACTCGCTCAGCATGACACCAGATGCATTGTGAAAAATTTCCTACTGCTTGACCTTCACTGCCACCACGGTCTCATCATCGAAGTGCGCCACGCCTTCCGAGTACCGGGCCACCGCATCGAAGATTGCCTTGACGATTTCCTCGGCCGAGTCCTGCCAGTGCGCGGCAACTACTTGGTCGACGCGCTCATCCCCGAAGGAGCGGGCGGCACGATTGCGGGCGTCGCTGATGCCATCGCTATAGAAAACGAACACGTCCCCCGCCTCCGCTTGAATGGCCATCTCGTCATAGGCGGCGTCTTCGAACATGCCGAGTGGGAGGCCGGTGGCGTCCAAGCGGCGCGTCTGGCTGTCGCGGCAATGAATAGGTGTGGGCACGCCGGAGTTGGCGATCTGCATGACCCGCTCGTGGTCGTCCCAGACCGCGTATAGGAGGGTGAGGAAGTGCGATTCCATGCGCCGCTCGTTCAGCGACGCATTGACAGCGGCCAGCATCTCTGCGGGAGAGGGCTCGGCGCCGGCGGTGGAGCGCATGATCCCGCTGGCCAGCGCCGCATACAGCGCCGCCGGCGCGCCTTTGCCGCTGACATCGCCGAGCGCGATTCCTTGTCGCCCGACGGAATACTCCAGAAAATCGTAAAGGTCGCCGCCGATGGTGTGTGCGGGCACAAACTGGGCGGCTATTTCGGCGTGCGCCAACGCCGGACGCGACTGCGGCAGCAGGCTGTACTGCACTTGGCGGGCCATCTCCAGCTCGCGCTCCATGCGCCGTTCCTGGCGGGCGAGACGATCGTAGAGCCGCGCGTTCTCGATGGCGATGGCGATCTGCGCAGCCAGCGTGGTCAGGGTACGCACGTGGGATTCGCGAAAATATCCTCGCCGGGTGTGCTCCAGGTCGAGCACACCGATGACTCTGTCTTTGTAAAGGAGCGGCACCACCAACTCGGAGCGCGTCTCCGGGTTGAGCTGGATGTAGCGCGGATCCTTGGAAACGTCCGCCGTCGACACCGGTCGGGCATGCTGGGCGGCGTAGCCCACCAACCCCTGGCCCACGTCGATCTCGCGCTTGATCTGCACCTTTTCATTGAAGCGCAAGGAGAAGCGGTGCTGCAGGCGCTTGCCGCTCGCGTCCAACAGCAGGATGCCGAACATGTGATAGTCGATTACCCGGTTGAGCAGCTCGCCAATGCGCTTGAACAGCACGTCAAGATCGAGAATTGCGGTCAGCTCGCGGCTGATCTCGTTGAGCACCGTCAGAATCTTGGCCTGGCTGGAGGCGCGCGTGTAGAGCCGTGCGTTCTCGATGGCAATGGCCATGCGCGAACCAATCAGCGTCAGCAGGCGCGCGTGCTCCTGGGAGAAGTAGCCGAGTTCGGGAGCCTGAATGTCGAGCACTCCGATGACGCGGTTCTTCACGATTAGCGGCACCGCCAGCTCGGAACGCACCTCGGGCAGGCTGGAGATGTAGCGGGCGTCCGCGGTCACATCGTTGACCAGCACGGCTTCTCCGCGCTCGGCCGCCAGGCCGGTAATGCCCTCGCCGATGCGCGCGCGGAAGGTCTGCACCACCTCCTGGGGGTGTCCCAGGGCAAAGCGGATGCGCAGCTCGTCGCTCTTGGGCTCGCGCAACAAGATGGCGAAGATGTCGAAGTGAATCACCTTCTCCACCAGCCGAGCGACGCGGTGCAGCAGCTCCTCCAGATCGAGCGTGGCGTTTACTGCGTCCGCCACCTCCAGCAGAAGGAAGGGATCAAGCGGCAGCGAGTCTGGCTTCTCACCCCCGTGAACCAACGATTTAGGACCGGAACTCATCCAGTGTGCTCATAATATCAGCCGGGTGCTGGCCCCGTTTCCCGACTCTTAATTGCGCACTCCCACATCGGCGACTAGAATTTGCTGGCCTGATTAGAAAGGTGAACTCATGAACCTGAAAGGCATCAAACTGACTTGGCTCGGACATGCTACTTTCCGTATCGAAACCCCCGCCGGCAAGACGGTGCTGCTGGATCCCTGGGTGATGGGGAATCCCATGTGTCCCGAATCGGAAAAGAAGATCAAGAAGCTGGACGTGATGCTCTGTACCCACGGCCACTTTGATCACATCGGCGACGCCATTGCCATCGCCAAGGAACACAATCCCACCGTGGTTGGCATCTACGAGCTGTGCGCCTGGATGGAGAAGAAAGGCGCCAAGCAGATCGCGCCCATGAATAAAGGTGGCACGCAGAAGGTCGGCGACCTGCGCGTCACCATGGTGCATGCCGAGCACTCCTGCGGCATCCAGGACGGCGACCAGATCATCTATGGCGGCGAGGCCTGCGGCTATGTTGTGGAGTTCGACAACGGGGTCAAGCTCTACCACGCGGGCGACACCTGCGTGTTCGGCGACATGCAGATCATCCGCGAACTCTACGGGCCAGAGATCGTGATGCTGCCGATCGGCGACCACTTCACCATGTCGCCGCGCGAGGCGGCTTACGCCTGCCGGTTGCTCAAGCCGAAGACGATCATCCCCATGCACTTTGGCACATTCCCGGTTCTGACCGGCACACCCAGCGAGCTGAAGAAGCTGGTAAAAGGTGCCGAGGTGCTGGAGATGAAGCCTGGGCAGACCTTGTAACGGCGGCGTCTGGAAGCCACTTTTCTTGCCTTTATGAACAAGCCTCCTCCCAACTCTCCGCAGCGCGCCCGCTGGATGATGTCGAGCATCATCCAGGAGCCCGTCGAGCAGTACGTGTACGACCTTCTTCCGCCACGCGACGAGGTGCTCGCCGAGATGGAAGCCGAAGCCACGAGCCGTAAAATACCCATCGTGGGGCCGGCAGTGGGAAGGCTTTTCCAATTGCTGGCGCGCATCTCGGGCGCCCGCATCGTCTTCGAGATGGGCTCAGCCATCGGCTATTCCACGATCTGGTGGGCGCGCGGCCTGGGCAGGCAAGGGCGTGTCATCTACACGGACGGCGATCCCCAAAACGCCCAGCAAGCGCGCCGGAACTTTGAGCGCGCGGGCGTGGCCGAGCGCGTTGAGGTGCGCACCGGCGATGCGCTGGAGATCCTGTCGGAGTACAAGCTGGAATCGCTCGACATCATCTTCAACGACGTGGACAAGGAAGACTACCCGCGCGTCTTCCGCCTGGCCGTGCCGCGGCTGAAACCCGGTGGGCTGTTCGTCTCCGACAACGTGCTGTGGCACGGGCGCGTGGCCGAGAAGCAGCCGGAGCTGGCCTCGACCCGCGCCATCCAGGAGTTCAACCGCCTGCTCTACAGCTCGCGCGAATTGTTCCCGGTGATTATCCCGCTGCGCGACGGCGTGGCCGTGGCAGTGAAGGAAGCACAATGAAGCTCGGCAGCGGAGTCCCGGCGGGTTGGACGGGTAAAGGCGTGTGACATTTAATAAGGGGCCATGCCCCTACCCTTCATATCGCCCGCATAGAAGGCCATCCCGGCCCCGATAGTCTCTGTAAGCTCGGCAGTGTCCGCGAGGGGGACGGTCTTGTTGCAAGTTTGGAAAATGTCTGCGAAGTATTGGAAAGCATTTCGGAGATAATGCGGCACAAAGAGGTCGCTTTGGATCTCAAGGCGTCTTTCGTCCCCATCTCTATCCATCTCCGCCGTCATGGCGAAAAATGCGTTGATGTCAGAATGCTCGATGGACGAAAGCGGGCTGTAGGCCTCCTCGTAATGCCTTTCCACATCGACCTGTTTGAACAGGTCCCGGATCGAACGAGCCTCTGGCTGATACCAATGCTTGGCCAATCGAACGTGCTTCTTGCTATCCTGATATTGAAATTGCGACCTCACGGCGTCGAAGCGTTTCTCAATCGTCGGAAGCCATGAGCTCGGAACATGATTTGGAAACTTCTCAGCATAACCCTTCAGCGAGACCCAATACCAATCGAAGTACCGCTTCGCACGCTTCGGCGGGTCCATTGAAATCCAACGGGTCACGACCATGAGATTCAGCAGGCTTCGCAAAAGCACACCAGCATCCTCGCACGAGGCAACCTCGCACAGCCTGCGAATGGAGTCGTAGGCCTTGTAAGCCCTCCCGAAGATCAACGAGAGGGATGCCTCATAATGCGTAGCGGTGAAAGTTCTATACGTTTGAATAGCCGACTCCGCGAGTTGATGGAGGGCGTATACGTGCCTGAAATGCTCTGCGTATTTTGCGTAGATGCTCTTCCGGAACTGCTCTTCACTCATCGGCTCTGGCATTCGAGTGCGTCCTCGCCGCGTACTAAAGCAAATCCTAGCGAACGCTATTGCGTTCCGGATCGTAAACCCTCCAGCCGCGCTCGCGGGCGATGGCTTCGAGCTCCGTATCCGGCGAGATGGCGAAGGCGTGCTGGGCCAGCGACAGCATGGCTACATCGTGGACGGTGTTGCCAAAAGCGACATCAATCGCGCCGTCAGGGAAGCGCTCGCGCAGCGCGACCGCCTTGCCCTCGTCTGTAGGCACGCGCACGAGGC
>Ga0187769_10001178_pt1 | contig 14822 bp, 18 predicted proteins | sample 0116_SJ02_MP02_1_FD_133140 | JGI IMG/M metagenome (GOLD analysis project Ga0187769, IMG submission 133140) | Tropical peat soil microbial communities from peatlands in Department of Meta, Colombia - 0116_SJ02_MP02_10_MG | ecosystem: Environmental > Terrestrial > Soil > Wetlands > Peat | place... | reverse complement strand
TTTCCGGCACGATGGCTGCGGACCCTCCGTAAGCGGCGTCAACGTGCATCCAGATTCCATTATCCTTGCAGACCTCGGAAATCTCACTTACCGGGTCGACGCTTGTAGTGGAGGTGGTTCCTATTGTAGGAATTACGCAAATAGGTTTGACTCCACTGTCAAGGTCGCTCTGAATGGTTTTTTGCAAGAGGTCGACATCCATCCGGAAAGCCTCATCCGTAGGAATTTTCCGCACCCCTGCCTGCCCGAAGCCGAGGACTATGGCCGCTTTCTCGATTGATGAGTGTGCTTCCTCAGATGTGTAGATTCTTAATCGAGGCAATTCGTTTCGACCAGTCATACCTCTTTCGCGAATCTGTAGCCCAGCGGCCTCTCGGGCCGCAGCGATTGCGTTCAGGCTGGAGACGGAGGCCGTGTCATTTATGATGCCTTCGAATTGCTCCGGTAAGCCTACCATTTGACGTAACCAATCGAGCACGGTTTCTTCTAGCTCGGTTGCCGCGGGCGAGGCTCGCCAGAGCATGGCGTTGACGTTAAGAGCGCTCGACAGCATCTCTCCAATTACTCCCGCGTATGAACCCGTTATTGCGAAGTAGGCGAAGAATCGGGGGTGATTCCAATGCGTTATTCCCGGTAAAACTATCTTCTCGAAATCAGACTTCACTAAGTCGAAACTCTCCGGTTTCTCAGGGGGACTCTTGGGCAGTTTGGACTTAATCTCGCCAGGTTTCACGTGCGGCGAGACCGGGAACCGGTTAATGTTTTCCAAGTAGTCAGTTATCCAATCCACCGCGTAGTAAGCAGATTCTTTGAACACGTTTGGCGGTATATCCCTATGTTTTGAATTGACTTCGGTAGATTCGACCGTGGCCATTTGTCTAATCCTGGCTCGCTTAGACCAACATCCAGCGTTAAGGGTTTGCTAGAGCAAATCGAATTAGATAGTGAACGCACCACCCAGCACGAATTCGAGAAAAGGCGGACCCAGTCCCACTCACGCTCATGAGATGCGAAGGTTAGATATGGGCTCAGTTGACGTCCCAGCAAGGAGAATCACTAAGAATCGTCCTGCATTGGATGGAACATGTCCTTGAACTTCTACGTGACACTTGCGACAAATTGCAACATGAAATGCAGTTACTGTTACGGAAAATCTTGCGAAGACTTCAACAGCGATTTTCACGGCCTGCAAATTGATTATTCGTTACCGCCATCAATATCGTACAATGTTGAGACTCTGAGGCGTTTTCTCAAGGACGAGCCTCACCCGTTACTTGTGTTCTATGGTGGCGAGCCTCTACTGCAGATGCATCAGATGGAGGCGGTAATGGATGCAGTGCCTAGGGCAAAATTCGTAATCCAGACCAATGGTCTGTTGCTCGATAAAGTGGAGACGGGATACCTCGAGAGATTTAGCACGATATACGCTTCCCTTGATGGCGACGAAACCCTAACAGATCATTACAGGGGAAAGGGAACTTTTACGCGGGTTGCACGAAATCTCAACGCCGTCCGAGAGAGAGGCTTCAAAGGCGAAATTGTTGCGCGAATGACGGTAGGGGAGGAGACTGAGATTGACCGACAGGTCATGGCACTCTTGGAAGAGGAAGACCTCCCTATTTCGTCGGTTCATTGGCAGCTTGACGCTCTATTCTGGCAGAACGATTTTGCCAGACGCGACTTCGCCAATTGGGCGACCGACAGCTACAACCCGAAGGTGAGAAGACTAATCGGCATCTGGATGGAGCATATGAGGGAAGAAGGTAAGGTGTTACGACTTTACCCATTTATTGGAGTAATGGAATCGATGCTCCTTGGAGAAAACAGTCGCCTTCGCTGTGGGGCGGGTTGGAGTCTCTTCAATATTCAAACCGACGGAAACATTACCCCTTGCCCCGTCATGGCCGGCCTGAAGGATTTCTACGTAGGCAACATACAAGACACACGTCCTAATGGCCTACGCGAAATCATGCACCTCTCCGAACCATGTAAGGATTGCAACGTCCGCTACTTATGTGGAGGTCGATGCCTATACGCAAACGTCACAAAGCTCTGGGGCATCCAAGGGTTTGATCTAGTCTGCGTCACCGTTCGAAATATGATAAGTGCACTTCATGACGTCCTCTCTGAAGTCAGGAAGCTCATAATCGATGGGAAAATAGGGCTTAGCGACTTTCAATATGAGAAGTACGATGGGTGTGAGATAATTCCGTGAACCACAAGATGAATCGCACCGATAATGCCTGGCGATCGTGCGACGGACCGCTTGACTATGACTAGCCCACGTCCAGCACTGTCTGTGCAGAATCGCCCTGATTGCCAGTAATCTGAATCACATAATCACCAGGGGGAACGTTTCCAATCGTGAAGCTTCCGATTGCCACCGTGCTTCCGCCCTGTATAACGCACGCCTCGGTACCGGGCAGGATAGGATTGGGTGAGGATGGGCTGGAGATATTGCACGTCGTGTCCGTTGGTAGGAAACCCGAGCCTTGTACTGAAACATCCACCCCGGGCGCCCCGGATACGAGGCTGAGCTGAACTTGAGCACCGCCACTAATGTCTAGAATCGTTTGCGCGAAGTCGCCGAAGTTTCCAGTTGCCTGAATAAGGTAGTCACCTGACTGGACGTCGCCCACGGTGAAACCTCCCGATAACGATCCCCCTCGTATAACGCAGGCGGACGAGATCATCAATTGTGGTGAGGATGGGCTGGAAAACTTGCAGGTCGAATCGACCGGAAGAAAGCCAGTCCCAGTGACTGAGATGTCCGAACCCGCGCGAGCTGTTGAGGGGCTTAAGACCAACACGGGCTGTGCCTGGATCGGCGGCAGATGTAGGCTTTCCGAAAGGCTTGCCGACACGCTCAGGAGAATGAATAACGCAAGAGCGAGCCCTATGAGGAGTTTAATCGTTCGCGGCAAATGACGCAGCCTCACACTTAACAAAATGTAACGGAAGTGACAGATTTACGGTTTGTCTATCAGTTTCATTTCCACTTTATTGAGCATCCAACCGGCTTTGTCTCAGCCGTCTTGGGTTGTGTTCCTGATAGAATGGCTTCGAGTGCGTTTCGAAGATACGTCTTTTTAACCGCCGAAGGATCGTCGTAGTTGTCGTCAATGGCTCCGTGATAGCGTAGACTTCTGCTCTTGTCGAAGAGGAAGACTTCCGGGGTTCGCTCCGCGCCGTAAGCTCGTGCTATTTCCTGGCTCTCGTCTCTTAAGTATGGGAAGTTGAAGTGCTTCTCGCGCGCACGTTCTTGCATTTTCTGGAAACTGTCTTCTGGATATTTCCCGGCGTCGTTGGCGTTTATGGCGATCAGCTGCACTCCCTTGGAAGAGTAGTCTTTCTGGAGCTGAACCATGCGTTCTTCCCAGGCTTGGACGTATGGGCAGTGGTTGCAGCTGAAGATCACAGCGACAACGTTATTTTTGGAAAACTCCGCTAAGCTGTGATTCGTCCCATCTATGCCCGGGAGGTTGAATGGAATCGCTTTATCGCCAATTTTCAGGCTCGCCATCGCTGTACACTGTGCCTCCGATGGTTCCTTTGGGAGTTCTTAAGATTCGCTCTTGGCGGTCCGCACCGCCTTGCGAATCATTTGGGCAGAGGGTAAGGGTGATACGCGGCCGTCTTCCAGTACGTACGCTCTGCATGCCGCAGCATAACGCACATCCTTCGTTGGGCATATGTCATTTCCGTTGATCATGATTGTCGGTGAACCCGGAAAAAGCTCCTTCTGTGCTTGCTCGAGAGTGTCCACCCGCACGATTTCTAAATCAGCCACGACACCTTCCTCCTGCAAGATGCTTCGAAGGCGACGCAGCGCCTCCTCATGCGAAGGGCAATCTTCAGAGTAAAGAAAACGAACTTTCGTCAACCCACAATCCACGGCAAAGTCCAGCACCTGACTCGCTTATAATATCGTGAGCCTCTCAAATGGGCTTCATGGCCGCTCACATGAAGCCTCCTCAGCCCGTCGCCGAGAGAACCAAGCATCCGTTCTTGACTTATGATATGATACAGGAAATTCCGGACGCCATAAAAATTACGATGGAATCCTCGTCAACTCGGCTTGAAGCAATTGCGGGACGCATTCAAAGAAAATCGAGTTACTACTTTACGGGTTGCGGAACCGCCTTCTTCTCGGCAATGCTGGGTTCAAATGTTCTCTCGTTAACTTGTGGGGATCTGAATTTTGCAAGTGTCCAAGCTCTAGAGCTGGCCAACCACCATCCGATCAGTGAGAACAGCGCGGTATTCGGTGTATCCCACAGTGGAATCACGAAGGCTACACTCGACTCATTGCGTGCCGTCAAGGCAAAAGGCGGGTATGCTATCGGTATCACGCATTTCAGCGACCGTCCCATTAGCAAGGTGGCCGACGAAACGCTAGTTGTTGGGAATGGGCCCGACAAATCAAGATGTCACACGAAATGCTATCCGGCCGGAGCCTTGCCGCTCACATCTATAGAAGTCGAACTTTTAGAACAACGTCGGGCGGTACCTTCCGATCGCCTCCAAGCAATCAGAAGCGAACTCGCAGAGCTCCCCCGACTGGCTAAGAAAGTTCTAGCTTCAACCGAGTCCGCCATGAAAGAACTCGCCGAGGAAAGTGCAGGAAAGCGGACGATTTACTTCGCCGGCACCGGCGGAAGTTACCCCAATTCCTTGGAAGCCGCGCTGAAGGTCATGGAAACCAGTTACTTACCGGCACAAGGTTTTGAGACTGAACAACTCCTACATGGGCCATGGGTTTCATTGGATGATGCCGTTCTAGTGTTCGTTATGGCAACTGAGAATCGCACTTACGCTCGGAGCCTCGATTGCATTAAGGCCGCACTTAGCCTAGGTTCAAAGGTCATACCCCTCGTATTCGAAGATGACCGAGATGCCAAATCGATTTGCGAGAACGCTGTTGAACTGCCCCGCATTGACGAACAGCTAGCTCCATACCTAAGCATAATCCCACTCTACCTATTCTCGTACTACCTATCGCTCCAGTTAGGCAACAACCCGGACTACCTACGCTACTTAACGCCGGCGTACTGGAACGCCAGAACAATTATCTTCCCGCCCGGGACACACTGAAACTATTTACGACCAGTTGAATATTGGGTCGTATGCAGCAGAGCGGAGGCCTACAGGGCGTTAAGCGATCCCGATCCTGACGATGCGCTGTGCTACGAAGGTATGGGCACGAAGTTAGCTGTGACTTCGTCCTCAGTCCATTGAGTTGCTGAGGGTTGGCCAAATTAGAAAAGGCCCAGGCGAGTTCAGTACCAAGGTTATGTCCGTGCTGTGGCTTACCGAACCGCTCGTGCCAGCAACCTGCACGATGTAGGTTCCGGTCGACGCTGTTGCCGTAGTTGTAAATGAGATTGGAGACGCGGCCTGGCCGCCGGCTGGCGGCGTTATAGCCTGCGGGATGTTGATCGCGACGCCGGTGGGCGCATTGCCAACCCAGGAGATAAAGAAGGTAACTGGGCCGCTGAAGCTTCCGAGAGAGTTCACCACTACGCTGGTGCCGCCGGAAAGGCCTGGGATGGTGGAAACGGTATCTGTTGACGGATGCAATGAAAAGTCTGGGATTGGAAAAGCTGCGGGAGTCACTGGAGCCAAAATGACTATTGTGCCTGAGATTATCACCGGAATCTCCGTTGAGTGAGAAATTGCACCGTTAGACGCCGTGACTAGGAGCGTGTATGTGCCGGTCGACGGAGTATTATCGGCGGTCAAGGTGAGGGTTGATGATGCGCTACCTACGGAAGGAACGGTAATCGGACTCGGAAGGCTCACAGTAACCCCGTCAGGTGCAGCCCCATTCCAACCGGCGGTAAGGCTTACAATGGAACTGAAACCGTCAACGGATGCAAGCACGATTATTGCAGATTGTGTCAGGCCAGGCGATACGACTGCGGGAGACGGCTGAGTGATGGTCGATGTGATCGCAAAGTCCGCAGCGACAGGGGCCAGAACTGAAGGTGTGCCCAGAATCGTGACTCCGATATCTGACGAATGAGAGATTGCCCCATTTGTGGCTGTTACGACGAGTGTGTAGTAACCCGTGGAGGGCGAACTGTCTGCGGTGAGGGTTAGGATTGAAGATGCGCTGCCGCCGGCGGGGACAGTCACGGGACTTGGAAGGCTCACGCTTACGCCGCTAGGAGCTACTCCCGTCCACGCACCGGATACGCTCAATGATGAAGCGAACCCGTTCACCGAAGCAAACACGATTGTAGTGGACTTAGAGGCTCGGCGACAAAGTCAATACTCCCGGCGAGGGCTGGGTTAGGAAGTCGGCACTGGGAGTAGTTAGTACAGTACCTGACGGTATCACTGTCAACTCAAGCGCGGCGGTGTGGGACAGGCCGCTCGGACTCGTTGCAGTTATGATGAACGGATACGAACCTGTGGCTACTGTTGGGTCTACGTAGATCGTTAGCGCGGTGGAAGTGGTGCCGCCAGCGGACGCAACCATTTGGCTCGGTCCATTTCCATTAAAGTACGCAGTCACACCGGGCGGCGGGCCTGAGTATGCTAACGATACGGCTTGGTCGAAGTTGTTCACTGACGACAGGTACAGGTTTACGGTACGCGATGATCCTTGCGGAACAGCAATGCTTGTGTTCGAAAGCCCTATCGAGAAGTCTCCCGTTGTCGCTTGCACTGCAGCGCCATTGAACGACACGGCAACAAGTGAGGCTATCAAAACTACGGATAGTATGGATAAAGCTAGTCGTCCTTGAGGTTTGAACATCTCAACTCATCCAAACCCCATTAGTATCGCGAATTCTATTAGATGCATTTACAACATTTCCACTTTAGGCGGTGAATTTCCACCTGCCCACTTAACGACTGCTCAGAAGTGTGCGTTGAAAATCGAGGAACACAGTACTGGAATTCATGCACTAAGGGTGCGTTGTCGTGGGATGACGTTTCTTAAATCGAAGCACCCCATATTTTGAGCGATGAAAATGGTGCATGTATCAGACGAGGGCGTCTTCGACGAACCACTCGATAAGATTTGGCGCTTCCTCAACGACGACAAAGGCCACCAACACAGCATGGTAAAGACATCAAAAGTCATGGAACAATCGGACAAAGGCATGACGGCGGAGGTTGAAGTAAAGAACCAAGACGGAACATGGCGTAAGGAAACGTGGAGCTTCAGCTTCAACCCGCCATCGGGTTTTGGCATCGAAGTAAAAAGCGGCCCAATGAAAGGCACGAAGCATAAACACACATACACGTCAATGGGCCCGAAGACAAAGGTTGTAGTCGAAGGAGAATTCGTCGCACAAGGCATGGACGACGCAGCACTGAAGAAAGCTGCATTGGCTCTGTTCGACCAAGTCTTCAACGAGGACGTTGCACACCTGAAGAACTTCAAGTAAACCTTAGAGAGTACCCCCGAAAGCTCGAACAAACCCCCACTTTTTTCGCCAAAACGTACGTTCAGAAGGGCCCTCTCGTCGTCACACGCCGAAGGCCGCTTCGATAAGCAAAACCCTGGTCTTTCGCGACTTTCAGGAAACGGGTCACGTCACTCAAGTTCGGCGGACTAAATCTTCCAGACGACAGGTAGATGTATGCACAGGCATTCGCAAAACGCAACCTCTCATCCATGGTAAAACGCAATAAGTGTCCGATCACATCTCCCGCATCCCACAGGTCACCGGCGCCGGTTACGAACCCTCTCACGAACCCCGGCGCCACTGCCCAAGCATGTTGCCCATCGCAGGTAGACGCCGATCCCGCGGGTGTATGAATGTCCACTGCCACGTCGAGCGCATCGTGGAGGCTGGCGGATGCCTTGAGAATATCCCTTGGGCGGTACCGACGGGGCGTTATGCCAACCCTGAGGACCTTCGCGAGAATTCTGGCCTCATTTTCGTTTAGGCTGATAACGTCGATCAGGCCTGTGTCGAGTATTTTCTTCAGGGGCTTGATGCGTTTCTCTGCGCCGGAGAGGTCGGCGGGGTCAAGAAAGTTCAACCTGGCTTTCCGTCCCTTAAGTGAGAAGACCCGTTTCGCAAGCTGGTTACCTTTCTCATTTGCTGACCAATTTACGAGAGCTATGCAGTCGGACCGTTCCAACGCCGAGATATCGCTACTCGTAAGCTCGTGTCCGTCGAAATCCACGAGATCCCCAACGTCGCTGACCATTATGTTGGCCGTGCGCCCTTTGAAAGGAACCTCTAACGCAGCCGTGAAGCCGGGTCGACCTTTGATAACTCGCACCTGAAGACTCGGCGGATGATTCATGGTGGTGGCACGGACGAATTCATCACCAATGCAAAAGAGGCGGGTCCTAGCCGAGAGCGACGCCAGCGCGTATGCCAGGTTTGTGGCGTTTCCACCGCGAACCTCAGTCTGAGAATACCCTCTAAGACTCCCACCACCCGCGGCCGCCTTGGCATTAGCCTGCTTGCACAGCGTGGTTAGGGATTGGACAGAGATTATTCGATCTAGGAAAAAGTCTGGAAGCACGGAGACTCTCAGCTTCGCCACGCTCTCTACGAGCTCCGAAAGACTTAGATTATTTTCACGTTCAATCCGTCGTGCGGTGGGCATAATGGTCAACTATGTTATCGTGGTGGCCGTCTTGACTCTTGTGTGGGCATTCTACGCGGCGGTACGTTTGACTCCGTGGCTGGCTCGGCGCTGGAAGGCTTGGGGTGAAGTGGCCGCACTTTTGGTCTTCACCTTCGCCACTGTATGTCTACTTGTCGCTTTCTTGAAGCCCTCGTGATTCCACCTGACTACATAGCCAAACTTATGCCCCTTTTGGAGGCTGATACTCATGGAATACGTGCGGTTAGGTCGAGCGGGAGTTAGAGTTTCGCGCATCTGTCTAGGTTGCATGTCATTCGGCAACGAAACCGAATGGAAGCTCGAGATTGATCAAGCTCGCCCGATTGTGAAGCGCGCGCTGGATTTGGGCATCAACTTCTACGACACGGCAAACGTCTACTCAAACGGCCGGTCTGAAGAAATCACGGGCGAATTGCTCCAGGGCTTCCGAGACGATGTCGTCTTAGCGACGAAAGTGTACTTTCCAATGGGCGAAAGACCCAATCAACAAGGCCTCTCCCGCTTTCACATACTCAAGCAAATTGAAGGTTCACTGAGGCGGCTTCGCACGGACCACGTGGACCTTTACCAAATCCACAGGTGGGACCACGAAACGCCGATTGAAGAGACGCTTCGAACGCTTGACGATCTAGTTCGTCAAGGAAAAGTAAGGTATGTTGGCGCGTCAAGTATGTGGGCCTGGCAATTTGCCAAAGCCCTGTGGACCAGTGACCGTCTCGGCCTCGAGCGTTTCGTTAGCATGCAAAACCATTACAACCTCTGCTACCGAGAAGAGGAGCGAGAAATGATCCCTCTCTGCCGGGAGGAGGGCATAGGCATCCTGCCTTGGAGCCCCCTCGCTAAAGGGTTCCTCTCGGGAAGATACAAACGCGGAGAGAAACCGAATTCAAAACGGTTCAAATCGGACGACCTCCTCAATGAACGATTCTTCAGGCCGGAGGACTTCGATGTGGTTGAACGCTTACAAGAGGTGGCAAACGAGAAGGGTGTATCCCCGGCGCAAGTGGCCATCTCATGGCTCATTCACAAGGGCGTGACAGCCCCGCTCGTAGGCCCAACTAAGATTGAACATGTCGAGGAAGCTGCCTCCGCGGTCGATGTAAAGTTGACCGAAGATGACGTGCGTCGACTTGAAGAACCGTACAAGCCTCATCGAGTCCTGGGGCACAATTAGCCAATTCAGGCGGCTCGATTACTTCCGACCTCTTAGTCTTGACTAGCTATACCGAAGCTTGTACGCCCGGAAATGCGCTCTCTTAGTTCTTTATTCAGGGAATGAGAACAATCTTCCCGTGTGCTCCCGACCGCATAATCTCTTTGTGCGCCCGTGCCGCCTCGGCCAGCGGTAGCTCTCGTGCGACTACCGGACGCAGGGTTCCGTTCTCCAGCCCCGCGTACAGGCCGCTATGAATTACCCTGAAGTCATGTTCGGACGCATTGGAAAGCAGCATTCCCAGTATTGCCGCGTCTCGTACCATTGTGTCGCGTGGGTCAATCTCTACCGGTTCCCTGCTCCCGATGACAACGACGCGCCCTCCCAGCGCGAGTGCTTTCAGATCCTTAGAGAGGTTTACGTTTGCCAGCATCTCCAAAACCACATCAACGCCCCGTCCACCGGTGAACTTCATCACTTCTTCCATGTGATCCGCGGTATTGTGGTCTAGGGCCGCATGTGCTCCTTGCTGCAGCTCAAGCTCCCTCCCTTCCGGCGAACTCGCGGTTGCTATAACACGCATTCCGGCTGCACGTGCGATTTGTATCGCGGCAACTCCGACACCTCCACTGCCGCCATGAACCAAAACTGTCTCGCCAGCAACTGCGTGTGCTCGTTGGAATAGAGCTCTGTAGGCGGTTCCGTAGGGCACGCCGATCGCTGCGCCTTGAGAAAAAGACACATTTGACGGCAACTCATGCACATCGGCCTCTCGGCAGATAGCTTTCTCAGCGTAGACGCCGGTCTGACTGCCGGAGGTGTAGATACGAGTTCCGGGTTTTACCGAGACCCCTGCGCCCACGGAGTCAACGACGCCTGCAGAATCGCTGCCCGGCGTGTAAGGAAGGCTCGGCTTCTTCGCGTAAGCACCGGAACGGACATAGGCTTCCACCGGATTTACCCCGACCGCACGAATCTGAACAACAATCTCCCCAGACCCAGCTGTTGGATCGGGAACGTTTTCAAGGTGCATCACTTCAGGGGGCCCGAACTCGTGGACCCGAATAGCTTTCATCCTGCTTGACCTCTGTCAGTTTATTTTGGATCCCCTGTGGATTACGAAGTGATTTAACTTTATGATTCAAATATATTGGCTATCGTTGGCTTGTCTCTGTCCGATTCGATACACCGTATCGAGTCGCCTCCTTCAATCTCTCCTTCTCTTGAGACTGCCAGATAGAAGCCGCTTCTCCCGCTTTCTTGAAACCGTTTCACCATTCCCATTGTCCCAAATTTGATACCCAGCTTATAGCAGGGAAAGCGAGGGGAAGTCACGACGAACTCAGCGGATCCCGCTTCAAGACGATCTCCAACACGCACGCCTTCCTCCAGCAGACCCTGCGTTGTCAGATTCTCTCCGAACATACCCCAATCCAAACCCGTTTGCAATGCCTCTTTCCAAAAGCGATAGTGCTCGCTCGGGTATGCATAGGCCGCTTTCTGTGGTCCGCCGTGAACTGTAAGATCCGCCTGCGCGTCACCCTCCAAACCAAGCATTCCAACCTTGACTTTGCCCTTGACGGGGCGCTTGAAGATACCTGTAAGGTACGTTTGGTGCTCCCACTCGACACTACGTGGAATACCAACATTGACAGAGACAATCTTAGGGTTCAAGCCTAGTGTTCCGCAACTTGCCCGTATTCGAGCCCTTTAGCATTACTTTGAAATTTGGGCTGATGAAACAGACTGAGTCATGACCGTGACTGGCATAGACACCGTGGCGGTCCTCGTTTCTGATCGGCACACGGCCCTAAAGTGGTATCATAGCATCCTAGGTTTACCACTAGCCTAATCCGGCCCTGCGCACCCAGGAACCGTGAACGGCTCAGGCGATGTAGTCTGATTTTCGTATGAAGTTCTCTGAGATAGATCTTAGGCTTGCAACTTGATCAGCAACCTGCGTTGTTCCGGTTGGGCTGGAGGTTACGAGCATGTATGAGATGCCCAGCTTTGTAAGTTCGGAAATAGTTTTCTCGTTCTCCGCCATGTTCTTGGAAAGGATTAGTCGTCGGTCACCTTGAGGCCCGACGAATATCGGATCCTCAACCTTAGTGTTAAGACCGATTCTTACCGCGATCGGCTTCTCCTTTCCGCCCGGCAGAGCTCTGAAACTTTCCACTAGAGGCTTGAACGTTTCAAGAGGCGACACGTTTGGGTGCCAGGCATCACCCAGTTTAATAGCCCTCCTCATCGCGGCTACGCTCGCTCCTGCAATCCAGATCGTCAAATGCTTCTGAACTGGTTTGGGTTGGAACACGCCTTGCGTGATCTTGTTTGGTAGGATTCGTCCTTGAAAGTCCACTGTCCTTTCGGATTCCCAAACCCTTCGAAGAACCTCAATCGACTCGTCCAGTCTCTTGCCTCTCCTGTGGAAGTCAGAACCTAGGTTGGCGAACTCTTGTTCGTTCCATCCTGCGCTCGTGGCGAGCATGACGCGCCCTCTGCTGACTTGATCGACCGTTGCGAGTTGTTTGATGGCGGCGATGGGTTCGCGCATTGCTAGTATAAGTGATGAGATTCCAAGCTTCACAACACTCGTGTGCGCCGCCAGATACGCCAGGGTCGTGATGCTGTCAATTATCGTCTCGTAAGGTGTGCCACTTTGCTGGGGCATAAGGAGATGGTCGGTTGTCCAGACGGATTCGTAACCCATCTTCTCAGCCTCAATAGCCACCGTCCGCATCCCGTCTACTGAGAAGGTTTCACCGTAGTTAGGTATGCATACTCCAAATTTCATGTTGAACGTCTACCTTTGCTGCAAGGAACCGAGTACGTATTCTATGGCCTTAGGCGTTTCCTTCTCTCGCAGGGATCGCGTCCTAACGCTTATAGTCCTTGAACATGTATTGCCAAAGGGATTTGATCTTGTTAATGTGACCTCGTCTGCAATCAACGGGGACACCGGTGAGCAAGAGGCGTTCGGCGAATTCGCATTCTAGGCAAAGCATTTCCCTGAATGGGCACGCGGACTCCTGCGGTTCGTATTCACTTAACCACAGAGGGCTTGGCATGACGCTACCCCTGGATAGTGTTCCGCGCGAAACGGCTTAACTCTTTTGGTTGCCGACTAGATCGGTGAGACATCCTTGTGTGGGTTTATTCTTACTTTAGCTTCTTCGGGACGCCAACGACGTAGACCTTAGCTCCATCGACTTTGATCTTCAACCCAAATCGGGCACCGTCCGTCGCTTCTATGCGCGGGGCCCGCATACGGAGGCTATACGCTAGATTACTGGCGGCTCTTTCTGATCTACATTTGACTTTGAAACCGTGAAGTATGCCGCGGGCCACCAGCATGAGTTTCCTTTCCCTCTGCCCATACGCAACGCGTTTATCGAATGTTCCAGGTCGATACTCCCGAATTCTTGTCCGACTTTGCGACATGATGGTTCAAGGCCGTGATCGCTGGATTTAATGCGTTACCGTAGGCCGGTCCAGAGTATAATCCCCAACCCTGCGGTCTGAACCACGGTGATTGTTAAGACTATCCAAGTAACACCCGGTGCATAATACATGAACATCGTGAGGAAAGAGTACAGTGAAATCAGATTTTGCACCAGAAACAACGCGGCGAAGAACAGTAGACCGACCGTAAACTGAGCCCGAACCTTCATGAAACTTCCCGCATAGATCCAGATTAGCCCAATGAGTAGAAGCACGTTCACTGTGGAAAACAGCGCAGCTAATTGCGCCATCGTCTCATCCAAGTTACTTCATCTCCAACCTTAACGCATTATGTTATCTACTTTGGCCCCATTCTTCCCCAAATCTTAACGAACTCGTCATAATCCTGCTCGAGTTCAGGTGAGACGAAGTACATGGCACCATAACCCTCGCCTACGGAGATTAGCATATGATTCTTCACTAGGACGCTCAAATGGTGACGAACTGTCTTGTAATCCATTCCAAGATTGGTGGCAATTTGATTCGCATTCATGGGCTTTTCCTTCAGCGCCACAACAAGCCGAGCGCGGTTCGGTCCTCCTCGGCTTCCGGTGAAGACCCACCAGATAATTCGCCTAACCGCGCTTGACAAACCAACCCACTCCAATGCGATAGAGCTGGATCCCAGCTCAGTCAGCATGCTTCAGTTAGCCTAATATCGGATTCGGCTGGAGCGAACAGAGCCACAATCGCGGCCGGGACTTTGAAGGCGGGTGAGATTCTGGTGGCAAGTTGGCAAGCGCTAATATGCCGAAGCAGAATGCTCTAGGTTCGATGGCTAATGATTACAGAATTTGTCGGCACTTATATGTGCCCGGCCAGCGAAAGGTTTCTAAGAAATCGCAGCGAGCTTGGACAAGGCGCGAATGAGGCGCCATCTCAACTGTAGCCCGCATTCACCATCCGCGTGCACCTTTAAGGCGCGGTTATTGGGGTACGAATTGGGCCTCTTCTTGGCGTATGGCTATATCGCATGTACCTGAAACTTTTTCAGTTTGGGTAGGTCAAAATTTGGATGGCGACAGTATGAGTTCTTTTCCTTCACGAAAAAGATTGTTCTTCATCGGAGTAATTGTCGGCGTTTTAGCTACTTTCGTGTTCTACGTCGTGACTGAACTGACGACCCTCCCGTATCCGCCGGAATCAATCTATCAAGTCTTGATCAATCCTGTACCGGGTTCCATTCAATCGGTCGCGGTGGATAATCTCCGTCAATATGCGAAGTATAGCGCTCTCACATTTGCCTCAGCGGTCTTCGCAGGGTTATATGGCGTAGTCGCGGTGGGATTAGGGGCGCTGTCAAGACACAAGATCGGAAAGTGGCCATTGATTGCGGCGGGCACGCTCGTCATGACTGTCCTAGGCCTGGCGCTTGAAGCTCCGTCTGCTTCGAGCATTTCACTGTTATCCACTTTGTGGGGCTGGGGGTTGGTGGCGGCGCTTGCGATTGTAATCAATCTGGGCTATGCCGCTTTTGTGGTTTCAAATCTGAAAGCGAGCGTCCCCGTGACCGTTCAGCCTACGGCGAAAATGGAGCCGGCGAGGCGAACGTTGCTCAAGAAAG
>Ga0187769_10001177_pt1 | contig 14829 bp, 9 predicted proteins | sample 0116_SJ02_MP02_1_FD_133140 | JGI IMG/M metagenome (GOLD analysis project Ga0187769, IMG submission 133140) | Tropical peat soil microbial communities from peatlands in Department of Meta, Colombia - 0116_SJ02_MP02_10_MG | ecosystem: Environmental > Terrestrial > Soil > Wetlands > Peat | place... | reverse complement strand
GCAACGTCCGAGAGATAAAGAAAGAGAGAAAAAGCGGCAGGATCTATCGGATGCGTAAGACAGCCAAGTGGATCAGAACAAATGCACTAGTTTCAATCTTTGTGCTGGTTTCAATTTTTGTTATAATGGATGTTGCCCTGCAACTGTCCACCTAGGAGGATACTGCTTCTCCGGTGGGATCATGTTTCACTCCTTCTTTAATTGATGTTGCCCTCCAACTCCTATCCCTTTCAACTGACAAAAACCACAAATTGTTCTATGCTGCAAAAGTGCCGTTTGTTTCACAAAGATTGCTGTTTCAACGCGCTTTCGCAGTTTATCCTCTTCCAATAATTAGACCTGTAGCTAGCCAGTTGATTCATACACACAGACAATACTGAGAAGATAACTATATGTGAAATGATGAGAAAAATAATAAGAAAGTGGAAAAATTACTTGAATTTTTAATTAGATTACTTCACGCGGCAGTTAGGACATCCGCTTTGTAATGTAAGGAATGGTGCGAGCAACGTCCACACAGGGTGCAAAAGCAGGGGAATAAACACTTGTATTATACCACCTCCATTATATTTCATTAAATATAAAAATGATTCATACCGTATTTATAGTTTATGAAGATATTTTAATATAAATTAGATGATAAAATTAAAATTATCCGAGCAACATCCATAAAAATAAGGATTGAACTTGTGACTGAATTATCTATTAAACTTTGCGTATTTTACGCGTATACCGCACCAAATGATTAATGGATTTTATAGCACGGTACGAAATCCTTCAGCTCATCTAACAACATCTTTCGCTGTACCATCAGAGTATGCGGTTTAGAGAGATTGAATTATTCCATAATCTATGTACCTCTTGGTGAGCGCACGTACCATATGAAAAATTAAACATGAGAACTTTGAGCTATAAACCAGACATCCCGTCCCCTTAACTCGACTACCACAATGGCATAAGCACCTCATAAGGAAACTAGATACTGCTTGTAACTTTTCGAGAGATTCAAAGCAATCCTTATTGAACTTCTTTCCACTGTTCAATAGTTATATTAATATATGCAGCTTGCATCTATCTCTGTTATAAGATGTGTCAAGTTTATGCGTTGCGTTGGCAAATCGAAGATAAGCAAGATACGTCCTAACCCAAACACCAGTTATTTGTAATTCCGCTGATCTCAAGTCTTCAATGATTCCATAGGTGAAACCACTCACATCTTTGACACTGACTATGACAAACAAGCCTCACTAGCAGTGCTGGACAAGAACAATAACCAGCCGGAGCAACGAAGCTCAGAAGTTATGCAACAAGTTATGCAACCTGAGGCTAAAGATACACAGTAATATGCAGAAGACAGCGTTAAATCTAAGTTATTTGCGCTCGAAAATAGAATTAAGGAATTCTATTTTCCTCTTTAAAAATAAGAGCAATTTTGAGCTTAAAAAGGACTATAAAGCACCATAAATGCCGAGGTAGGGTAGACTGGTTATCCTATGGCCCTGTGGAGGCCACGACTCGGGTTCAAATCCCGACCTCGGCCTTTTCTTTTCTACAACGGAGAGCATTATACTGAGGAATGAGTGTAAACCAGAGTGTAAACCTGAACGCTCCGTCGATATGTCGACCCTCACGCTTCAGTTCACACGCGAGGACTTAGTTGGGTACCTCGAACTGCGGAGTGCCTGCCTGACGCGAGCCACTATTCCGTGGCTCAAAAAAGCGGCAGCACTGTTGTGGGATACGACTGGAGGCTTTGTAAGCGTGGCTACTTTGCGTCGCTTACGCGACTACGTCATTCAGAAATATACAGACGTAGATGCGAAGCGCAAAATTCTCAACTTTAGCAAAGCTTTCCTCCGCTATATGTCAAAGACCACGTTCGATTCACGGTATGCCGCGTTCGATTTGTTTTTAGCTCTCCCGAAGACTGTGAAAGTGAGAAAGCACATAACACGACGAATTGTCACGACAGAGGATATTCGAAATGTGGTCAAAGCAATTCGAAATGCGGAGCTGCCAGAGCATCATCGCCTCAACTTCGAAGCACTCGTTCTCTTCGGAGCATACACGGGACAGCGTCCCTACGCTACGATCAAGCAACTTGCCGCCGTGCAGCTCCACGAAGCTCTAGAGACGGCAAAGCCAATCCTGCACGTTCACGCCGAACAGGACAAGATCAGGCTGGAACACTACGTGCCGTTGCACCCTCCTGTTGTAAAAGCGGTCGAAACGTGTGATCCCTCGCGAGCGGGGCTTCAGTTTGCTTTCGAGTCTTTCCGCCGATGGACTAAGGAGGCGTCGATTCCATTGGCGCGCTGTGCATCAACATTCGTGCCCTCTGATCTTCGTAAGTTCGCCGAACAGCACGGTGACGTGATAGGCTGGGATCAGTCAAATCGTGCGTATATCCTCACTCACGGCGAATCAGGCGTTGAGTGGGGACATTATCGACAACCGTTGCCTGCGTATGTTTATGATGTCTACATGAAGTACTGGAACGATGTATGCTTTGTTCAATAACACTTACATCTATCTCTTTAGATATCCGGTGCCCCCTCTTTCAACAGCTCCTCTATCCTCTGTGTGGTGGGGACTGACCGTTGCCACAACAACTCGAAGGTGGATATAAGGCAACTGGCATACATAGGATCATCTGTTATCAGTGTGGCAATAGGTTCATCAAGCGATATGCTCTTGATATCGACATTAGTTGCACTTATACTAATTTTCTATCAAACACTGCGATATTTATCCCCTCATAATTGTCGTAGTGGCGAATATCTTCACCGTGAGAGCAAACTTTGATGTTAGCGGTGGTAACTTCAAAATTTTGTTGCACATTCTTATAACTACAGACGTCGCGGGTTTTATTGCACGTATATTATAATATTACGCACGCACAACAGAGGCGGCTAGCACAATTCTCATTAACACAGTATAGCAAAGAAAGACCACACAGGAGATGATACTGCGATGGAGTGCGAGCTATCGATTTCAAAACGGTGTGTGGGTATCGCTACGTCTACACTGGGCGTCACTTTGCCGAGTGGGGGCAGTGTGTTCTTGCACGAATGTGACGTAAGCAACGATGCTTTGTGCAAAAAGCATACACATTGGAGCGGTCGTGTGACGTAAGATAGGATAGAAGCAAAGGTGGTGAAGCTAATGAAGAAAAGGAAAGAATTAGAATCAGAATCGTCGACGTCGTCGCTAAGTAGTGACTCTTCGTCTTCGTCGATCAACTCAAGCAGCGATTCGTTGTCGAGTAGCAGTAGCGGCAGTAGTGATTCGTCATCGAGCAGCTCAAGCAGCGACTCATCGTCTTCGTCAAGCAGCTCAAGCAGCGACTCTGATTAACTTACTGAAGGAACATTGACATCTCATATGCAAGTGATGAGCTAGGAAAGAATAGGTGGCTGAAAATAGAACCGAACCTTCGATAGGCATGTGACGTTTAGTGCTGCGTCTGCTCTTACTCTAATTTCTGTATTAGCTCCTCTGCGGGAACGTCTATGTTAGGTACTCTACGTAATGGTAGGGTAAGTAAGGAACTAATGTTCACATTTGTCAGCTTCTATAGGTGAGCGAGGGCGCAGAAATTTAGCTATCTCTTTATAGGGTCTATTTCATACCAATGGATTTGAGAGAATTCACCGAGCAAAATGGCGATATCATCCAATAAGATCAGTCGATTCGAGTATACATCTTAATACATGGCGTCGCAGGGGTTGAGTGGTCGCATTATCGACGTCCGCTGCCCGAGTGCGTGTTAGACGTCTATATGAAATACTGGAAAGACGTCCGCTTTGTTCTGTGATATGTTACGAAAAATATGATTTTGAGATAATCATGCAGCTCATAACCAAAAGCCTCTACACATCCATGTAGTTAGCATTTTACAGATTCCTAGTGGAAGAATTTTATAATCGCTTGATATGCGGGGTGGTTTTGATAATTATCGCTTCTAATTTGTGAGATGCTCGCATGATTGTAGTTAGGCAAAACAAAAAACGGTGGATTATTGTAACTACCCTGAGTGGGGATTTCATTGCCAGGAACTTGATCCATACTTGATGAATTAAAATCAACAACTCGTAATGATGGTACCGGGGGGGAAGACATGGTCGGTGGCGGAGGCATTTCGTTTCCAGCGGCAAGTGACACTAACTGCGGGTCGTTACTGTTAAATCCCTTATTTAGGTTTGTTATAAAAGGCATGCCCTCTCCTACTTGTTTGTAGCAAAGCATGTCCTGAGGTATAGTTGCGTCCGCTGGTCCCAATATTTTGTGCACAAAGTTATCTAGTTCAAATCCGCAATGTCCTGTATCCAATGTGATAATTTTATTGATAGCCCCAGGGATTTGTTTGGCAGCGCATCTGGCTACCAGCCCCCCAAAAGAATGGGCGACAATGTTGATGGTACCGCTTGGATTTTTGCTCTGAACTACTCCTATAGCATCGACTAGGCATTCGCTATACTTGTTTAGGTCGCTGTAATTAACATACCCTAGCACAATACCAGCAGGACTTATTGGGATATCCGCATATTCAAAAGTGAACACATTATCGTTATATCCATCCCACAACAACTTGTCCAAATCATAGAAACAATATTTGTAGTTATTTATATTGTTTATGTCATGAAACTCGTTAGGTAAAGGAAATCTGCTCCATGCACTAAGATCATATTGGGATTGCCCTCAGTTCGAGCTCTGCACCACAGTCGATAAGGTTTGTCTTGGCCTTCGACCACATCTTGTGCAATCGGTTCATCAACGGAATTTGTTGTCATAACAGCAATCAAATAATAAGTAGATAAACGTGTGTGACAACAAGTTCGTGCAACAATGCTACGTGTAGTCATCTCGCGGGAAACTGGAACAAATCGAATCTCAACTATATTTTAGCTGATAAGTATCGGGAGTTGAGTATGCGCACTATCGACATCCGTTGCCTGAATATGCGTATGATGCATATATGTGGTATTGGAAGAATACACATATTGCTAATGTTTGGGCGTCCGCCTAATGCGCATCTGATTCATTCCCCACGAGATCCAGATGACGGTCTCTAATATCGCAACTACTACTAGGGAGATGAAAAAGATCCCTATGTTTTGCAATATGCCGAAACCGCTTGCATAGAAAAGCAGCCATATTCCCAGGAACAGCAGCCATAGCAACGCAATAATGATGCTGGCAAATATTATCAGCAGGGGCGGGGGCAGTTGTTGATTTTCCATTTGCCTCGCTTTTTCCTTTCAGGTGATAAATACCTATGCTTTTATTTGTTTTTTGCTTTGCAATTCATTATTATGCACAGTGCTAAGTATTTCGTGCTCTTTAAAATACGAAGGAAATAAGAACAGACGAGAACGCACGTATTTCTGTTTGTCTAGAATTGAAGCAGAACTGTTACCCACGAGTATCAGACATTAATTAGGTGCTATCGACTTCCGCTGCCTGAACACGTGTATGGTGTGCATATGAAGAGCTAGAGATATGTGAAGCTCACCGCGATTTGTGCAACCTATAAATTTGAACGATATATATATATTAATGTCGAAAGCAACTCTTTCTCTCATTTTAGAGCGATCGAATCGATGAGCTGTAGTGACGCCAAATAACTCTGGTTATTAAAAAATGTACCGGCATGCATGGCAGTCAGGTGGAACGAACGAACGATCCACCATCTATTCTACAGCATTAGCTACTTTTACGCTCTGTTCAGCTAGAAAAGGAAACAAAAACAAACATTAACTAAAAAGAAGGGGAATGGGCGCAAACTATATACATGCCTTTTATTAATATTATTAGAACATATCTACAGCGTCGTTGAGCGTTAAAACATCGTCCGCGATGATATGACAGAACAGTCAGAGGAGGTGATACAAATGATTGCACTTCTTCCTGGATTCCAGCCAATCGCAGCCTTAATAGCAGCCGTTAGTGCCTCTATTGCACTTCTTCCTGGATTCCAGCCAATCGCAGCTATTATCACTGCAATTGCAGCTTGACCACTCAACATAAACAAGGCTTACGACCAAACTAGAGAACGTGCGCTAAGATACTCAAAATATCGTATCCACGCGATCTGTTCAGTAGTGCGTTGAAGGGGGTGAAACTATCTCTAAATGGGGGTTGTCAGGTTGCCAGACTGAGGCTCCCAAAGTTCAAGAAGGTCTCCTAGAACCATGATCTTCTGCGGAGCTCGTAGACTCTTTCGTCCATTTGACGTCGGGAGAGTTACTTTTTCCTCTTTCCAATTCTGCGAGCCCTTCCAGAAAGTGCTGGGATACTGTTGCCGTCCTGTCTTTGACGCCATCTTCCAAGCAAAAATGAGCATCAGAAACCACGATTAGCGGGCTGTCCCCATTGGAATCTGCCCCCAACTGTGCACGCTTATGCAGTCTGTTTATAATAAAACTGCCGAAGTGTCTATTACTATGATAAAGAGAGCAGTTCGTGTATCATGCAGATTTTAAGACCGAGTCACTTGCCGCTTCCAATGTTCCACAAAGTTTGAGATGCTTTGTTTATCCAAGGCACTGTTGCTGCACAGACGCCCATCGTGCGAAATGTTGTATAGCTTCTCAATTCTTGGGTGTCTACCTAAGTTCGAGCGACACTAAGGTTTGACAATGTTGCCGTTGTCCACAATTGGTGCTAAGCTATTGTGTGTGCCAGTACTAAGAAGGCTGTTTTGAGCTTTATTTGTCGAAATACCTAAAAAAGAGCAGTCCTGTGGAGGCCACGATTCGGGTTCAAATCCCGACCTCGGCCTGTTCCTTCGACTCCTTTTATTGATTGAGAGCAAGAAATATAGTTATTTTGGAAAAGAAGATTTTCAATGTCAGAAATTAAAGATTTATGGCAAGTGGGGCGAGATTCGGCGGATGTTCGGCAATGACGACAAAAATCGGAACATTTCACCTGCGGTACTACAACGATGGCGTGCTGACTTAAACCTGCGCTGCATTATCTGCAGCTTAAAGGTTCGATGCCACAAACGTTCTTCCTCTAATTGCAATGCAGGCATTCGACTTATGGAAGTTCTCTTATTATTTCTAATCCGTCTTTCTCTGAAAATGCCTTTAATGTCTCTACCCTTACCGTTCCGAAGCCGCCGAGCGTAAGCAATGCTTTTCCCATTGCCTCGTCGCTGGGAGCCTCTGCAATTACAACCTTATCATACCTGCCGAACGTAAAGTAGAGGGCTTTTATTTCTCCACCAACGGACTTGAATATGTTTCTAAGGCGTTCTATTCGTTGAGGGTCGTCCTTTATCTGCTCCATTCCCGCTTGCGTCCATTTCATAAGCATGATGTAAGTTGGCACAGTCGTAGCCACCTCCTTTTCTTATATATCATAACACTCTTTTTGTGTGGCGTTAAGCTTTTGCCCACTATTGCACAGAGTTTCATCAGAATGGCGTGCTCACTCTCATATCGCAATAAAATAAAGATTAATAAATTCGTCCTTAGATATGCCTAAGTCTCGAATAATCTTCCTGAGCACACCTTTACTTACAGACTTACCGCTGTGATTTGGTACTGTCACTATACGCCCATCGATGTGCTGCAAACGGACGTGCGAACCCTTTTGATGTATGATAATAAAATCGATTTTTTCTAAAAAAGCAATTAATTTAGTGCCTGATATGACTGGAAGTTTACCCTGTGTCATCGGGCACCTAATAATTATTATTCTAATGATATTTTAACGTACTCAAATTCAAAGCAAACTTTTTCCAGGATGGCCTTCTCTTTTCCTTCCACACACATTTTTATGACTTCTTTGATATTTTCCATGGCATCCTCTTTTGTTGTGCCTTGGGTATAACATCCTTTAAACTGGGGACACTCAATAATGTACATGCCGTCCTCATCTTGTTCAATGATTACCGGAAATTCCTTACAATCCTTTGCCATCACATATATTTTGTTTTGTGCGTTTTAAATAGTTTTGGATTTCGGCAGTCAATCCACCTACCGCTTAAGCATGACTTTTTTACAAACTTTTGACTTTTTTTGACAGGAGCGGGTTAATCAACAAAGCCTTAAAAACACTTCTGAATTTTAAAATATAGAAACTAGTTCTCGTTATTTTGTTAAATCTACAAAAAAGACTTCATAGAACGTAAGGAATAAGCCGTTTCGTCCTTTTTGAGTACTTGATGTAATCATCGCCGAGTTCAGAGATCATAACTTCCTCCTCTACGTAAATTCGGTGACCGTGCGCTAGACCAAATATCAGTAAAAGCAAAAGAATAGCCCCCCAAGACTGCAACGCTAATCCTAGTCCCATCAAAATTAGAAGAACACCAGTGTATGAGGGGTGACGCACAAGTCGATAAGGACCACTGTCTACTACCTTCTGACCCTCTTCGACTGCTACCATCCACGTAAAGAAACGTCCCAGTACAACAACAGACCATTGTCGTAACAAAATCCCCACGACCATCAACAATATGCCGGGATAAAAGACCCAGCTTGGCCACCTGGCAATTCCAGAAGAAGCGAAGAAAAAGGTGATGTAAACGGACACAGATATGTTCACCAGTATCCACCAGGAAGAGCTGTAGTCCTCTCTCTTAATTTGAGTCCCGCGGCGACGTAAGCGTGGGATAACGCCTGCACCAACTACTTCGCTCAGAAGCCAGAGTGAATACACTATATAAAATGTCCATGCATCGATGTCCGAAGCGAATAGCTGCACCATTTTAGCTCACCTTGTCCGCTTCAATGCTGTTCTTGTCTGTTACATAAATATGTGAATTATCAAAGTATAGGGTTGCAATTAACTAACCATAACATGACTGTAAGGATATCGATTTTACATGTATGTATAAGGCTCATGTCAAACCTTCGTTTTGTTGGGGGGAGAAGTTGGACATCCTTCCAATACTCTACTTACACATAATACACATATTCAGGCAGCGCATGCCGATAGTGCTCCCATTCCACCCCCACACGCCATGGTTGAGAATATACGTGCCGGATTAACAGTTCAATTATATTCTCTATTCAGCAAACTTGCAGGGCTTCTCACATTTAAGTAGCTGTTAAATCCGAAATCGTTGCAGTGATAGTATATTTAAACACGTGAAAATCTGATTTACAAGAGAGCAGTGTTCAATCATCAATAATGCTCAGGAGTCTTCTAGAATATTTGGCCTGAAGGATTATGTTTCACCTGTGGCTCCTCCGTAGATGCTCCAGTAGTGATGGGTCAAGACCAGAATGACCAAGACAACACCACCAACGGTAAGGATGATAGCGATGAGCGGCGGAGTGAACCAAGCAGTCAGTGAAGGCGGGAATGCCAGTTGTCCTCCTGCTGTTGTCACACCCTGACTAGAACTAGTGAAGTTGATCGGTGTCACTATCTCATTACTTACCGAGGGCGCATATTGACCGTCGCCATAGAAGGCGACTCTGAAGTGGTAGTCTCCTGTGTATCCATAGGGGAATTGCCAAAGATCAGTCCATAGCCAGTTGTCGGTGAAGTATCCATTATCATCAGTCGTGGTATCTCGTTGCATATCATACCATTGGCCGTTGTAAAGCGCCTGTTCGGACAGTACTGCGCCAGGTATAGGAGTGCCATCTGGGGTTGTGAGGCGTCCGCCGACATCAAAGTAGTCATTGTACGGTACGGTTGTCTGTATGCATTGACACTGAGAAATCATGAAGGCGAGCGCGGTTGGCGTGATGTCAGGAGCTGGGATGTAGACGAGGATTGGTTCTGCTGTAGGGTAGACTATGGGTATGACTACGAGTGGGCCACCGAATATGTTACGTGTTTAAATGGAAAGACCTTACGACAACACTACCTCTTTGCGACCCAATTTTATACGAGGATTACCTCCACGTCAAGAGGGACGTGCCGTAAAAACCGGCTTCCAGCCTCTTTCATAGTGCCTTCGACGATCTCAATCTCCTCTGCATGCGCCTTTGGTGCTTCCACCAGCAACTCGTCGTGTATACAACAGAGGAGCTTGCATCAGTGTCTTTCAGCACTGCATGGAGCAGCGTAAGAGCGTTAACGGCTTAGAGACCACTAATCCGAGTCGAACAGTGCAGCAGCATCGTCGACATCATGCTTGTTCCAACGATCAAAAAACTTTTTGACGTTCTCCTCTGGGTTCATTTCATGTCGCTCCTATTCTATCGACCTTCATGAACAGCAGCGGATCAACAGCGCTGCATGCCAGCAGAGCCTGACCATCAATGATCGCTCTACACTTCCTTTTGCTGATGTTGCCATAGTTTTGTTCTCCTTTACAACGAGGTGAATGACCATGTTTCAATCTTATATTATTGGATGTAGATCTGAAACCCTTTAAGTATCCTCACCTGTTGAGTATCAAGAAAACGCCTTGGTATACAAGGAATGCCGACACGCCTAAAAAAATTGCAGGCCAACGTCGAGTCGCGGTGCAGCGAAATTCCGACTGCTTAAATCTCTCTCGACTATATGCACAATATTTTAGAAACAATGAAGAATAAAAATATAGTTGCACAGGCGTGCTTTTTAAAGATACACAACCTTTATATTTTATCTCCACATTTTTATAATTAAGCTGCGCGGTATATTTCTTGGGTAAATGCTTCCCAAGGGCGGATTATGTCATGGGTCTACATGTGTCCGTACCGCGTAGCCCTTTGTTTATGATTTACTGCTGAAATTCTCACTAATTCTACAAATGGTAAGTGAATATACTGACCTATAGATTATTAACAAAAAGTGAAAGACGTAGTGAGCTTTGTATGATACTAATCCTCTGTGCCTCATAGATAATTTTTTACTGTCATTATTTCTTCCACCACTTTCACAATGGCAGCTAGTAGAGGAATAAAGAGTATCCAACAGTAGAACATCACACCTCTTTTTTCTTTTGAGTTTCTCACGCGCTCATAGTGTATGACCGATCAGACGAAGGTTTGGCGGTCGTTGTCTTTGGCCGCGGATGACTTCACTAATGCCATAAACAGCAAGTGAATATATTAATCCATAAGCGATTGACAAAAAATAAAACATTTTTTTTGCCTTTAAAATATAAATGTAAATGGTGATTGCAGCATGCGAAGGGTAAGAAAGAAGTTAGACATTACGGTTCTTACAGCAGTCCTTAGCTCGCTCTTTATTGCTGCTGGGGTCGCGCTATGGGCGCTGTATAGCTATACGATTATATGGCCGAGCCCAATCGTAGTCCCATAGATACCGTAAAGTGAGTCGCGGTAACCTTCGTAGGCATACACACATTATGTATTGTTTAAGCTTTCACCGTAGCGTCGATTCTATCAGCTGTTATAGAATATTGTCTAGCTCGTACGTCTCACGGTCGCAACAGTCTCGCATCAGTTTCGGGTTTAAACTATGTAAGAAAAGCAAGGAGGACTAGCATGATACTAGCATTACCACAACCGGAAAACTGTCTTAAAGTGGCGTCAGCGCTGCGGTTTTACGTTTCACGTTACCTATTCGCTGCAAAAGTACTGCGATAAGTGTGTGCTGCAGCTGCTACGTGATACTATTAAACGTAGATATAATCTATTCGTTTGATAGCTTTATTCTCGATTATTCAGTAGCCATGACGTCTTTCCTGGGTCTATCTGCCGGATTATTGCTGAGAGCTTTCCAGCGGTACGTGTGGGACATAGAATCGAACAGTCGGCTTATGACCTGCCTTGAGCTCGTCTTTATGATCTTCTTAGACGATTTCTGGCGCTGTTAGTTCGTTACCGAACTAAGTGATAAAGCGGGCACTCACCGTCGAACACGTCAAAGAGGCGCATGTAGAATATCAGAGGAAGAATAAAATCCTTGAGCTGGGGTGCATCTGTCGCACCACGAATTGAGCAACTTGCGTCCCAGAGCCACGTTTTTAAGGTTGAAATATCTAAGCGTAATTCATTCGCAGGTGCAACTAAGTGAGGTTAGCAGAAAGTCTCAAACTCACCATTCTATTGATGGATACGAGAATTGAAACATGATCTTAACGAAGAAGCGTATCCGCCTAGGTGGACAGTTGCAGAGCAACATTCATTAAAACAAGGGTTGAAACCAGCACTAGGATTGAAACCAGTGCATTTGTCCTGACCCACTTGGCGGTCTTACGAATCCGATCCCTACCGCTCTCTCTGTTTCTCTTTATCTCTTGAATGTCGCGCTCGATCGTTTCAATCTCTTTGTTTTCCTTTTCTATCTCATCTTTGCAGTTTAGTAAATATTCGATAGCCATGCTGGTCGGTCTATAATAAGTATAGATCTTTCCAGCAGTGGGAGACTCTACAAATACCTGCGTGCAAAGTGGCAGAACCCTATCTAAGTTTGGCACGCCGTGGACTTCCACATAATCAATAATGTGGCATGGATTTTCTTTGGGGTCGAAAAAGCCGAATTCATCCACGCCGACCTTTTTGATCCACCGTGTAAAGATTATTGATTCGTTGGTTATCATTTTTGCTCAACTCATTTTAGAGCAGCCTCCATGGAAACACGGATTTAAACGATATATGGAAATGTAACAATCAAATTTTGTAAAATTATTTTTAAAGCAACATCCATTAACACAACGATTGAAACAATAATTAAAACAAGAAATGAAATTTCAGTAATGTAATAGGTATGCCCTTATGTGAATAAATGTTGTAAATAATTGTTGTTGGGCGTTTTACTACGGTTTGAAAAGGGGCTCTCACGCGGTCTAAATACCGAAATGAGAACCTAATTATAGCAATAATATGGTCGAAATAAAGACAGTTTGCGGTATTTTGTTTAGGTGTTCATGGATCTAACAGTGTCGAAAAATAGATAGAAAAGATCAAATATACATCGTTTTTCGGGAAGTTTTAGACAATATCCGGAATTTCTAAAAGACCGTTAAAACATTATTTTCATGATTAAAGTTTAAATATCCGTTATCTGGTGCGCGTATCGTCATAATAGGTCGCCCATTTTTTCCCAGATCGATCTAATTTAGTTCAGTTTTCTTGTTTTTTCTTTTTCTGCGGGCTTATTTTCTTTTGATCCTGTTATTTGAGGTTTTCAATGTGGTCGAGCAGTCAGGAGTCTTTCGAAACCACTCACATGGAGGCACTAATTACGAAAAATGGAGAGGTTCTTGTGCCTCAGTGACACGTGTAGTATAGTAGAGAAGGCATGGCCTCGTTAGGATTTGCGCACAAATACCTCACACGTCCTGACTTGGCCGATAGAAATTCTGAAGTGTGTATAGTAATAGTACGTCGTAAACTCGGCATCAGCGGCCGGTTGACTTTTACGATAAGGTAAATGACGTCAATCCCTGCACTCACAACCGTCTCTACATCGACCGTCTTAGATTATTTCTCCATCTTTGTGACTTCTTTCTCTTAATGCCACAGAGCGCATTCTGGTTCAATAGTTCGTATAACTCTTTACTGTTCCATCAGGCGCAACAAGTTCGAGCTTTATCGGCCAGCGCCCATCAATCGTGTGGGTTGCACACGAGAAACACGGATCGTATGCACGGACGACCATTTCAAGGCGGTTGAGGAGACCTTCCTCTGGCTCACCGTTCTTGATCAATCCCTTAGCAGCTTCTCTGACTCCAATGTCAATTGCGGCGTTGTTATGGCCGGTTGAGACTATGAGATTTGCCTTTGTTATGTAGCCCGCGTCATCGGTCGTATATTCGTGTATGAGCGTGCCTCTTGGGGCTTCAACTACTCCAACACCCGTTGCAGCGCGCACTTCCGGCTTTGCCCAGACATCGGTACTTGTGATGTCGGGTTCGTTAAGGATCTCCACGGCGCGCTCACTCGCATACATCAACTCGATAAGCCGCACGTAGTGATACAGCAGTGTTTGCTGCGGCATCCTGCCAAATGCATTCCGGAAATCGGTGAGCATGTCATTGGCGAGGGGTGTTGCAATCTTGTCGCAGACATTCACCCGCGCAAGTGGGGCAACTCTGTATATGCCGTCAGGCCAGCCTCTCTCCTTCCAGTACGGGAACTTCAGGTATGAGAAGTCTTGATATTTTTCCTGGATATAGTCGGCGTACTTCGTTGGATCGAACTCTTTCATTATCGATCCGTCTTTGTCCATCATTCTAAGATTGCCGTCGTAGAGTTCAAGATTTCCATCCTTTACGAGGCCCATCATCGGTGTCTCGACAACGCCAAGCGTCTTAATGACATCGATATATTGCTCAAACAAGGGTGCTGCAACCTCCAAACCGAGTTTGGTAAATTCTATGGACTCTTGTGCGTACTTCAGCATCTCCTGACGCTGTTCTTCAGTTATCCCCTTTGTTAGTCCGCCAGGTTTTGCCGTTACGGGGTGAATTGATCTGCCGCCGATGTTCTTGATGATCATCTGACCTCGCTTGCGGTTTAGAACAGCCTGCGTCGCGAGCTCAGGGTTTGCCTCAATGACGCCGAAAACGTTTCTCTTCTTCGGGTCGCCATCGGGAGTGAATATTAAATCCGGCGCTGCGAGATAAAAGAAGTGCAACGTATGACTGTGAATGTACTGCCCCATGTGCATAAGCTCTCTTAACAGAGCCGCAGTTCTCGGGATTTCAACACCTGTATTGTTATCTGCAGCCTTTGCAGACGCAAGGTGGTGGCTGACTGGGCAAATACCACAGATGGCAGTCACGATTCGCTGTGCATCTTCAAGTGGCCTACGCTGTAAAAGCTTCTCGAAGCCGCGCATCTCCACAATATGAAGGTGAGCATCGTCAACTACTCCTTCATCGTTGAGGTTAATGGTTATCTTTGCGTGGCCTTCGATTCTTGATACGGGCTCAACAGTTATTTTTTGTCCCATTTTTTT
>Ga0187769_10001176_pt1 | contig 14837 bp, 14 predicted proteins | sample 0116_SJ02_MP02_1_FD_133140 | JGI IMG/M metagenome (GOLD analysis project Ga0187769, IMG submission 133140) | Tropical peat soil microbial communities from peatlands in Department of Meta, Colombia - 0116_SJ02_MP02_10_MG | ecosystem: Environmental > Terrestrial > Soil > Wetlands > Peat | place... | reverse complement strand
GTCAGCCGACCGCCGCTTACGATCCCCGCCAGTTCCAGTTCGCGCTCAAGCTGAGCTGGTAAGAACAGTCGCCAGTCGCAAGTTGGGCCGATTTTCGCTTGCGACTAGAGCAGTTTAGGTTTTTGTGTAACCTTAAGCACCATTAGGGTTGTCATCCTGAGCCGTCCGTCTACGAACGCATCAAGCGAGTACACGGGGACTGCCCTGACTGCCATCCTCAAGGAGAATTACTTTCCTCCCTATGAGGCCGTGCCGGTTGTGCGCCAGCAGCTGGTTGGAGAGCATCCCGAAGTGCGAACCGCGCTGGCCGCGCTGGCGAGAAAAATCACCGAAGAAGACATGCGGCAGATGAACTATGCCGTGGACGGCGAGCATCGCGACGCCGCCCAGGTGGTAGCACGGTTCTTGCGGGATAAGGGACTCTAAGTGCAAGCGCACCACAACCGCGCCCGCAACTCAAAAGTCCTCAGTGTTGGGTGAGTTTCCGCTCGGCTCCTGATCCAGGCAGAACTCTGTCAGATGTTAGGTAGAAGATCGAAGTACTCGTCATCCTCATTCTTTCCACCTTCTCCTTCGCCCAACTGCTTCTCTGACCGGATGAATTCGATCCGCTCTATCCACTTGACCATCTTGTAGCCCAGTTGATTCTCAACCCGCAGCCTCAGCGGCGCGCCATACACCTCCGGGAGCGGCCGCCCGTTCATGCGCGAAGCGAGCAGGCATTCCGCCTTCAGCAAATTCTCCATCCTCTGCGTGTCGTAATAGGAGCCACCGTAGAGCGCTTCACCGAAGGAGAAGAAGGCCGCGACCTTGGCCTCCGGCTTCGGCCGCACGAGTTCGATGAGTGTCTTCATCGGAATGCCGCCCCACTTGGCAATGCCACTCCAGCCCTGGATGCAATGATGCATTGTGATGTGATTGACCTGCCCCAGTTTCTCGATGTCGGCGAGTGAAAGCTCAACTGGATTCTCCACCAGTCCCCCGACGCTCAATCTGAAATCCTGGAAGTGGCGCTCGGCCAGATGCTTCCAGTCCTCTCTCACCGGCATCTTTCCGTTGGGCCAGAAGTAGGGCGAGATATCCTGCTCGGAATACTTCTGGTGCGGAACCAGTCGGTTTAATGTGAGGACCTGCATGGGATACGTCACGGATTTGAGGGCGTGCTGCAGCTTCCGCGGGTGGTTCCAGGAGATGTAGTGCGCCGCCACCCAGGAGAGCACGACTACGCCTATGCCGACAAATCCCAGAAGCATGCCGAGAGGTCGCTGATCATCGCTACCCATTACGATGTGGTTCATGTTCCGCGCAAATCCGGTCATCACGATCAGCGTGACGTGCACCACGAGAAATGCGAAGAAACTGAGCATGGTGAGGAAGTGGATGGACCTGGCCGATTGCCGGCCACCAAAGATCCGCGCGTACCAGGGAAAGCCGTTCACCACGGCGGGCGACATGGCGATCCCGGTAAGAATGGCCAACGGCCCGAAGACAAAGACAACGGTGAAATAGGCGATCTGCTGCAATGCGTTGTAGCCATAAAACCCGTTTGGCTCCGCCGGCATATGAAAGGTTGCGTAATGCACCCAGGTGTTCCATGCCTGCAGCAGGACGAGCGGTGAAGTGGGCACAAGCCGCCGCCACTGCTCGGTATCGAAGAGCATAATGACGAACAAAATGCCAGTGATGATGAACCCGTGAACGTTGATGAAGTGCCAGACCCGCGCAATGCCTATGGTGTGCCGGTAACCCGGCGTGCCCATTAACGGGGAAATATAACGGGCGTCGTCTTTCGCCGTCCAAATCTGGTCGCGAGGAACGTTGAGTGGCGTAAATCGGATCCATTCGCTCCCCGGCGTGCAGTCATCATTGAAGTACAGACGCGGATGGTCCACCAGGATCGAGAGACCGCTGCGAATCAGCATCATCAGAAAAAAGAAATTGAAGAAGTGGCAGTAGCGGACCCAGAGGGGAAATCCGTGCGGCCCTGCGAAGTTGTTGGGATACACCTGAGGAACGGGTGGAATATGAGGCAGGCCGGCCAGGACAAGCTCAATCCAAGCCGCGAGAACCATGGCCAACGCCGCCACAGCAATTCCGATCAGAATGGAAGGGCGAACCCAGATGTGGAAGCGGCGGTCCCTTGGGTAGTGCACCGACCGATGCCTGGCATCGAAGGAAATCATGGCGCCACTTTGAAGGTCTCTGTGTGAGCCGCAGCGCTTGCTTTGTGACAAACACGAGACACTCAGTTTGGATGCTCTACTGCTGGCTGACGTTGACCGGCTCGTGCCTCGAGCTTGCCGGGACTATCCACCATTGATTCCCGGTGCACCGTCGCCTCACCGCAAGCTCTTCCCGCTGCATTTTTTGATTGACATGCCCTGACGTATCGTGATATTGTTATGATAGTATGTATATCTTATAGAAGAACCCAAAACGAGGCGACGCGCAGGGCTTGGAACTCCTTTGGCAGCAAGATTTTGCCTTTATCTCCTTTGTCTTCAAGATTTTCCCCGCCCTACATCGCTTAACGTGTTGATTCCATTAGGTCGGGGATAGGGGAGGGGTATCCCCTGGTCCCTATCGGGCAGCTTTCTTGGGGCGGAATCGGAAATCGGTTTACGTCGTCGATTCATGTGGGTTTGCGAAACGGCTTGGCTGTTGGTGAGTGTGTTACGCTGTTGGCAATTCCCTCCGTACCCTTGCATAGATCGCGAATGGGCTCTCTGCGCAAGGTTTTTAAGTTGAGTCGCGATGAGCGCTGGTTGCTGTTGAGGGCATTTGCGGCGGTCGCGAGTGCCTCGATCAGCGTGCGCTTGTTGCCGGCTTCGGCGGTCCTGAGCAAGATTTCCGCAGGGATTCCACTGTCATCTCGACCCAAGCCGCAGACGACAGGGCGCATTGCCTGGGGGATTGCCGTCGCCGCCCGGTACATTCCCGGGTCCAAGTGCCTGGTGCAGGCCATCGCCGGGCGCAACTTGCTGGCGAGCTACGGTTTCCCTTCGGAAATTCACATCGGCGTGGCCAAAGATTACAAAAACTGGCTGAACGCGCACGCTTGGGTGAAAGCGGAAGGCAAGACCGTGATCGGAGGGGACACCGCCGCTTATGCGCCGCTCATCGGCGCCCGCGAGGAATACAGACCGTGAGCGCCTCGACGATGGTGCCTGCACGGCCAGCGCGTCACACCTCGCAAATCGCCGAGCTGCAGCTTTCACCCGAGCTTGAGCTGCTGCTCACGTGCGCACGACGCGACTTGAGCGCTGAGAGCGTCCAGCGTGCACGGGAGCTTCGGGATCAGCCGCTCGACTGGGACCGGCTGATCGAGCAGGCGCAGCTCCATGGTCTGTTACCCCTTTTGCACTGGCATGGCACGCGGAGCATCGCGCTGGATTGTCCTCAGGAGATCGGGCAGCGTCTAGAGGACAGGTTTCGGGCCAATGTGGCGCGCAGTCTGCTTATGGCCCAAGAGCTCTTCAAGATCGTCGAATTGCTCGGAAGCTGCGGCATTCCAGTAGTCCCATTCAAAGGGCCGGTTCTCGCGGAGAGTCTTTATGGAGATGCCGCGCTGCGCGAGTGCGTCGATCTCGACATCCTCCTGCGCGCTCGTGACGTCCCGGAAGCCATTCGGGTTCTTGTTTCCGCCGGCTATGATGCTCCAAAAAAACTGGACGCCAATCAGCAGAATGCCTTTGTCGCTACCCAGTATGAATACCCATTGCTGACTCCCGTCGGGACCCTGGTGGAGTTGCAATGGCGGATCGTTCCCCGCTACTTTTCGCTCGCGCTCCCAGAAGAGCTGTACTGGAGCCGTCTGGAATCGCTCACGATTTGCGGCCGGGAGACGAAGTCTCTCTCCTGCGAAGACCTGCTTCTGCTGCTCTCGTTTCACGGGAGCAAACACGGCTGGGAAAGGCTGATCTGGCTGGCGGATGTGGGCGAGCTGGTTGCCTCCAAACCGCACCTGGATTGGGTATACGTCCTCGAACAAGCTCGCCGCGCCGGCGGTTTGAGGATGGTGTTGCTCGCTGCGCTCCTGGCTAACAGGCTTCTAGGCACGCCCATGCCAAGTGTCCTCGGTCAACCACTGGCTCGCGAGCGGACGGTGGCGCGAATCGCCAATAGCGTCTGTCGCAATCTGGTCAGTGGAGAGGAGCCGAGCTACACGAAATCGCAGCTCTATTTGTTGAGCCTGCGGGAGCGCTGGCAGGACCGGTTGGGCTACGTCGTTCGCTTCACGTGCACGGCTACACCCAAGGAATGGGAGCTGATCGGCTTTCCGCCGCACCTTTCCTTCCTGTATGTCTTCTTGCGCCTGCTGCGGGGATTGAGAAAGGCACTGTCACTAGCCAGAAATACTGCGGCACGGGTTATGGAGGGTAAGGTATGATGCGACAACGCATCAAGCCAGGAGCCGCACTCCGTCCTATTGGTCCCGATTTGCACGCCGTGGCCTTCCATTCCGTGAGCAAGGTGTTCCGGCACCGTCCCTCGCTGTTCAACTGGATCGGACGGGAGCGCGCAGGCGAGACGGTCGCCCTGAATTCGGTTTCGATCACCGTGCAACGGGGCGAGGTCCTGGTTCTGCTCGGTCCCAATGGCAGTGGAAAAACTACTTTCCTCAAGTTGATCGCCACCATGCTGTTGCCCGACCAGGGTGCGGTCTGGGTCCAAGGCGCGGACACGCTGCGGGAAGCAAAGCGCGCCCGTGCGGGCGTGGGCTTCGCGGTGGCGACCGAGCGTTCGTTCTATCCTCGCCTCACTGCCCGCGAGAACCTGGAATTCTTTGCCAGCTTGGAAGATGTTCCCCAGTCGTTGCGCGCGCGCAGGGTGGCTGAGGTGCTCGGCCGGACCGGCCTCGGCGATGCTACCGACACGCTGGTCATGAAGTTTTCCAGCGGAATGCATCAGCGTCTGGGGATTGCCCGCGCGCTGCTCAAAGATCCCTCGATTCTGTTGTTGGATGAACCCACGCGCAGCCTCGATCCCGGCGCCGCCCACGATCTATGGGATTGGCTCCGCACGACCGCGCATGAGGGCCGGACGATCGTGATGGCGTCCCATAATTTCACCGAAGCCTACGCCGTCGGCGACCGCATCGCCGTGCTGCACCGCGGACTGCTGCTGCGGCATGATCGCCTGCAACCCGGAACCACGGTCGAGGAGCTGCGTGCGCTATATTTTCGCGCCGTCGGATCGCGGGAGGAATTTGCCTCCGACCTCGAGGATGTCGCTAATGTTGCAGTTGGCGGATAAGCTTCTCTCCATTGCGCGCCGCGACTTGTTGACCGCCGTGCGCTACCGAACCGGCTTCGTGCTCCATGGCGTGGGGATGCTGATCGAGATTGTGACCTTTTACTATCTCGCGCGAGCGGTAGGGCCGCAGTTTCATCCCGACGGGATAGCCTACTTCCCCTTTCTGTTGATTGGCACCAGTTATGCGACGTTCCTGGCGAGCGGAGTGAGCGCCTTCGTGCAGGCGGTGCGCGAGGCCCAACTCACCGGCACCATGGAAGTTCTGATGACTACGGCTACTCCGCCTTATCAGCTCGTGCTGCTGACCGTCCTTTCCACCTACGGCGCGTATCTGGTGAGCACGTTCGCTTTTGTGGGCGTGGGGCTCGTGGTGTTCCATGTTCCGCTTGGACACCCCAACGTGGGCGGTGCTCTGCTTGTCCTGGTGCTTTCCGTCCTCACAGCTTTCGCGTTGGGGATCCTCGCCGCCAGTTTTCAGGTGATCACGCAGAAGGGAACCGCTGCCCTCTGGTTGCTCAATACCGCCACTGCCTTCCTAACGGGAACCATGTTCCCCGTCAGTGTTCTTCCGCAGTCGCTACAGAAGCTCTCCTGGCTGATTCCCGTCACCCATTCTCTCAATGGCTTGCGGCAGGCTTTATTTTGCAGTGCGGGTCTGCGAGAGCTGCGCGGTCCAGTGGTGGCGTTGGCGGTTTTTGCTGGGGTGCTGTTGCCGCTCAGCATCCTGTCTTTCTCCTGGGCGGTGCGGAGGGCCAAGCTCGAGGGCTCGGTAGCGTTTTATTGATGTCGAACTATAGGCAGACAAAGAAGAGGTCCGGCGTTGGTGGCGACAATCGTTGCAGCGGCTGCCGCCTGTGCACTGGCGAACGAGCATGGCTGTCACCTTGGCAGGTTCTTGACGTACTCGATGGCGCGACGAACAGTGCAAGCCGACCGGATCATTGTCTGCGCAGAATGTCGTGGCGGATGTCTGGCCAGAATTCCTTCAGGAAATTAAACACGCCGTCGAGGGCGACCTGGTTGACCCACTTCTGGCCGGTCTTGGTCCAGGTACGTTCGCGCTGCGGGTAGTAGAGGTCGGAAATTCCGGCGCCGGCGCCGTTGCCGATGATCTCGGAGAAGTTGAAAGTCTCGCCTCCGGCATCAGTGCGTGTAATGAACAGGCGGCTGATGGAATAGCCGGTACGGCCGAAGAATCCCCCGTGGAAGCGGGTGTAGTAGCGCGGATCTTCCCGAGTCATCGAGGGTACGATGAATTCGGTGAAGTAATTACCCACCGCCTGGTCGGCGAAAGAGTGCCAGTAGTAGCGGCCGAATCCGGCCGCGCCCTGGTGAAATTCGGGATATGAACTCCGCGCCTGGGCGATCCCAGCCATGAAGCCGGCCACCAACAAGGATGAGTAGTCGAAGCTGTCTTGGGTGGCAAGCACGAACTTGCCCTTCACCGAAAGCGGAGGCAGCTTGGTGTCGGCGCTTACCGCCCGGTAGTTGGGGATGACACCCAAGATCCGTTTGGACTGCTTGCCTTCGCCACTGCCTTGGACCGCAGGAGCGTCCGGCAAGGAGGCTGCCGGTGCCTCGCTGGGCTTCACGGCTGCGTCGCCGTCTGCGGCACCTCCGGGCTTGGGCGAGGGAGGAGTTTGTGAAACAGAAGGCATTACCAGCGCTGCTGCGATCAGCACGACCGACAGAATTCGCTGCCTTAGCAAGAATTCCCCCTACAACGCATGGATTTAGTCTAGCAGCAAGCAGAATCGTTTGAATCCCGCGATGCGAAGCCGTGTACCTAGCCTTCCGAGCTGCCCGCGAGAGCTGGCTAGAGTCGTAACAGATGAAGATTCTTGGGGTTAGGCCGATCGCCGACGAGGGGAACAAGGAAGCAAGGGCGTTGTCAAACCAGATTCCATAGCCCTGCCTCAAAACAGTTGCTATTTTCGGGTAAGCTGGGCTAGGATAAGAAATAGAAACCCGATGAACCCAGGCCCGGGTTTCTCTTCGTACCAGCTAATCCGTCTCTTCTGCTAAGTTCGGCCCGTTATGACATAGAAGCCCGGTGCGGTGTCGTTCCGCGCTGGTCCCCATTCGGAGCTACTGACATGGCGTGGTACGCATACTGCATCACCGAGCAGCAGGCTTTTCAGAACGGGACGCGCGCGCGTCGTCCTTTCGCCATCGAGAATCTTAACGGCATTAATGAAAGACAGGTGTTGGGCTACCCCAGCGGCGACTTCGCGGTCATCGTGAGCGAGTACGAGCGGGGTGGTCCGCTGGACCAGCGTGCCATCCTCGACCACGCGCGCGTGGTCAGCGAGTGCTTCCGCAACACTACTGTGCTGCCCTTTCGCTTCGGCACGGTATTCGACACCGATGACGCGCTGCGCCGGGCGGTCCGCGCCAATCGCCGCGCCTTCCTGGCCACCGTCTCGCGCTTACGGGGCAAAGCGGAAATGCACCTCAAACTGCTGGTCAAGGACGGCTCCCTGCGCGAGGCGCTGCTGGACGTCGAACTACCGCTAACCACTGGCAGCGAGTACTTAACCAAGCTCCGCGAGAAAGCCGCCAAGCAGCGCGAACGGCAAACTCGGGCGCGCGCCTTATCCGTGCAAGTGCACAAGCTCTTCAATCCTCTCGAAGAAGATGTGTGCTGTAAGAAGGTGGATTCCGGAGGCATGCTCATCGACATCGCCCACCTTATCGACGGCAATTCGGTGCAAAAATACCAGAGCCGCTACAGCACCGCCGCTCGGCAGTTGAAGGACTGCGAATTGGCCATCAGCGGTCCCTGGCCGCCATACCATTTCATGCCCGGCAAACTGCGGAGCGCGTGACCGGAAACGCGGACCCAAAAAGCTCGTAGAAAGCTGGCGTAGCGCCTCCCCACCCCGTGGGCGTGCTGCCGCTTCCAACCCCAGAAAACGCAAAGCCAGAACTCGGCATCCAAATGCTTTGACCTCGGGCCCGAGTTGCCCGCCGTTCCCTAAAGGCGCCTTGCCACGAATGGAGACAGTCCTTTCTCCTCGATGCTTGATATTTCCGTGCCGCTTTTGGGCACTGGCGTACAATGTAGTGGTTTCCCAACAGCCAATTGCCTCCGGTGTTCGAAGACCTATGTGCTTGGCATTTCGGGCCCACAGGCGTCGTGGCGTGACCAAAATCGCTGATTGCGGATTGGTTGGCCGAAGTTACAGAATTGTCGATTAGTGAATTGGCCATCTGGCTGACGCCGCCGATTGCTCCTGTTGGTAGGCAAGTTGCTGCTGTTAGGTGGGTGGGGGAATAGAAGAGAAATGGTGCCGAATCCAGGCCAGAACGGCCCACACCTGCGAGTGCTGATTGTCGACGACGACGTCAGCATGGCCAAGTACCTGAGTACTTACCTGTCGAAGCACCAGTTCGAGGTAAACACAGCCGGAAGCGGCGAAGAAGCCATCGGTATGTTCCGGGTCTTCGATCCCAACCTGGTCTTGCTGGATCTGGCTATGCCGAGCATGAACGGCATTACCACCCTGGATCGCCTTAAGCAGATCAAGCCCGATGTTTCCGTCATCATGCTGTCTGCGCAGAACCATCCTGAAGCCATCTTTAAGGCCTCAAAGCTGGGCGCCGACGATTACATCGCCAAGCCCTTCGAGCCCAAAGAACTGGAAATCCGCATTGCCAAGGTGCTGGACAAGCAGCGCCTGGTCAACGAGGTAACGCAGTTACGGGAGCAAGTGCGGCGGCAAAGCGATTTTGCCATGCTGTTCGGCACCAGCCCGCGCATGGAAGAGGTGAAGCTGACCGTCGAACAAGTAGCCGACACCACTGCTACCGTGCTCATCCGCGGCGAAAGCGGCACCGGCAAGGAAGTGGTGGCGCGCATGATCTACAGCAACTCCTCGCGCCGCGACAAGCCCTTCGTCAAAGTAAACTGCGCTGCTATCCCGCACGAACTGCTGGAGAGTGAACTCTTCGGCTACGAGCCCGGAGCTTTCACCGGCGCCAACCGCCAGAAGCTGGGCAAATTCGACCAGGCGAACTACGGAACCATCTTCCTCGACGAGATCAGCGAGATGCATCCCGCGCTGCAAGCTAAGCTGCTGCACGTGCTGCAGGACGGCGAGTTCGCGCGCCTGGGCGGCAAGCGTGATATCGCCGTCGATGTGCGTGTGCTTGCCGCCACCAACAAGCCGATTGAAAGGGCCGTCGAGGAAGGGCTGTTTCGCGAAGACTTGTTTTATCGGCTGAACGTGGTCACCGTCCACATCCCGCCGCTGCGCGAGCGGCCCGAGGAGATCCCGGTGTTCCTCGATTTCTTCCTGCGCAAGTACAGCGAGTACTACGGCAAACAGCCGCCGCCGTTCAGTGACTACGCCGTCAGCCGCATGATGGACTACACCTGGCCGGGAAATATCCGCGAACTGGAAAACCTGGTCAAGCGCTACGTGATCGTGGGCAATGAGGCGCAGATCATCCGCGAGTTGTCCACTCACAAACCAATCATGTCGTCGCTCTCCGCCCCCAAGCCACAACCAACGGCGGAAACCGCGCCAGCCCCGGTGGCGTCTCGCCTTCCCACGAGTGGCGGCAACGGAGCTGCAGATGCGCCCTCGCTCTTGGAGATCGGCAAGCGCGCCGCCCTCCAGGCCGAACGCGAGGCCATCGAGCGTGTCTTAACCCAGACGCGGTGGAATCGGCGCCAAGCCGCAAAAATCCTGAAGATCAGTTACAAGGCTCTGCTCAACAAGCTGAAGGCGATGGAGGAGCAGAACCAATCTCGGCAGCGCACTGCCTAAAAGTGGTATCGGGATGCCCTCTGACTGCGGGAAGCCAGCTTGATCCCTTGCAGGCTGGCCGTGAAAATCGCGGCTTTCTCAAGCTTTAAACTCACGCCTGCAATAGCTTCGCCCGAATCCCTCGCTAAAGCATTCTGCGCCGCGCTCTTTTGGCGTCCGAAGTGCAGCTCTCGTTGTCAACAAAAGAGGCCGTAGAAAGTGACTGCAACCCTCTTCCGTAAGGTTCGACACGTCCAATCTGAGCATTCCGCCAAAAAGCGGAATGGCATCTTGCATCGCCTTCCCTGACTTCCCCTCCCTTGCCTCTTTAGGAGTGGTCCCGCTTGCGGGACCACTTTCTTTTGCCGGCGGCGTGCTGTCACAAGCGCCGTTTTCTTCGGTTAAGACCAGCTTCGGTTGCGGCCAGGTAGTGCCCTAATTTTCCGCAGATTGGGACACTGCCTGCCGGCAGGGCACCAGTTGACGATCCTTCCGACCCCCGCATATCATATGAAGTTTCGCTGACTTGGGATGGCAGCAGTAAGGGAGTCTGCGCGGCCAGGTGTGTCATGGATAAGAAGCGGGTGGACCAATTCAAGAAACGGCTGGAGACTCGCCAACACGAGTTGCGGCGCCTAGTGTCGCGCAACGCCCAAGATGGCCGTACCGCCGATGAACAGGCAGCGCAGGACATTGCCGACAAGGCGGCCAACTCTTATACCAAAGAATTCCTTTTTCATCAGAGCAACAACGATCGCCAGCTCCTGCAGTTGGTGGAGGAAGCCCTCACCCGTATCCGGGAAGGCAGCTACGGCGAGTGCATCAACTGCGGCAACGAACTCAACGCCAAGCGCCTGGAAGCCGTTCCCTGGACCCGCTACTGCATTGCCTGCCAGGAAAAAGTCGAGCAAGGACTGCTGGAAGAGAGCAGCATTTAGATCTCGATCCCCGAATTTGGGCCGCCACTCCTCGTTGCGCTGCCGCAGTGCCTGCACGGGCGCACGTTTGACGCTCGCGAATTGCCGCTGTTAGACTCAGGGCGCAAGGGTTTTCGTGGCCTACACTCGACAGCAACTCAAGCAAGACAAGTTCGCCGAAACCGCCAAAGAAACCGTTTCCTGGGCGGTGGAGCACCAGAAAACTCTGGCCACTGCCTCCATTGTCGGCGTGCTGGCGGTGATCATTTTGGCCGGCGGCTGGATCTATTACAACCAGCGGGACCAAGCTGCCAGCGCCGAGATCGGCGCCGCGCTACGCATTTACAGCGCGCCCCTGCGCTCTCCCAATGCCCCCAAGCCGGAATACACCACCTTCACCTCAGCCAAGGAGCGGGCCGCGGCCGCCCGCCAAGCTTTCCAGCAAGTCCAGAACAAGTATCCGCATACCCGTGCGGCTGAAGTCGCCCGCTACTTCGTAGGACTAACCGCGTTCGATACGGGTGATACCGTGACTGCGGAAAGGGTTCTCCGGCAGGCAGCCAATTCCCGAACCGGGGAGCTTTCCGCGCTGGGGAAAATGGCGCTGGCCTCCGTGTATCGCGCTGAGAACAAGGACGCGGATGCGATCAAACTGTACCAGGAACTAGCCGCGCATCCTGCCGCTACCGTGCCCAAAACGACGGCACAACTGGAACTGGCTTCGCTTTACCGGCAAAAACAGCCTGAGGAAGCCACCAAAATCTACCAGCAAATCCAGAAGGAAGATCCCAACAGCCCGGCAGCGCAGACTGCCACGACGCAATTGGCGAGTCTCAAGCCGTCACCAGTTACCAGTCGCCAGTAGTGAGTCGCGAGTTAGGGTTTGACTGGCTACTGGCGACCGGCAACTAGGCTTCGTCCACCCGGGCCTCATCCACCAGCATGATAGGAATGTCGTCGCGCACCGGGTAGACGCGCCGGCATTGCGGGCATTTGAGCGAATCCTGCGCAGCGCTGGGAATTACTGGCTTCTTGCACACTGGGCAAACAAGAATCTCAAGGATTTCTTTGGCGATCATGACCAGCCACGCTCCAGGCAACGCCCATATTCTACCTGCCCGCCTCTCGATGTATAGAGACGCAGCTCGCTACGTCTTCAAACCACGGCCGACAAGTCTCACAGCCAACAAATCCCTGACATCCTGCCGAGCGTGCGGTTAAGATAAGTCTCGAGCTTTTATTTCTCCATCATGAGGGACTCATGGCAGCGATACTGCTAGACGGCGCCAAGATCGCAAATGAGATCAAGAACGAGGTAGCGGAGGAAGTGCGGCAACTGCGCGAAACTGGCCTGCGGCCCGGCCTGGCGGCGGTGCTCGTGGGCAATAACCCGGCCTCGGAGATCTACGTGCGCAGCAAGGTGCAGACTTGCGAAGCGCTGGGGCTCTACAGCGAGAAAATCACGCCCTCGGAATCTTCCACGACCGACGAGTTGCTGGACCTGGTGCAAGACCTGAATGCCCGCGACGAGATCGACGGCATCCTGGTGCAGCTGCCGTTGCCGTCGCAGGTGGATTCCAAGAAGGTGCTGCTGGCGGTCTCGCCGGAGAAGGACGTCGACGGCTTCCATCCCATGAACGTTGGTTTCCTCTCCACCCAACGTCCGGGGCTGGCTCCCTGCACGCCAGTCGGGATCATGGAGATGCTGCGGCGCAGCAACATCCTCATCCAGGGCGCGGAGGCAGTGGTGGTCGGCCGCAGCGACATTGTTGGCAAGCCCATGGCCATGCTGCTGACCAACGCTCATGCCACCGTGACCATCTGCCACTCCAAAACCCGCGACCTGCCCGGTGTCTGCCGCCGTGCAGACATTCTGGTAGCGGCCATGGGACGCACCGGCTTCGTGACGCGCGACTTCGTCAAGCCAGGCGCCACCGTGATCGATGTGGGCATGAACAAGATCACCCGCCGCGAGGAGTTCGACAAATATTTCAAGGGCAATGAAAAGCGCGAGCAGGCGTTCGCCAAAAACGGATACACCCTGATCGGCGACGTGCATCCCGAAGTCGCCGAAGTTGCCGGAGCGCTTACGCCGGTGCCGGGCGGCGTGGGCCCGCTCACCATCGCCATGCTGATGGCCAATACGCTGAAGGCGGCGAAGTTGCGTCGCGGGGCCATCCTCCATGGTGCGATTATGGCGGAACGAGCCTAGGTTGCTGCGCGTCGGGCTGACCGGCGGTTTCGCCTGCGGAAAGACCACCGTCGCTCAAATGATGGCGCGGCACGGCGCGCACGTGGTGTTGGCCGACGAGATCGCACACCAGCTCATGCTTCCTGATACGCCCGTCTACAAGGAGGTCGTCCAGCACTTCGGCCAGGAGATTCTGGCGAGCGATGGCGCCATTGATCGCAAGAAGCTGGCCGAAGCCGCCTTTGGTTCCGGACGTATCCAGGAACTGAACCAGATCGTCCATCCGGCTGTCATTGCCCACCAGAATGCCTGGATGAAGGAGATGGCCGCCAACGATCCCGGCGGCATTACAGTAGTGGAAGCCGCTCTGATGCTGGAAGCTGGCGTTACCAAGCGTTTCGATAAGCTGGTGGTGGTCATCTGTACACTGCCGCAAAAAGTCGAGCGCTTCGCGCGTCGCAACCGCTTGGACTTGGTGGCAGCCGAGCATGAGGTGACGCGCCGCATGGCAGCCCAGCTCCCGGACGAAGAGAAAGCTCGCGTTGCCGATTACGTCATCGACAACTCGGGCCCGTTGGCCGACCTCGAACTGAAAGTGGATGCGCTGATGGCAGAGCTGCAGCGGCTGGCGCAAAACTCCGTTCGCCGCGGACCAACAACCAAATGAAAACCGCAGAGGACGCCAAGGATGCAGAGGTCTCGTTCTTCTCCCATTCCTCCCCGTCCTCTGCCCCTCCGCGGCTTTAGGTGGTCCCGGATATCCGCCCGAAGTAGTTAAGATGTTATCCTCGAAAGTAAGCCTATGAGATCGATTCGTCCCCTTCTCCTCGCTCTTTTAATTGCCAGCGCCTTCTACTACTTCACCACCCATCGCCGCGCGCTGAGTCCTGAATCGGCGAGCTGGGTGACGCGCCCCAGCGAAGTTGAGCTTACCCAGGCTGCGGGTCCGCAGAGCTTCGATCCCGAGGAGCAGGAAAATATAGGTGTCTACAAAAAGGCGCTGCCCTCGGTGGTGAACATCACGTCCACAACCGTGGGCTTTGATTTCTTCTATGGCGCGGTACCGCAGCAGGGCCAGGGTTCGGGATTCGTCATCGATAAGGCAGGCCACATCCTCACCAACCAGCACGTCATCGGCGACAACCCTCGCCGCCTCGAAGTAACGCTCTCGAACCGCAAGAAGTACCAAGCGGAAATTGTCGGACTGGACAAATCGCATGACTTGGCTGTGATCCAGATCAAGGCGGGCGACGACCTCACGCCCGCCGTGCTGGGCGACTCGCGCGGGCTGCAGGTAGGGCAGAAAGTCTTTGCCATCGGCAATCCCTTTGGCCTGAACGGCACCATGACGCGCGGCATCGTCAGTTCCATCCGCTCGGTGCGTGAGCCCGAGGGCGGCGCCATCATCGACGAAGCCATCCAGACCGACGCCCCCATCAACCCAGGCAACTCCGGTGGACCCCTCCTGAATTCCCACGGCGAGGTGATCGGCATTAATACGTTGATCCTTAGCCCGGTCGGGCAGAGCGCGGGTATCGGCTTCGCTATTCCCATCAACGCAGCCAAGGCGGTGCTCAACGACTTGGTGCAGTTCGGGCAAGTGCGGCGTCCGGTGCTCGGCATCCGCAGCCTCCCCATCGGTCCGGAACTGGCGTCGCAGATGGGCCTGCCCGCCGACTATGGCGTGCTGATTCTCTCCGCGATTCCTGGCGGGCCGGC
>Ga0187769_10001175_pt1 | contig 14845 bp, 11 predicted proteins | sample 0116_SJ02_MP02_1_FD_133140 | JGI IMG/M metagenome (GOLD analysis project Ga0187769, IMG submission 133140) | Tropical peat soil microbial communities from peatlands in Department of Meta, Colombia - 0116_SJ02_MP02_10_MG | ecosystem: Environmental > Terrestrial > Soil > Wetlands > Peat | place... | reverse complement strand
CTATGGTTCACCGGACTACAAGAGTTCGACGCGTCCGCTCACTCGCAGTCGGCTCTTGAAACCGCAGGTGGGGCGGGTGGGACTCGAACCCACGGCTAACGGATTATGAGAACTCCGGCCCCAGGCAACATGCGCTCTACAAGCACAAATGACACCCGTAATCGCACTGATGGCACTCACCGCGCTGGGATTACCCGGCGGGCCATTCCACGAACCATTCCACGACCCGCCGCAGCGGGCGCTACGCAGCGTTACCATGCGCCGAGCACGTTCCCAGTCGGAGCGGCTGACAACGGCAGCGCGCCCAGCACTCTGCGCACACAGAACAGGTCCGTCTGCGCCGTCATGGCCTGCCCGGGCTTCGGCCAGGACTACCGTAGCCGAATTGAGGGCGTTGTCGTGGCGCATATCTATCCATGCATTGGAATACTCGCTCACGACCTTCCCGCCTTGCGGAAGTCCGCCGTGGATTATTATTTTCCATCGTTCGGCACGAAATCAGATCGCCTAATACTCCAGCCGTAGATCGTGATCTTGTTGTTGAGGGGCCATGGACCGCTGATCATGCGGACGAGATCGATTTTCGCTGGTTTAGGTGTCCGTTCCTTCTCCGCCTGCCTGAGTCCGCCGGCGGAGGGAGTCCTTGATCTCGCTGAGCCTGGCCGCCGCGGCCGGGGTCCACTCCGTCTTTTGCTCGCTGGTACGCAGGGCGTCGTCGATCTCGCTGAGCTTGGCGGCAGACACCGCGCCTGCCCGCTCGATCAGGTCGTCCCGGCTCAAGGTGGTCAGCCAGGTGCACGGGGTAAAACCCGGCCACGGGAGCGCGAACCGCAGCACGCCGTCAAAGGGAAGTCCTTCCTGGACGCCGACTGCCACTTCGATTCCCCAGCCGGAGATGTCGGTATCCGCCGGGGCGACAACCTGCATCGCCCGGAACCCGGATGGATCTTCTCCGGACAGCAGCACGACAGGCCGTCGCTCATCGAACTCGGCCCACCAGACCTCGCCTCGTCGCATGTGTCCTCCTGGCATTTCAGCCGTAAAGCGTGGTCTTGGGCGTGTCGGTGCCGGAGACGGGGCGGCCGCCGTCTGATCCTCCCGGTTTGTGACGACACGTGAAGATCTTCTGGTGGCCGCTGGCCCCAGCGTAGACCCCGGCCGGTGGCTGGGCGTGCTTGACGAGCTGCTGGCCCGGACCGGGAGCCGGTTCCGCCGGGTGGAGCCGCGGCGCCGGGCCCGGGCGTTCGTGCTGGGCCTGCTGGCTGAGTTGCCCCGCAAGAACTGCTGGACCATCGCTGAGCACGCCGGGGACCCCTCGCCAGACGGGATGCAGCACCTGCTGGCCCGCGCGAAATGGGACGCCGACGGCGTCCGCGACGATACGCGCGGCTACGTCATCGAGCATCTGGGCGACCCGGGCGCGGTGCTGGTGATCGACGAGACCGGCGACATCAAGAAAGGCACCGCCACGCCGGGTGTGCAACGCCAGTACACTGGCGCCGCCGGGCGGATCGAGAACGCCCAGGTCGCCGTCTACCTCGGCTACGCCGCGCCGCGCGGGCACGCCCTCATCGACCGCGAGCTGTACCTGCCGAGGTCCTGGACCGATGACCAGGGCCGCTGCGCGGCGGCCGGGATCCCCGCCGGCACCAAGTTCGCGACCAAGCCGCAACTCGCCCAGCGGATGATCGAGCGAACCGCGGCCGCGGCGGTGCCGTTCGCCTGGGTCGCCGGCGACGAAGTCTACGGAGGCAACGGGCCGCTGCGGGCCTGGCTGGAGACCCGGCGCATCGCGTACGTCCTCGCGGTTGCCTGCGATCACCGGGTGCCCGCCGGGGCCGGGCACACCATCCGGGCTGATCAGCTGGCCGCCCGCCTGCCCGGGAAGGCCTGGCAGCGGCTGTCCGCAGGTGCCGGCGCCAAAGGACATCGCTGGTATGACTGGGCCTGGGTCACCATCAGCGACCCCGGCCCGGGACACCGGCACCTGCTGATCCGCCGCAACCGCCACACCGGGGAACTGGCCTTCTACCGGTGCTACAGCGTGCAGCAGGTCACGCTGGCCGCCCTGGTCACAGTCGCCGGGCTCCGCTGGACCATCGAAGAGAATTTCCAGGCCGGAAAGGGCCTGACCGGCCTGGATGAGCACCAGGTCCGCCGCTGGACCTCCTGGTACCGGTGGGTCACCCTCGCCATGCTCGCCGCCGCGGCCCTCACCATCGCCGCGGCCTCCGAGCACGCCCGCGGCCTCAGGCCGTCTGACCAGATCCCGCTGACCCGCAACGAGATCGCCCACCTGCTCTCCGGCATGACCATCCGGCCCGCACGCGACGACTCGCACCGGATGCGATGGTCACGCTGGCGCCGCCGCCACCAGCACCGTGCCCGGACCTGCCACTACCAGCGGCAAACAGCCGAAGACCATGGAACATAACGATCTACAGCTGGAGTACTAATCGGAGCAACTGACAGTCGCACCTGTTGCGCACGCGTGCGTACAGATCATCTTTTGCGCGCAGCCTGTCACGAGCAGACCGTGTTACCGGCCGGATGCGCTCTGGCAGCGGGGAGCCATGGAGCATTGGTCACAAGCGTCCCGCGGTTCGGTGCCCCGCGGAGGTGGCATCGCTCGCAGGGCCTGCGGTGGACGGCGCTTGGCGGGCGCGGATGATGAGCGTGCCTGCCGCGGCCAGCCACCACAGCGCCTGGACGCTCCCGAAAATCTGCACGGCAGGCGGGACGGTGAGGTCGAGCAGGGTGGCGACCCCGGCCAGCGCGAACACGGCGAAGAGGACAAGGGCCAGGTAGCCCAGGATCCGGGGGAGCACGCCGGAGCCGAGGATGACCAGTCCCAGCGGCAGCCACACGGCTGGCGCGGCGACGATGAAATACAGGTGCTGCACCGAGTAGATGAGTGCCAGGCTGGTCAGGCCCATCGTGGCTGGGCTGGTCTGCTGGGTGCCGATGTAGCCGGTGATCTCGATCAAGCTGACCGTCATGAGGGTGGCGGTGCCGAACAAGGTCATCCACCCGGCCAGGCGTGCCGTGGCTCCGGCCAGCACGACGATGGCGAGGGCGAACACCGCGATGAGCGCCGGGCCGACCGCTTGCAGCCAGGCTCCCCACAAGATCGTGTCATGGTTGTGCTGCCCGAAGGCGGTCAGCTGGGCGGCGCTGGCCCCGGCCGGGGGCCCGGGATTGAGCGCGAACGAGATACCGATCATGCACGTTCCCGCCAGGCCGGACACCGCCGCCCAGACCGCGGCTCTTGTTGTCAGCATACGAATGCCTTTCCGTGACGGATCGAACAGGGTGACGGTCTCAGGGTGCGGCGGCACTGGCCTGGCAGGCATCAGCCAGCTGGCCGATGTTCCCGGCCGCCGGACTCCGGACCATGGGGGGTGGAGATCCGCATAATCATGGACAGGTCCGCGCGGCCGGTGGGCTAGCGCCAGGACGAAGATCACTTCCAGCAACGTGCCGGTGCTTCCAGCCAGGCAGCGGACCAGCAGGAAGCGGGGATGGCTGGCCGCGTACTGGGTCGGCGCCGCCAGCAGCGCGGTGAGCGGCGGTGGGAGGGCAGCAGGCCGAACGAAGCGCCGAGCACGGCTCCCCCTCCCCCAGTCCGGCCGCAGCAGCCCGCAGCATCCACCGCGCCGCGATGCCGGCGCCCCGGGCCCGGCCGCTCCGGCCCGGGCTGCGCCGCAGGAATCGGATCGGGTCTTACTGATGACACCCCGGTCCTTCTTTGTCGCATCCGCACGGCCTCACCACTGCCACCTGCGGGCTTGCGGCCACGCGGCGGTGATGATCGCCTGAGGTCAGGGCAGCAGCGACCGGACCCAGCGCATGCGCGCGGCGGCTGCCTCCGGGTGGTCGCCGAACTCCTGCGCCATCAGGCCGATGCAGCCATCTGTACCGAGTTGCCGCACGATGGCCGTGATCGCCTCGGCCACAGCGCCGGGTCCCGGCGCATCCGATCGCTGCAGGCTCGAGGCGAACAACGCCGGGCACCGGGCATCGCCCGCGGACGGCTGCGCGGGGGTGAGCTTGCGCGGCCTGGCGGGTGCCGCCGGATGAACGATGAGGGCCATGGTGGTCATGGGGTTGTCCTGCTCTTCCTTACGTTTGGCCTGCATCAGCTGGGACGGGGAGCCCGTGGAAGTCCCATCCCTCGTTCGCGCCTGGGGCGGCTGGGTGGTACCCAGGTGCGGTGTGCCGGGCCATCGGAGGCATCGGCCAGCTGGCCGGTGTTGCCGGATGCTTGCCGGGAGATGGCTGCGCGGGGAGCGCGTTACCATCAGGGCGGTCAACTGGGGGACACGGGGGTGATGTGCACACATTGCTCGCCTCCAGGCCTGAGATCGCGGGCGTATTTGGACGGCGGGTCCTGGTTAGCGGAGGAGGCCGGGCCGTCGTGGTGGCTGGTATCCCGTGGACGGTGCGCGCCGCCGCTGGGGTGGGCGTCACCTGAAAGTGCACATTCCGGTCATGAGGTGATGCCCGTGCCGGCGTCGCCTGGGATGGGCAGGTGACTGCCGGTCAGCCCGGGCCCGGCCGGCCGCCCGTACCGGCCGATCGCTGCCGCCAGGCCCTTGATCTGCTGCCGCCGACCGTAGGCGAGGAGCGCGCACGCGGCGCACAGCGGCACGGTCATCCAGACCAGGCTGCCGAAGGTGGTGTTGTGCAGCACCGTGGCGTTGATGATGCTCGCGCCGGCCATGTCGACGGCCAGTCCGGCGGTGGCCAGCCCGGCCAACCAGGGCGTGAGCAGGCCGATCGCCCCGGCCAGTTCGGCTGTTCCGACAAAGTAGCGCAGCCACTGGCCCGCTCCGATCAGGCCGAACTCCTGCACTGCCTGATGGCTCCCGGTCAGCTTGGGCACGGCAACGCTCACGAATAGCGCGGCCAGCGGGATCTGCGCAGCCCAAAGCAGGATGCTGGTACGGCGGCGCGGCCTAGCCTCACGGATTGCCAGCCGCGCTGCCGTCACACGGGCAGTGGGGGTGATCACGGCTGTCTCCTTCCCGGTCTGTTTCATCGGGTCATCGCTCCTTCGATCGGTAACGCCGGACGGCGGATGTGGTGGTGGCGGTAGCCATCGGGGTTCTCCTTTAGCAGTAATGCGGTGATGGGATCGTCATTGCGGGACCCGGTTTCACGCGTCTCACAGCCGGAGCAGGAGGCCGCCGGCCAGCCCGGCCACGAAGGTGACGGCGCCGGTCACGGCGGCTTTCGCGTTAGGCCCGACAAAACCGGTCACCCCGCCCCGGCAGCACCGTGAACGACAGCCCGTCCAGCGCCACCGCCGACCCGAACCGCTGACACAGGCCGGTGACCTCGATAGTTGCTTCCATGCGCCTGATGATCTCCAGCAGGGTTAGGGCCGGTGCACCGGCCGGGGGCCGCGTCGCTAGCCTGCGGCGGCACCGGCCCGGCAGGCATCGGCCAGCTGGCTGATATCGCGATCAGTGAGGCCCCCGCGCGTGGGTGCGGAGATCGGCGCACCCCGGGCGCGCCGCGGGACAGGCAGACCGGGGCCTGCCGGGCAGCCGCCCAGTGCCGTCGCGGATGCGGCGCGGCCTTGCAGTGCCGGCCGCGCCCGGCCGCCTCCGCCCGGCTCAAGTGCCCGGCCAGGCCATTTCCGTCCCGGCTCGTTACCCCCGGTGCCGGGACGCCTCGGCGGCGAGCTGGGCGCGGGAGGCGATGTGGAGCTTGGCGAACACGTGCCCGAGATGGGTCTGCACGGTCCGGCGCGAGACGTACAGCCGCTGGCCGATCTGGGGGTTGGACAGTCCCTCGGCGACCAGGTCGACCACGGCCCGCTCGCTGGGGGTCAGGCTCTGCCATCCGCTCTGGGCGCGGCTGTGGGTGACGTGGCGGCCGCGGCGGACGCCCATCTGCCGCAGCGCGGCCTCGGCCCGGGCCAGATCACGTGCGGCGCCGAGGCGTTCGTAGATGGTGATCGCCTGATCCAGGAGCTGGCCGGCACGGTCGGCGTTGCCCTGTCGCGCGAATGCGGCACCCGCGTCCTCGCAGGTGAGCGCAAGCTCAAGCGGACGCGACCCGCGGGCGCAGGCGCTGACCGCTGCCTGCAGGATGCCCGCGTCATTTGCGGCCAGCCCCTGGCAGCGCAGCGCGGCGCCGGTGATCCAGGCCGCCTCGTTACGAGACGCCACGCCGGTGACCGCGGCCACGACATCCCGGGCCCGGCCCGCCTCACCGGCGGCCAGCGCCAGCCGGACCAGATCGGGACCGATGACGGGGTATTCCAGCGCAAGCCCGGACCTGGCGCACCGGTCCCAGCAGTCGCCGAGGGTCGCGAGCGCCTGGGCGGGCTCGCCGTCGGCCTCCAGCAGAAGGGCCTGCGCCCACGCGGACCAATTGCTGCGCTGGCGGGAGTCGGTTCCCGACGGCTGGCCCGCCCCAGCACCCGCCGCGTCCCGGGCGGCCCGCAGGTCGTTGCGATGCAACATGATCAGCGACAGCATGCCGTGGCCGAGGTTGAAGCTATAGCCTTGGCCGGTTTCGCTCGCCAGCGCGGCGGCCGCCTCGATCTCGTCGATCGCATCGTCCCAGCGCCCTGCGATGAAACGCTCGAACGCGCAAACGACGTAATAGTTGACAAGGGGCAAGCGGATGCCAAGTTCCTCGCTGATCCGCCTGCCGGTTTCGATCGTGGACCTGGCCTCATCGAGCCGGTCAAGCGCCACGAGGACGAATCCCCGGGGGACGTGGACCGGATAGCGATGTCCCACCCTACCTGGGCTGTCGTCAGCCAGCCGCACAGCATCGTCGATGATCTGCAGAGCGTCCCCGAGGCGCCCGCGCAGTTCAGATACCAGGACAAGCGAGGACATGGCGACGCTTGTGCTGAAGTGATCGCGGGCCGACACCGCCGCAGACCGTGCCTGCGCGGCGGTGGCTGCAGCGCCGTCGAGGTCCGCCAACCGCAGCCGGGCCATGCTCGCCCACGCCAGGGCACCGGCCCGCTCGGCGCCGGTGAGCACGGGCGACTGGCATGCCCGCTCCAGCTCGTGAAGGCCCTCACGTGGACGCCCTCCTGACAACAGAACGTGCCCGAGACATACCCGTACGGTGCCCTCCACGGATCGGTCGAGGTCCCGGCCGAGCAGCAACCGGCAGGTCGCCTCGGCGTCGGCGATGCGCCCGGCCCACGTGAGGCTACTGGCCCGTTCGGCGAGCAGGCCATCGCGGCCGGGATCCCCAGGTGCCATCAGCCCGGCCGCCCGGCCCAGCAGGTCCGCTGCCACATCCGGTGACCGCGGCGCCGCCTCACGGGCCGCCCTGGCCAGCCAGGTGACCGTCTCCGGGTCCCCCAGAGTCGCCCCGCGGGCCAAGTGCTCGGCGACCTGCAGGGCTGGCGCCCCGGCCTGCGCCAGCCGCTGGCCCGCTTCACGGTGCAGGCCGCGGCGCACGCTGCCGGCCAGGTCCTGGTAGATGGCATCGCGGATCAGCTCATGCCGGAAGCGCAGCCGCAGGTCGTCGTCTTCCAGGACGCGGGCCCCGATGGCCTCGCCCAGCACGACAGAGAGGTCGACGGCGGGGCGCCCGGTGACCGTGGCCAGGTCGGCGAGCGTGAACCGTGATCCCAGGATGGACGCCGACCGCAGCGCCTGCAGGGTGGGCTCGGGCAAGAAGCTGACCCGGCGCAAGATGGTCAGCCGCAGCGTCGGCGGCAACATGGTCTCCGCCACCTCGGCCCGCCCGCCCGCGGTCGCGATCGCCCCCTCCTGGGCAAGAGCCGCGAGCAGTTCGGTGACGAACAGCGGGTTGCCCGCCGCCCCGGCCACCTCGGCCAGTAGCCGCGGGCCCGGCTCGGCCGCGACCACCTGGGCCACCAGGCCGGTCACAGCCTCCCCCGTCAGGGGGTGCAGGATCAGATGGCAGGCGCCGGCCGCCTCCAGCGCCCCGGCCAGCCGGTCCAGCTCGGCGACGCGCGGAAAGGGCCGCAAGCACCCGATGACACCCACCGGAAGACCGGTGAGACGCCGGGCCAGCACGCCCACCGTCAGCAGGCTGGACGGATCGGCCCACTGCAAGTCATCCAGGCCCAGCACCACCGGCCCGGCCAGCGCCAGCTCCTCCACCAGGTCGGCGAAGGCATCCACCACGCGGAACCGCAGGCCCGGGTCGCTGGTCACCGTGATCGGGCCCAGGTCACCGGCACCCTGGCTGGCGAGCAGGGAGGCGATGGCCGCCCGCCGCGGGTCCGGCGCTGACCGGACGCACCCGAAGGTGGCGGCCAGCAGGCCGAACGGCCGGGTCCGCTCCAGTTCGTCGGCCCGGCCCGCGGCCACCTGCATGCCGCGGCTGCGCGCGTTCTCCAGCGCTTCGGCGAGCAGGCGGGTCTTGCCGATCCCGGCCTCGCCCTCTATCAGCACGATCGCCGACCCGCCAGCGGCCGCACGGCCCAGGGCCTCGCCCAGGGCCGCGATCTCAGCCTCACGCCCGCAGATCCGCGGGACCGCGGCCACCGCGCCCATGACCGGATGGTACTGCGGCCCCGACAGACATGCTCGGGCAGCCAGCCGCAGCATGGTCATCGCCCGGGACCTGCGCCCTGACCGGGCTCCGCGGTCACCTCATACAGCGCCCGCAGCAGCCCCAGCCAGCCGGTGAACCCGATGTCCTGCCCCGCGCCGGGCCCGGGGGCCTGCCCGGGAGCGCGGAGGACCCGAAGACGGCCGGCCGGCGGCTCGGCCCTGTCCAAGACGATACGGATCTCCATATTCCCCCATCGTCCCGGCCCCGGCGGCCGGCAACATCAGCCAGCTGGCCGATGTCATGACCCCGCGGACAAGGGACTGTAGTCCTGATGCGACGGGCGTGGTCCCCGAACGGGGGCGGGACCACGCCCGTCGCCATCTCCACGAGAAGGTCCCGCGGCTCACCGGATCAAACTGTCGGCCCGGCGGCCGGCCCCGGTCGGGAAACGCCGGCTCCGGCCGCACATATCAGCCACGTTGCCGATGATCCGGGAACCGGGATCGGCTCACCATGGAACCACAGACAGGCCCAGGACACCGGCGCCGGCGAGGGACACGACGCGGCCTGCCCGGGCCCGTGCACGATCAGTAACCTCGGGGAGGTCAGTAATGAAGCGCACCCGCATCAGACGAGCGAGGATCCAGAAAAAACGCCCGTGGCTTGAGGCACTCTCGCTGGACCGGCGAGACCCGGACATCGTCCGGGCCAAGGCGCTCGCGCGGACCGGGCGTTCCAAGCTCGGCCAGGCCGGGCTGCCCGGTACGAAGGTGAGGTGTCGGCATGGCTGATGAGGGCCTGGATCTGTTCGCGGATGGTTTTTCGTTCCTGGAGGTCCCTCGCTGGCATGAAGGCCGGCTGTGGGCCGCGGATATGTTCGCCGGCCAGGTGGTCGCCTTCGCCGCAGACGGGGCGGCGCAGGTGGTCATGACGGTGCCGGAGGTGCTGGCCGGGTTCGGCTGGATGCCCGATGGCTCGCTGCTGGTCGTGACCCGCGGCGGGCGGTTGCTGCGGCAGCAGGCCGGGCAGGTGACCGAGGTGGCCAGCCCGCTCAGCGGCGGGCCGGTGCCCTGCAATGAGATGACCATCGACCGCCAGGGCAGCGCCTACATCGGCTTGTTCGGCCTGGCCGGCGGCGGCCTGGCACGCGTGGACCCGGACGGCTCGGCCCGTGTCGTGGCTACCGGCATGCTGCTGCCGAACGGCCAGGCGCTATCGGCTGATGGCCGCACCTTGATCGTCGCGGAAAGCGCCGGGCAGCGGCTGTCTGCCTTCACCGTCGGTGCCCATGGATCGCTGACCGGCCGGCGGGTCTGGGCCAGCTTTGGCGAACCGGCCACCGCGACCACGCTGCCCGAGGTGATCGCCCAGGTCAGCGTGTGGCCCGATGGGATCGCGCTGGACGCCGCCGGGGCGGTATGGGTGGCCAACCCGTTCGGCCGGGAGGTACTGCGGGTGGTGGAAGGCGGCCAGATCACCGGCCGGCTCTCCACCGGCGAGCTCGCCTGCTGCGCCTGCGCGCTGGGCGGCCCCGGCGGCCATACGCTGTATCTGTGCGCAGCGCCGCCCTTCCTGGACGAGGCGGCCCGCCGCACCCGGCGCAGCGCCCGGCTGCTCACCTGCCACGTCAGCGTGCCTGCAGCAACCTCCCCCTGGGCGTGACGCCTGACATGCGATCAAGGCCATGAATCCCATCACTGTTGCCTCAGAAATGATGACCCGCATCCGGCCGGTACGGGAGCCGGCTGAGCTGGAGGGGCGATCTGCTGGCTGGATGCCGGAGACCGCCTCAGCTCAGGCGCACCACGATGGGTGTGGCCGGGCATTGGGCCGGAAGGGGTCGCCGGGCTCGATCTGGGGCCTGTCATCGATAGCACCGGCGTGCGCAGGGCGTAATGTCATGGTCATGATCTGCGGGTGTGGCGAGGCTGGACGACCCAAGACAACGCGCAGGCGTACGAGGGCATCGTGCGCGGCGAGGTCTTTTTCTCGCTCGCGGTCGGCGGTCCGCCCCAGCGCATCCTGAGCCATGACCACTCCGGCTCACGGCCCACGCGATGCCGGCATCAGCTGCCGTCGGCACCGCCGGGCTCGTCCTGCAGATATACCAGCCCGTTGCCGTCCGGGTCGGCGAAAAAGAACATCGGCGGGTAACCGTCGAGGTGCACGACCTCGTCGTTGTGCAGCTTCGCGCCCGCCTGGCGAAGCCGCGCGTGGGCGGTCTCGGCGTTGGTCGTGCCCAGCCGCACGGCCATCGGGATTTCGCTGTCCGGGGGCAGTAGCACCAGGCCGACGCTCGACCCGGGGGGCACCACTTCCACCAGCCTGGCCCCGGGCCACACCTCGATGTCGGTGCGCAGCTCGCAGCCGAGCACCTCTGTGTAAAACGCCAGTGCCCGGTCCTGATCGGCCACCGGGATCGACACGCTCTGGACTCTGGTCGTCATGGTCATAGTCGATATGACCGTCGGCCGCCCGGAAAATCATCGCACCGGAGGAGAGACGGCCAGCACGCGCGCAGAACTGGACAATCGGCAAGGAGCGGCAGAGCTGAGGAAACGAGCCGCACGGAGCCGGCGATCTGAAATTGTTCGAGCCGATAACAAATATGCCAGATCATCACGCTAAGTGACCGCGACGAGCGCTACCGCTTCGCCGACCTCGGTCCACGAAACGGTCCACGAGCAAACACCGGATGTAATGTATAACCGCAGGTGGGGCGGGTGGGACTCGAACCCACGGCTGACGGATTATGAGAACTCCGGCCCCATGCAACATGCGCTCTACAAGCACAAATGACACCCGTAATCGCACTGATGGCACTCACCGCGCTGGGATCATCCTGCGGGCCATTCCACGAACCATTCCACGGGCCCACCACAGCAAGCGCTACGCAGCGTCACCATCCGCCGAGCGGGCTCTCCCAGTCGGAGCAGCTGACAACAGCGGCGCGCCCAGCAGTCTGCGCGCACGAAACAGGTTCGCCTGCCGCGTCATGGTCTGGCCGGGCTCCGGCCAGGGCTACCGCACATGCCGGGTTGAGGGCGTTGCCAATGCGCGCAGTTTATGCACAGCTGTGCATGATCTTGCATGGTTCAGCCAGCGCGCTGGCGTCGTAGCGGCAATTGCTGCGTAACCTTTTCATGTGGACGCGTAGAGCCGGATCGCGGGTTTTCGTGCGGCTGATGCCCGCGCCATCCGTGCGAGTGGCCTCGCGCAGAGTTGCACTGCGACATGTCACCTTGCCTGGATTACGCGGTCATTCCCTGCGGCTTGGCCCGCGCCGGGCCGGGCGGTGATTCCGGTGGCTGCGCGCCGGGTTCTGCGCGCAGGGCGGCGAGCCGCCGGAACTCGCCCTGCGCGTACCCGACGACCTGGTCATCGTCCATCGCGGCGCCGCGCTCGAGCGCGGCGCTGTAGGCGGCCTCGCCGAGCGCGTGGCGGGCCAGGGACTGGGCTTCCTCGATCCCCATCGTCACGTCTTGGTGAACGGCAGAGATGCCCGGCGGGAAGTGCGCCGAGAAGGCTCCGGACAGCACCACGGCCGGTTCGGCTTGGCCGAGCCGGGCCAGCACCACGGTGGTGATCTGGAGCGTCATGTTGAGCAGCAGCCGGTTGCCGTCGGCGTGCTGCTGCGCCATCGCTTCCTGCAGCGCGGCCAGCGCTCCGGGCAGATCGCCGGTCCGGGCCCGGATGAAGCCAGTCCATGTCAGGGCGATGTCGAGAACGGGATCGAAGGCTCCGGCGCGGGTCAGGGCCAGGCTGTCCTCGATGAGCGCCAGCGCGGCCTGCGGGTCCCCGGGCCAGATCGCGCCCGCGGCTGCACAGAAGGCCCACGCCGACAGGCCCGGATTCTGGACTCTCCGGGCCACCTCGACCGCCTCCATCGCGGGCCGCCGCGCCGCCGCGTAGTCCCCGGCGGCGGTCCAGGCCATCGCTTCCGCGGCAAGGAAGTTTCCGACGCCGAACTCGATGCCCAGTTCCGCGGCTTCCTGGCGGCCCTCCCGGGCGATGCTGGCCCCGCGTTCTGGCTGCCCGGCCAGCAAGTAGGTCTGGACGAGCACACCTCGCAGCATCCCCGGGCTGAGCGGATCGCCGACTGCCGGGTCGTGCAGGGCATCCTCGGCCCGCTGTTGCGCCAGCGGAAGGTCGCCGGCGAAGAACGCGCTCCATGCGGCCGCGGCGGTGATCATTCCGCGCAATTCGGGCGGGCATGCGCTGATCTGGGCCAGGCAGGCGTCGGCCCAGCCGCCGACGGCACTGGGCGATGAGACGGCGAAGCCGATCAGGGCGGCGACGATCCGGAAGGCCAGCGGGCGGGCCTGGGCATCGCTGGTCAGGGCCCAGGTGATGGCGGCCTGCAGGTTGTCCCGCTCGGCCCGGACCCGCGGCTGCCACTCCAGCTGCGCCGGGCCGAGCAGTTCCAGCCCGGCCCGTTCGGCGAACGCCGCGTAATACTCGGCGTGCCGGTGCCGCAGCCGGTCCTGCTCGCCGACGGCGGCCAGCTGCTGCCGCGCGTAGGCCCGCATCGTCTCCAGCAGCCGGTAGCGGCTGGCCTGGCCCGGCCCCTCCTCCTCGGCCACCATCGACTTGCCCACCAGGGAGGTCAGGCCATCCAGGACATCCCACCGCCGCAGCCCGACTGCGTCGGCGACGGCGGCCGCCGCCTCGGCGTCGAAGCTTCCGGGGAAGACGCCCAGGCAGCCGAAGACGCGGCGCTCGGCCTCGCCGAGCAACGCGTAGGACCACTCGACCGTGGCCTGCAGCGTCTGCTGGCGGGCCGCGGCATCGGCCCGGCCGCGGGTCAGCAGCTGGAACCGCTCATCGAGCAGGGCGGCGATCTCGGCCGGGCGCATGGCCGTCACCCGGGCGGCGGCCAGCTCGATCGCCAGCGGGATCCCGTCCAGCCGCCGGCAGATCTCCCCGACCGCGGCCACGTTCGCCGGGCTCAGCGCGAAGTCACCGCGCACGGCGACGGCCCGCTGCGCGAACAGGGACACCGCGTCGCTGGCCCCGCTGGCCACCACGGTCGCGTCCGGGGGCGGCAGCGGCAGCGGCCGCAGCCCGAACACCTGCTCCCCGCCCACCCCCAGCGGCTGCTGGCTGGTGGCCAGGATCCGCACCCCCGGGCAGCCGCGCAAGACGTCCGCAGCCAGCGCCGCGGCCGCGGCCGCCAAGTGCTCGCAGTTATCCAGCACCAGCAGCAGCGCGCTCTTAGTCCGCAAGAACTCCACGATGCTGCCGGCCGTGGACAGCCCGGGCCGCGGAAGCGCCCGCAGCGCGGCCAGCACGGCCTGCGCCATCATCTCCGCGACCTGGGCCGGGGCCAGCTCGCACAGCCACGCGCCGTCGGAGAAGGACGGCAGCTGGTCCGCCGCGGCCTGCACCGCCAGCCGGGTCTTGCCCACCCCGCCCGGCCCGGTCACCGTCACCAGCCGTGCCTGCTGCACCGCCGTGGCCAGCCCGGCCAGCTCGCCCTCCCGACCCACGAACGAGCTCAGCTGCACCGGCAGGTTCCCCGCGAACGCCTCCAGCGTCCGCAACGGCGGGAACTCCGCCCGCAGCCCCGGGCCGTCCAGCTGGAAGATCCGCACCGGCCGGGCCAGATCCCGCAACCGGTGCTCCCCCAGGTCCACCAGGACGCACCCCTCCGGCAGGTCCTCCCGCACGAGCACCTCGGTCGCCCCCGACACCAGCGCCTGCCCGCCATGCCCGGCGGCCATCAGCCGGGCGCACCGGTTCAACGGCTGGTTCAGGTAATGCTCGCCCCCCAAGACCCCCTCCGCGGTCAGCAGCCCCATCCGGGCCGCCAGCGGCCCGGTCACCTCCCCCCACTCCTCGGCGCCCAGCTCCTGCTGCGCGGCCAGCACCGCGCAGACCGCCTCGCGGGCCGAGGCAAACACCGCCGCCAGCCCGTCGCCCATGGTGGAGAACACCACGCCGCCGTGCGACTCGACCGCCCCGTGCACTATCGCGTTATGCCGCGCCAGCGCGTCCTTCATCTCCGCCGGGTGGGCCTCCCACCGGCGCGTTGACCCCTCCAGGTCGGTGAACAAGAACGTCACCGTGCCCTGCGGCAGCCCCATCACGACCCCCTTCACCCAGGCACACGTCGCGAGGCCCACACGCAATACGGAAGGGATTGTGGACGGCCCGCCCTCGGCGCCCGCCTGACCGGATCGAGCCGAGCGTAACACCGGGTCACCCCGGTCGGCCAGGCGCCCGACGGCACCTAGACCACGCCGCGATGGACTTGGTCCGTCTCGCCATGCGCGTAGGCCCTTTCCATCGACGACCGCCACCCTCACTGGCCTGACGCGGCAGATCCGCCGGTCCG
>Ga0187769_10001174_pt1 | contig 14847 bp, 15 predicted proteins | sample 0116_SJ02_MP02_1_FD_133140 | JGI IMG/M metagenome (GOLD analysis project Ga0187769, IMG submission 133140) | Tropical peat soil microbial communities from peatlands in Department of Meta, Colombia - 0116_SJ02_MP02_10_MG | ecosystem: Environmental > Terrestrial > Soil > Wetlands > Peat | place... | reverse complement strand
CAATTTTCTCATTCCGCAGAATCTCTAATGCGCTCAGGCCATTTTCGGCCTCAAAAACATTAACGTACCCGATTTGACGCAGGATATTTTTGATAATGCGCCTCATAGTCCCGAAATCATCTACCACTAAAATTTTCATTTTAAGGTCTGCCATGGCGTTCCTCCTTTTGTTTATCCTGAATCCTTCATATAATGCCGAATTTTAGACTTCAATTTCAAAATGGCCTTGGCGTGAATCTGGCATATCCGGGATTCGGTAAAGCCCAAGACTTCTCCAATTTCCTTTAAGGTGAGCTCTTCGTAATAATAAAGAGATATCACCGTTTTTTCTTTCGGGGAGAGTTCTTCAATGGCCTGAGCCAATACTTTCTTCAATTCTTCCAGCCCCAGGAGATATAAAGGCTGTTTCTCCTTCTCATCCATGAGAAGGTTGATAAGGTCTTCCTCGGGCAATTTGGGAAGCTTATTCTGCAGGTTCTCAAGATCCAGCAAGAAAACTCCGTTTACCTCATTCACCAAATTGTAATAATGGTCCATGGAGAGCCCCAATTCCTGAGCGACCTCCTCATCTTCCACCGCTCTTCCTCTTTTCTTCTCCAGGGTTTGATAGGCTTTCTCCAGTTGGGCAGCCTTCTGCCGGACAGAGCGAGAGACCCAGTCTAAAGACCTCAGTTCGTCTAACATCGCCCCTTTGATTCGGAATTCAGCATACGTTTTGAACTGGACTTTTTTCTTCGGATCAAACTTGTTCAGGGCATCCATCAACCCGATGACTCCCGCGCTCATCAAGTCATCCACCGAGACATGAGGGGGTAGCCGCATGGCCAAGCGGTGAGCGATATACTTGATCAGGGGAGTATATTTCAGGATCATTTCGTCCCGACTGGAAGGTAGGGGATTCTGTGCCCCCGAAGATTTCAGACCTACGGAATAGACTCTGTGGTTTAGCGCCCGAGATTTCAATCGCCTCTCCCATTATGCTGCGTTAATTGTTGACATTGAAACAGGTGTTGCCAGAAGAACTGGATCTGGCCGCAGGTCCTCCTGGGCATCGGTTTTTCCACAAGGAATTTCGCCATCTCCATGAAGCAGCGACTGGAAAGGGCCTGGGGGTAAATTTCCAAGACTGGTCGTTGGTTTTTTACGGCCATAGGCAGTTTTTCATCAAAGGGCAGGAAGCCTAAATAATCAATCGATAGGCCCCCCAAGAACCGATCGACCACCATGCTTATTTTTTTGAAGGCCTCCTTGGCCTCCTGGCCATTTTGGGCGGAATTGATCAGGATCGTAAACCGCTCCTTCCTATATTTGGTCGATAATACCTTTATCAGCGCGTAGGCATCCGTAATCGAAGTAGGTTCCGGAGTTACGACTACAATCGATTCCTCTGCGGCCATGTTGAAGTAGAGAACATTCGAAGAGATGCCAGCCGCCGTGTCAATGAGCAAAATGTCCACTGTCTCGGCTATAAGGTCGAGTTCGTTGAGCAGAAAGATTTTTTGGCTCTCGTCCAAATCCACCAGGTCGAGGACGCCCGAGCTGGCGGGCAGGATCGACATTCCTCCTGGTCCTTTGGTCAGGATCTCAAAGACGCTTTTCTGCCGCGCTAAAAGGTGTTGAATGGTGTACTTGGGGGTCAATCCCAGAAGCACATCGATGTTGGCCAGCCCGAGATCGGCATCAAAGACCAGGACCTTTTTCCCCAGACGGGTGAAAGCGAAGGCTAAATTGGCCACCACGTTCGTTTTTCCTACCCCCCCTTTTCCGCTCCCCACAGAGATTACCCGGGGCCAGCGCAAGAGTTCGCTTTTTCCTCCCTTCCTTCCGGGGTTGCCCGAAGGATCCTGCTCCTCCGGGTAAGTGTCGATCATTGCTCGTAATCCTTCTGCTTGATCCATTTCCTTTGACCTCATCAGTTCCACGGAATCCGGCTTAAGACCAGACTCGCAACCCTTCCCTTGGTTGCCAATTCTATATCCTCCGGGACTTTCTGCCCGTTGGTTAGATAAGATAAGGGCCGTTTATAACGTAACAATTGATTAAAGAGTGAAGTGTATTCTTCGGTCTCATCGATTTTTGTGAAAATATAGCTTTGGATGGGAAGAAGACTGAAACGCTGCACGATTTGGGCCAGATCTAAATCCTTAGTGGTGGCACTAAGAACCAGATGATTTTCAACCCGGGGGTCCACCGTTAAGAAATCCTTCAATTCTTCCAGCTGCCCGGGCTGGTAGGGATTGCGCCCGGCCGTATCAATCAGCACAAGATCCTGATGACAATTTCTTCGGATAATCTCCTGGAGTTCTGCCCTACCGGAAGCGATTTCGAGGGGAAGTCTCAAAATCCGGGCGTAAGTCTTTAGCTGCTCGATCGCGCCGATCCGGTAAGTGTCGATGGTGATCAGGCTGATTCTTTTGGCAAACCGCAGGCTAAAATGGGCCGCTATTTTAGCCATGGTCGTCGTCTTACCCACGCCGGTGGGCCCGATGAAAGACCAGATCTTTGTTCCCGTTAGGTCCGGGCCAGTAACTTCCACTGCCTCCATCAGCTTCCACCGCAGATACCCACGACAGGTTTCCGGCGTCCTTCCTTCTCGGGAGTTTTGGTCTAAAGCCTTGATTTCTTCCACCAGCCCGCTCACAAAATCCGGAGAGAGGCCGGTGGACAAAATCCCCTGGAGGATGGGATCCCGGGGGCTGGCTTCCGACCCCTTTTTGGTCGGAGCCTTGGTAGAAAATGCGGCCGGAGATCTTGCAGGGGACTTTGCGGGCTCGGCCATCGGGAGATCGGTGGCCGCCACTACTTCCACGGTTGACTGTTTAAACCCGCGGTATTGGTCTCCCGGCTTTCTGACCGTCTTGGTAGAAAGAATAATCGCTTCAGGCCCTAAAGCCTCCTTCACCTGTCGTAAGGCTTCCTGCATGTCCCGAGCTTCAAACCGCTTGATCTGCATTTGCTAAGCTCACCGTCCCTAGAGATTGAATTTTGGCCTGGGCCGTCAACTCACTGTGGGACAAAACCGCAACTTGTGGAAGAAATCGGTCTAACAATTTTTTTAAGTGTCTGCGGATCACCGGAGAGCAGAGGATCACCGGCTGGGAATTAACATGGGTAACCCGCTCTAAGGTCTGGTTGATACTTAGCAGTATCTTTTGAGCTAGAGAAGGTTCTAGGGCAAGATAAGAGCCCTGCTCTCCTCTTTGAATCTTATCCCGTAAAAGGTCTTCGATCCTCAGATCAAGAGCGACGATGGGTAAAGTCCCTTCTGGAGTTTCATATTGCTTAATGATGGACCGGGCCAGCTTTTGCCGAACATATTCGGTCAGGATATCCGGGTCCTTGCTGATCGTGGCGTAATCGGCTAGAGTTTCGACGATGGTCAGGAGGTCCCGAATCGAAACGCGTTCTCGCAGGAGGTTCTGTAAAACTCTCTGGATCACTCCCAGGGAAAGGCTGTTGGGGGTCAATTCTTCCACTGCCTTGGGGTAATTTTGAGCCAGACGATCCAGTAACTTTTGGACATCCTGCCGGCCCAGTAACTCATCCGAGTGAGTTTTCAAGGCCTCCGTTAGATGGGTGGCCATGATGGTGGAAATATCCACCACAGTATAACCGGCGAATTGTGCTTCCTCTTTTTTCGTCTTGGGGATCCATAAGGCCGGCAACCCGAAGACGGGTTCCTTGGTCGGTATTCCTTCGATCGATTTCTTCACTTCGCCCGGATTCAAAGCCATGAAATATCCCGTCATCATCTCGGACCGGGTCACTTCATTGCCTTTGATGAGGACCCGGTATTCGCCCGGATGCAATTGCAGATTATCCCGAATCCGCAAAGGCGGGATGATGATTCCCATATCGGAAGCAAACTGCCGACGAATGGATCGAATTCGGTTTAGTAAATCTCCATTCTGCTTTTCATCGACCAGGGGGATCAATCCGTATCCTACCTCCAGCTCCAGGCGATCCAGTTGCAAAAGGGATTCGGTCGCTTCGGCCGAGGCGGGAGGTTTTGCTTTTTGGCTCTCTTCCCTTTTCTTGGCTGCCATCCTCCTGTTTTCTTGTAAAGAAAAATAGGCCACTCCGCCCACTACCAGAGAGAGAGAAATAAAGGGAAGGTGGGGCAGGCCGGGGATCAGGCCCAGAGCAAACAGGATCCCGGCAGACAGGCCCATGGCCTGGGGCTGGACTCTAAATTGCCGACCTAATTCCTTTCCCATACCGGTTTCCGAGGCCGCACGGGTTACAATAATACCCGCGGCCGTGGAAATAATGAGGGCCGGAATCTGAGAGATCAGCGCGTCGCCAATGGTCAGGATTGTATAGGTTTGGGCTGCGGTGAAGAAGGGCAGATCCTGCTGGAAAACCCCGATGATGAACCCACCCCCGATATTGACCAAGATGATCAGTAATCCGGCGATCGCTTCTCCGCGGACAAATTTGCTGGCCCCATCCATGGCTCCGTAGAAATCTGCCTCTCGGGAAATCTGGGCCCGCCTTCGCCGGGCCTCTGCTTCGTCGATGATCCCCGCGTTTAAATCGGCATCGATACTCATCTGTTTTCCCGGCATCGCATCCAGGGTAAACCGGGCGGCCACTTCTGCGATGCGGCCGCTCCCTTTGGTGATTACTACAAAATTAATGATTACCAGGATGAGGAAGATGATTAAGCCGACGAAGTAATTGCCCCCTACGACGAAAAGGCCGAATGATTTTATGACCACGCCCGCCGCCGAGGTTCCTTCATTCCCGTGGAGAAGGATGAGTCGGGTCGAGGCGATGTTTAAGGATAACCGAAATAGGGTGCTCAACAGAAGAACGGAGGGAAAGGTAGAGAATTCCAGGGGATGGCCTATATACAAAGAAGTCAGAAGGATCAATAGGGAAACGGTGAAGCTCAAGGAGAGCAGAAGGTCCAGCAACAGGGTCGGCAGGGGAATGACCATGACCAGGATGATGGATATGACCCCAACGGCCATGGCGATTTCGCTCCGGTCGATCCGGATCTCTCTGCTGGATATAAGTGTTGATTGAATTGCTCTGTCCATTCAAATCTCAAAAATTATCAAAAGGTCTTGTTTTTCATTCGATACACGTGGGCCAGTAAATCAGCAACCACTTGATAAAGGGTCGAGGGAATTGTCTGGCCCAAATCGACCATTTTGTAGAGGACCTGTGCCAAGGGCTTATTCTCTACAATGGGGATTTGATGGGTCCGGGCGATTTCTTTGATTTTTTCCGCGATCCATCCAGCTCCTTTGGCCAAGACTCGGGGAGCAATCATTTCTTGTTTTTTATAATGCAGCGCCACGGCCAAATGGGTGGGGTTGGTAATGATCACGTCTGCTTTGGGAACCTCAGCCATCATCCTCCTTCTGGCCATCTCCCGCTGAACGCTCCGAATTCGGGATTTGATCTGAGGGTCACCTTCTGTCTGTTTAAACTCTTCCTGGATTTCCCGCTTGGTCATCCGCAGGTTTTTCTCATAATTCCATCGCTGGAAAAGGTAATCGAGAGCAGCCAATCCAACCATTACCATAAGAGTTTTAAAAAAGATGCGCGAAGAGACCAAACCAACGTAACGGAAAATGTTACCCACCTCCTGATCGGTAAGGGTCAGGATTTCAGGCAATTCCTTTCTAATCGTGGAATAGGCCACCCACCCGATTATCAGGAACTTGAAGCAAGCTTTGAGCAGGTCCACGGCCGCCTGCTTGGATAGGAGCCGGGAAAATCCCGCGATCGGATTCAATCGGGAAAATTTCGGCTGAATACTTTCCATTGTAAACAAACTGCCCACCTGAACGTAATTACTCAGCACCGCCATTACCACCATCGCAATCAAAATGGGAGCTAGAATCTGAAAGAGCGTCCAGAGGATTTCTCCCTGGAGAGCCACAGTATTCTCGAAATTCAGGGAAAAGCTTCCTATTTTTAGCAGGCTCTGGACCATGGCCGAAGAGAGCTGCCGGACCAAGTGAGCCCCTAGAACATACAGGATCGAGAGAGCGGCCAAAAGAACGGCTACCGAGGAGATTTCCCGGCTCTTCGCTACATTTCCCTTTTTCCTGGCCTCGGACCGGCGCTTACCGGTCGCTTTTTCGGATCGTTCGCCAAAAGAATCATCTGCCATACTTACCTCTGCATTAAAGGCAAGAGGGTAAAAACCAAACCTTTCCCCGCGGCCTGGAACAGATTTTCAAAATAGGCCAGAAGGGGTTCAATGGAAAAGGCTAAAAAGAGGAGTCCAAGCCCAATAGTCAACGAAAAACCGGTCGTCAGGATATGCACCTGGGGAACTGCTTTGGCCAAAATTCCCAGGGCGATTTGGGTGAACATCATGACCGCCAACACAGGCGCGGACAGCTTTACCGCAATGATAAACAGATTTCCTACGAGGTGCAGGAGATGGGAATAGAGTCCCGCCCTGAGGTGGATTTCTCCGGGGGCCAGAAGAAGGAAACTTTGATAAACCGCCCGGAAAAACCAATGATGCGCATCCATGGCTAGAAATACCAGAATTGCCAGGAAATATATGAACTCGGAGATCACCGGGGTGTCGAGTTGCGATTGGGGGTCCACCACGCTGGCCAGGGAAAACCCCATCTCATAGGCGATCAACTCCCCACCCATCTGAATTCCCACAAAGATGACCTGGACCGAAAGGCTCAAAATGAAACCGATCATGAGCTCCGCTCCCATTAGGGATCCAAATTGAAAAGGTTCCTGCGGAAGGTACTCGGGATAGATTTTCACCAGGGGCAGCAGAATGAGGGCCACGGTCAAGGCCAAACCAGCCTTCAAGAGGCTGGGGATATTTCGCGAACTTAGTATGGGCATCATGAAGAGGATGGGAGAAACCCTCATCAGAATCAAAACAAAAGCTTGAAATTGCAGAAGTGACCAATTGACCAATCCCGCCGGCATTCCTGATTTTCCTATTTTACATACTGGGGTAGATTCACGATGACCTGTTCGGTGTAAAACAGCATCTTTCTCATCATCCAGGGAGAAAGAATTAATAGCGCCAAGAGGACAACGATGAGTTTCGGGACGAAAACCAGGGTGGCCTCCTGAATTTGAGTCACGGCCTGGAAGAGGCTGACCACCAGCCCGACCACCAGCCCTACGCCTAAAATGGGTAAAGCCAGATATAAGGTGATTTCGATGGCATCCCGGGCAATCTGCCCGACCAGATCTGGGTTCATCTCATCTTCCCTCAATAAAAACTTTTGACCAGGGAACCCACGAGCAGGTTCCAACCATCCACCAGGACAAAGAGCAACACTTTAAAAGGTAAAGAAATCATCACCGGAGGTAACATCATCATTCCCATTGACAAGAGGACACTGGAAACCACCATATCAACGATGAGAAAGGGAATATATAAAAGGCACCCGATTTGGAAAGCCGTCTTGAGCTCGCTGATCATGAACGAAGGGAGAAGGACGGTGGTGGGAATTTCGTCCTGATTTTTGGGCCTTGGCATCTTGGCTAGCTGGACGAATAGAGCCAGATCTTTTTCCCGGGTCTGTTTGAACATAAATTTACGGACGGGTTTCAAAGCTTCTTCGAAGGCTTGCCCCTGGGAGATCTTTTTCTCCTGGTAAGGGACCAGAGCCTTTTCATGGATCGTCTGCCAGACCGGGGTCATAATGAAGAAGGTCAGGAACAGGGCGAGTCCAACCAGGAGTTGATTGGGAGGCATCGTGTTGGTTCCCAAAGCATGACGCAAAAAGGAAAGCACCACCACCAGACGGGTAAAAGAAGTCATCATAATAAGAATTGCCGGGGCCAAAGAGAGGACCGTCATGAGAGCCAGGATTTGAATCAGGACCGAAACTTCTCCCGGATCCTTCGCCTCCCCCACTCCGATCTTAATCGTGGGAATGGGCCAGCCCTGGGATTGGGCCCAACCCGCGGAACTATGGATTAAAAGGAAGCCCGCGAGCGTCAGGGGCATGATCCAGAGAGGTAATCTATTTTTCATCGCGAATCCCCAAATTTTCTCCATTCCCCTTCTTCTGGAACAAAGGGAATGCCTTCAACCAGGAGATTGCTTCGGGTTTGAACGCCGGGTCGGCCGGACCTTTTTTAACCATTTCTTTGTTTTCAATCTTGGTCAAAAAGGTAATCTGCTGGGCCGAGACCCCGAGTGCTAGGACCTCCCCGCCGATTTCTACCAAAGAGACATATTTCTGGGGGGCGATCAACTTGCTGGTCAAGACTCGAATCCCCGTGTCCGACCCCGCGCCCCTGTGGCCCCCTTCCCAACGTTTGAACATCCTGACCAATAAAATCAAAAATGTTACTATGAGGCCCAAAGCCAGGGCCATCTTTAAAACAGCCCAAATCATGCATTCCTCACGATCCTAGTTGTTTGACCCGATCAACGGGGTTGAGAATATCGGTCATTTTGATCCCGAACTTCTCATTCACCACTACGACCTCCCCCCGGGCGATCAGCCTCTGATTGACAAAGATTTCCACCGGATCTCCCGACAGCTTGTTCAATTCAATAACCGATCCCTGACCGAGCTGTAAAAGTTCGCTGATCAACAACCTTGTTCGGCCCAATTCAACAGAAATTTCTAGGGGAATATCCAGGATAAAATCCAAATTGGCAACTTCTTTTGCAACACCCGAGGATTTGTCCCCCTCCTGCTCGGGGCTTTTCCCTTCAGCCCTCGGCTTCATTTCTTTATCTTTCACCTTAACGTTCTCTTCCTCCATGGGCCTTGCTCCTTACTTTTCTATGATGGTTTGACTTTCCCCTCGATTTGAAGGGCCTTATTGCTTCCATAAATTCCCGCCTTTCCTAAAAATTTGGGAACCCCTTGAACTCTCGCTAAAATGAGTTCGGATATCTCCTTTCCGAGTGGCAGAATTTCCCCCACCTTTAGGCTGAGAATCTTTTGGGCTGGGATTAGAGTCTTGGCAAACTCCACCACGATCTCGACTTCAGTTTGCTTTAGCTGTTCCGTGAAATTTTCAACCCAGGTCGGGTCTAATTCTATATGTTCGGCTTGATAGCCGGAGTAAAGTTTAGCCTTGATGGGTTCTAAGGTAGAGTAGGGAATGCACAGGTTGAACAATCCAGAATTCTGGTCCAATTCCATCTCGAAGGGAATGATCAGGACTAAATCGGTCGGAGAGACAACGGAAGCAAATTGGGGATTAATTTCACTCCGGATGTATTGAACCGTTATCGGATGAACCGTATTCCAGGCTTTTTCTAGCTCTGTAAGGATGACGGTCACTACTTTATGAATTAATTTGGATTCAATGGCCGAAAAATCTCTTCCTTCAATTCGAAAGGTCGCCTTCCCGCTCCCTCCTAGAAAGATGTCTACGAAGGAGAAAACCAGTTTGGGATCCAGGGCTAAGAGGGAATGCCCCCGGAGGGGCTCCATTTTAAATACATGGAGGCTGCTAGGAAGGGAAAGGGTGCGAGTGAAGTCTGCATACTTGATCAGCTGGAGGGCCTGGGGGATGACATCCAATCCTTTCCGCAGCATAAGGGAGAGAGGAGTCCTCAGTAAACGGGCAAAAAAGTCGTTGAGGAGATCCAAGGTGGGCATTCGGCCACGAACAACCCGGTCTCGATTGCCAAAATCAAAAGCGGCGACCCCGCCTCCGGCCTCGGCTGCGAGCGGGGCCCCGGCTTCGGGTCCCCCTGGGGGAGGCGTAGCGGTATCGACTTTTCCGGTTTCAATTCCTGTAAGTAGGGCATCAATTTCTTCTTGTGATAGCAATTTTTCCATAGTTGATATTATTGGACCACAAATTCAGTAAAATAAACATTCTGCACCTTCAGGCCGACCAATAACTGATTCATCTTTGCTTTGATTTCTTCCCGCAATGATGTTTTTCCTTCTGAACTCATGATATCGTTATAATTTTTGCTGGAAAGAATGGTCAGGATGGCATCCCGGAGCTGGGGTAATCTTTTATCATATTCTTCACTCACTTTTTCCTGGTTGCTCTCCACATGGAGAGTGATCTTTAAGTAGCGAGGCACCCCCGGATCCATAAGGTTTACCAGATATGGTTCCATTTTATAAATATAGCCCTGGCCGGTAATGGAGGATTTTTTTTCACTCGCCCAAAGATGCTTTATTCTTTCCACAACTGACGATTGTTCCGACGATTGGGGGGCGAGGAGAAACAACCAAGCCGCCGCCACTCCGGCTGCTAGTAACACCGCGGCAGCTCCGACAATAATTAATAATTTAAAAGACTTCGGTGGTTTTTCTGTTTTTTCTTGTTCTGAAGTTTTCAAACCAATTCCATCTATAGAAAACGATTAATTTTTACCCGGATCTATTTCCCGCGCCTTAAAGATGCTAGTCAATTTTGCAATGGCCGTGCCAAAGAAAATGCCTGGGAATAATCATTATAAACACCTAATTTAATTGATATTTTGAAATCATTATTGAAAATTATCAGGTACGAAGTTCTGTCAATTTATGGCGCTTTGGTCAATGGTTTGACGGGAAAGTTCGAATGCTCCGGACAGCAGGTGAAGGATGACAGATCTAAAGGTCGCGGGGTGCGCTCAGGAAGGTGATTGTCGAAAGGGGAAGAACGAGATCTTGCCTCGCCCTTCCCTTAGCAGTTTAGAGGGGTTATTGTTTACTGTTCATAAGAGCGGTTAACATGTCATCGGTTGTCGAAATGACCTTGGAGTTGGCCTGATATGCCTGCTGGCTAATGATCATCTGTACAAATTGCCCCGCAAGGTCTACATTGGATTCCTCAAGCATACCGGACGAAATGGTTCCCGCCCCGCCTACTCCGGGGGTATTAACCAATGGAACTCCAGAGCTTGTCGAGGCTTCATAAAGCGAGGACCCGGCCTTTGACAAACCATCTGTATTGGGAAAATTCGCTAAGACCAGTTGGGCAATATTTTTAACTTGACCATTGGTATAATTTCCGACCAAAATCCCCTGATTATTTATGGTTACCCCTGATAACGTTCCAGCTGCATACCCATCTTGCTTAAGGGTCTGGACTGCTGAAGAGGTCCCGTATTGGGTGGAACCCGTAAAATCTATAGTTTCAGCAGAAGCGGCAACACCATCGGCAAAGGTAATCCCTCCCGCAGTGTAAAAATCAACTGGCATGCCAGTTTCCAGCGCTCCTGAATTATCAAAGGCTAAGGTTCCCGATCCGAACAGCATCGGCGTACCCGCCGTTCCCCCCTTGACATCGGAGCCATCTATGGTGGCATTCCATTGCCAGGTTTGAGAGGCTGTTTTTGTGAAATAGATTGAAATGGTATGCCCCTGCCCTTCAGTATCATAAATCGACAAGTCTGTTGAAAAAGTCGAAGTCCCACCCGGATTGGTTATGTTGAAGGTGGTTGTTGGATCCGAGGAAATGAGGTTCAAAGACATGTCCACTGCAGTGGTTGCCTTTGGAGGCACCATGTTTGATTCATTAACCTGGATATCGGCCAAGGTCTGTATCTGATTCGTCCCTGTGTCATCATACAGGTATCCCTGTACTCTCTGCCCCTGGCTATCTACCAAATAACCTTGGTTATCCATGCTAAAATCGCCGGCTCGGGTATAATAATCTTCATCCGATGTCGGGTCCCGCACGATAAAAAAACCTTGCCCGTTGATGGCTACGTCAGTAGCCACGTTGGTGGTGTCCAAACTCCCCTGGGTAAAATTATCATCTACCGACGAAACCTTCGTTCCAACGCCCAATCCGTAGGTGCCCGAAACTGTATTGAGACTCTGCCCCAAGACGTCCTCAAACTGCACTGTACTGCTTTTGAAACCGGTGGTATTGAGGTTGGCAATATTATTTCCGATCACTTGCATAGCGGTAGAATTGGCATCCAATCCGCTCAAAGCCGAATAGAAGGAAGCTGTCAGAGACATAATGAAACTCCTTTCTCCTGGCCCTTAATTCAGGATGCTCAGGATATTGCGAAAGTTGATTTTATTTCCGCCCACCTGGAAATAGGCGGTTCCATTTTCAAAGGAAACTCCATCCACCTTGCCGAGCTGGTAGGTAGTAACCGTGACTGCTTGCCCTTTCTGGTCGGCAGCCAAAACTTTGAAAGTATAGGTTCCATCCGGAAGGGTCGTCCCCTGTTGATTCTTCCCGTCCCACCCGATGTTCTGCATGGAGGTGCCTTGGTATCCAGCGTTGATTTGCCGGACAAGGTTTCCACTGGAATCGGAAATTTGAATGGTCACATTTCCCGCCTGGGATAATTGATAAGCTCCATTGGAAACCATTCCATTCTGTATGGCAAGATTATTTCCCTTAGCCTGAATTTTCTTTCCGATCAGAGTGCTGGCCTGTAAATTACTCAGGGAAGTTTGACTGGTCATCTGATTCAGCCTAGTATTCATGGTCGTCAAGGCACTAGCGGTATTGAATTGATCCATCTGCGTGGCCATTTGATTGTTATCCAAAGGCTGCAAGGGGTTTGGGAATTTCAACTGCTTGACAAAAAGGTTCATAAAGTCGTCCTGGGTCAGAGTGGTTTTTCTTTGCGTTATGGCCGTCGTTGAATTCGAGTTGGTAATTGGGGGTAGAGAAGAGACACTCATTATGCTCTCCTTTAAGGTCTAAATAAAAAAATCCAGATATTTGCTTGCCGGATGCGCTGCCCGGGTCAAAGCGGAGACGGGCTCCGGCGAACCGGATAAGGGCGTCCGTATTTCGGAAAGGGATGCCGGTTTCCGGAGGTTCGAGTTTGTGGGATCGTTTTTCCCCCCTTGATACCATCCCATGTCCTGCTGGACGAATACATCGAATTTATCCAATTTAAAACCATCACTCTCGATGATCTTTTGTATCTGGGACTGGTTCGTCTCCAGAGTCTCTTTGGTCGCCGAGTTATCGGTCCAGAGGGTGGTCTTAATATTTTCTTTGTTTCGGTCAATCTCCATGTAGATATGTCCCAATTGTGGAGGATCCAGGGTGATCTTGACGCTTTCCTCGTTATTCCGAATAAGCCAAACGATCTTCTCGCTGACCTGCTGAGAGACCGCTTGGGTTTCGGATTTGGGAGGAGTGGGGGAGTAATCCTCTTTCACCTCTTCTACCTTTTCGGACATCTGCGTCGAGCCTTCCATTACCACAGGAGAAGTCCCGGAAAAGTCGAGATCGTTTTGGGTTTCTCTGTTTGCCAACTGGGCCGATTTGTTCCCCATCAATAAAACTTCTTCCTGCCCTTTTTCTCCTCCTTCCCCAAAACTGCTCTCGGTGTTCTTGAAAAAGGAAGTGGGGGCCTGAGTGTGACTTTCCAGAAGAGAGGTTTCCTCCGGCAGGCTCGAATTCGGGGGGGCCGCGGGCGATGGGGAATCCATTTGGAGCAGCGATTTCTTTTCTGCCTTTTCGAACTTTAATCCATCGGCTGTCAGGTCCTTTGGATCTAGAGGTCCAGAAGACCCGATGGCAGCCGTTGCGGAAGACACTTTCTGAAGGGACAACTTTTCTTCATCTTCTTTGTAAATCCCTTCGTCCACCGGGGAGATTACAGATTTTGCGCTTTTGCTCGTGGGATTGGATGATGAGCCTTTCTCGGAAATCATTTCCCCGGGAACTAAGCCCTCCTCCATGACTTCAGAAGTCGCCATTTGCGGTGGAACAACTGGGTCAATTTTTCCCCTGGACAAATTTTGGGGCTGGGATAAGCCGGTGTTCTCTTTCTCCAGCCCAATAGCCTCCTCTCCCTGGGTGGAAGCCGCCCCCTTTTCCTGTTGACCTACCTCTGAGGGGGTATTGGAAGTCGCCATTTGCGGTGGAACAACTGGGTTAATTTTTCCCCTGGACAAATTTTGGGGCTGGGATAAACCGGTATTCTCTTTCTCCAGCCCAATAGCCTCCTCTCCCTGGGTGGAAGCCGCCCCCTTTCCCTGTTGACCTACCTCTGAGGGGGTAAAGCTTGGAGGAGGGATTACCTTGCCTTCCTGAGGATTTGGAACTTGGAGAGAGGTATATTTTTCATCGGAATTTATGGGCTGAGCCTGGTCCCCGTTGAGAGTACCTGATAAAGGGGGAGATGAAGGTGCCTGCTTGGGATCCTCCCTTGAATTGGAAGAGGAAATGTTATCCCCTCCCGGGAACCTGGAAAGGTTAGAACCCACATGGGCGGAAAGAAAATAGGCCATCATGGAAGAACCTGGATTTTCTGCCGTCTTTTCATTCGAAGCCGTCTTCTTTTCTCCACCCTTTTGAAGATAGTTGGCCAGAATACTGCCGAAATTCCCGTCAGACTGGCTCATCCCTCGGGATGGAACGGCCTCGGTCATTTCGGTTGAATAGGTTGCAGGCTGAATGAAGGTTTCCATGATTTGTTTCTTGAATAAGCAATGGAAGTGCCAAATTCCTTCAGGCCGATAATCAAAAAAATAATTAGGTATTATCCATTAGTTATAAAGAATCAGGCTTGAACCTTAAAATATTTCCAAAAATTACCGGCAAAAATTACCCTCCTTCCTAGTGGGAGGGAAGAAATTTTTTCCAGACCCAACTCAGATTCAATTGAAGCTACCGAACAGGAAAAAGGAAGGAAGGGAAGGGAAAGCATTCCGGCTATTCATTTGAATCCGCGTTTGCAGCGCTGTACTTCTCCCGTTCGATTCCTCAGAAGTTTATAAAGAATGCTACCGGCCAATGGTTTCTTTTTGGTTCCAGCGCTGCCGTACCGGGACCCATGCGGCGACCGAAGACGGGAAGAAATGAAGCGGGGATGGGATTAGAAAGGCCTGCTTCTGGAGGAAGGCTGATATTTCATGGTGGCCATCTCGTCATCGCGTTTCTGCTGGGCTTTTTCCTCCTGGCGTAGGAAATTCTTGAATTGCTTCTCCTTCAATT
>Ga0187769_10001172_pt1 | contig 14861 bp, 10 predicted proteins | sample 0116_SJ02_MP02_1_FD_133140 | JGI IMG/M metagenome (GOLD analysis project Ga0187769, IMG submission 133140) | Tropical peat soil microbial communities from peatlands in Department of Meta, Colombia - 0116_SJ02_MP02_10_MG | ecosystem: Environmental > Terrestrial > Soil > Wetlands > Peat | place... | reverse complement strand
GCACGGGCCAAAGCCCGCGCGGCATTCAGACCGCCGAAGCCCGCTCCCACGATCACTACCCGTGGCTTCGAATCGTTCGTCACTTTGTTGTAGTGCACCTTGCTGTTCGACACCCCACATCTATAAGATTCAGCGCGATGGCGGAGAGTTACAGAAGTTCCGAAGCAACCCCGGCGTGGCTGCGCGTGGTGCTGCCGTCCATGGCCGACATCATTTTTGTAGCGCTCCTGGGAGCACTGGTCCTTACGCCGCTTTCAGTGCGGCTGCTGGGCGATGCGGGCATCGGATGGCACATTCGGACCGGGCAGCAGATTCTGACCACGCTTAGGGTTCCGCGCGTGGATCCGTTCTCGTCCGAAGCTCCCTGCATTTCGGCCGAGAGGCCAGATACGGCCGCGGAGCACTCAACTGCAGAGCGGTGTTCAAGAAAATGGCTGGCCTGGGAGTGGCTCTATGACGTGGTCGTGGGCGAATTGGAAGCCACGCTGGGACTCAACGGCGTGGTCTGGTTGACTGCGGTCGTGATCGCGGCCGTCTTCGCCTGGACCTTTCGCCTGCTGATTCGCGGCGGAACGAATTTACTTGCAGCGCTCGTCTTGGTGTTGCTGGCCATCTCGGCCTCGATGATTCACTTCCTGGCACGGCCGCATGTCGTTAGCTGGCTGTTCACATTGGCATGGTTTGCGATTCTGGATCGCTCCGAGAAGGCTTTCGACCGGAGCCGGGTGCTCCACTTGTTGTGGACTTTACCTTTGCTCATGCTGGTGTGGGTGAATGTGCACGGCGGATTTCTGTTTGGCTTCGCACTGCTCGCGGTCTTCTGGCTGGGAGCCGTGCGGGACTGGTTCCGCGCCCGCAGCGACCGCATCGAGGAATCTTTCGCGAAAATCACCGCGGGCCAGCGCGCGCGCGACTTATTTTTGGCCGGCCTGCTCTTGGCCTTGGCCAGCCTCGTCAACCCTTATGGATGGAAGTTGCACGCGCACGTCTATTCGTATCTGACGAACCACTTTCTGATGGATCACATCGATGAATTTCAGTCGCCGAATTTCCACCTGATCGCGCAGAAATGTTTTCTGGCGTTGTTGCTGATCGCGTTCAGCGTGGTTGCGGCGCGTAGCGGGACCCTGCGCATGAGCCATGTGCTCACGTTATTGCTGGCCGTTTATGCCGGGCTGTATGCGTCGCGCAACATCCCTGTCGCGTCGATTCTGGTGGTGCTGCTGATTGGACCGCTGATCTCATCGGGCAAGTTGTGGCGAGGGGCGAGGTCGAGTGAAAGCCCCGGCTTTCTCCAGCGAATGGCTGCGGTCGAATCCGAAGTGCGCGGCCATCTCTGGCCGATCCTCGCGATCGCCGCAACATTGGCCGTTGCCCTCAATGGCGGCCGCGTGGGTTCCAGTCAAATCATGAACGCGCATTTCGACCCCAAACGCATGCCGGTCGCGGCTGTGGATTTTCTGGAGCAGCAGCACGTTACAGGCTCAGTCCTGAGCCCTGACTTCTGGGGCGGGTATCTCATTTATCGCCACATCCCGGTCGTGGTAGACGACCGCCACGACATGTATGGGGAGGATTTCTTCAATTCGTACTTGAAGATGGTCCATGTGGAGAACGGCTGGCAGAAATTCCTCGAGGCGCAACCGGCGTCTTGTGTATTGCTGCCTAGAGACGCCGCGCTGGCGAACGTTCTCGCGCAGACCGCGGGGTGGAAGTCGATCTACTCGGATGACGTCGCCATGGCTTTCGTGCGCGACGCCCCGGCCAAGCCCGCACGCTGATTTCGTCGCGCTGGGCGGAAGCGTATTCGCGCCGCTTAACGCGCCACAGGATGCAAAAGCCTTCACATTGACAAGGCCGGGATTCCCCGCTATGTTCAGCGATGTTTTGCGACTCGCGGTATGAGTTGCTCCCAGTAACCCGCCTGCGGCTGCCCTGCCATCACGGGCGTAACCGTGATCGTTAGATCACTCTTTTTAGGGAAGAAACGGCAGATCACTCTGGAAGAAGTTCGTCCGACTACTCTACAACCAAAATTCGATTGTGAGACTGCGAGGAAGATCCGATGAAACAAGTTTTTTGCGCTCCGGCTCACGTGAAGCTGATCCTGGCCCTTATCGTCTTTACACTTTTTCTGGTCGCAGCAGAGATGGTTTCCGGGCAGGCGCCTGCCGCCGCCCCCGCCGTCAGCCTGACCCAGATCAGCTCTGACCCATTCACTGTGCCGCCGGGGCAACATGCCACCGAGGTCGAGCCACACGTTCTGGCGAACGGTTCCACGCTGGTAGCGGCGTTTCAGACGGGGCGCATCGCGCCCGGCGGCGCCACCGACATCGGCTGGGCCACCTCCACCGACGGCGGCAACATCTGGACACACGGCTTTCTGCCCGGCCTGACCGTGGGCCAGGGGAGCGGACCGTACAACGCGGCCAGCGACCCCGAGGTCGCCTATGACGCCAAGCACAACGTGTGGATGATCGCGTCGCTGCCGATTTCCAATACATCTTCTACGCCAGCAGTAGTAGTCAGCCGCTCGAGCGACGGCGGTTTTACGTGGGGCAACCCGGTCAGCGTGGATGCGACGTCCAATAGTTCCGACAAGAACTGGATCGTGTGCGACAGCTGGGCCAGCAGCCCGTATTACGGCAACTGCTACATGGAGTGGGACAACCCGTCCCTCGGCGATCTGATTCTGATGAGCACCTCGAGCGACGGCGGTCAGACGTGGTCGTCGCCGGCTGAGACCAGGCCGACCGCCGCTTTCGGAATTGGCGGACAGCCGCTGGTGCAGCCGAACGGAACCGTAGTCGTACCCATCGAGACCAACAACATGTCGGCCTTCATTTCCACCAATGGCGGCACAAGCTGGTCGACGCCGGTCACCATCAGCAACATTCAGAGCCATATCGATGCGGGAGGAATCCGCAGCGGGCCGCTGCCTTCCGCCGCCGTCGACGGTGCCGGAACCGTGTGGGTCGTGTGGGAGGACTGCCGCTTCCGCGCCAGTTGCTCCACCAACGACCTGGTGTACAGCACTTCGACCAACGGCACCACCTGGAGTACAGTCGCGCGCGTTCCCATCGATCCCGTAACCAGCGCTTTGGATCATTTCATTCCCGGCATTGGCATCGATCCGACAACGTCGGGCAGCAGCGCTCATGTCGCCATTCACTTTTATCTGTACACGAAGAGCAATTGCACTGCCTCGACCTGCGAGCTCTACGTCGCCTACGTTTCTTCGCCGAATGGTGGAACCACCTGGAACAAGCCGATCAAGCTGGCCGGGCCCATGAAAGTGACCTGGCTACCCAATTCGCAGAACGGGCTGATGGTGGGCGACTACATTGCAACCGCGTTCACGAGCGGCGTGCCGCACGGCGTGTTCGCCGTCGCGACGGCGAAGTCGGGAAGCACCTTCAACGAAGCCACCTACACTGCCCAGGGACTGAGCGTGCCATTGGAGGGCGCTGTCTTGTCTTCGGCGAACGACAAGCCGCTGCACAAGCTCTCCGACAAGATTGAGAAGGAGCAGCCGGAAAAGGGCATTCCCCCCTCACGCCGGGCGAAGAGCAGCGCGAAGTAGCTCAGGGGTTATCTTCTGCGGGCAGGAAGTCGTGGTATTAGGACGTGAGGAGAAGTACGTATGATCAGGAAGTTCCGCGCCGCCCTGCATCGTGTAATCCACGTTGCCCTGCTGGCCGCGATTGCGCTGCTGGGTGCGTGCTCGTCTTCGCACCCGTCTTCGACGCAGCCGCAGAATCCCAATCTCACTCAGCTCAGCACGGACCCCTACACAAGCGGACCGGCGCAACATGCCACCGAAGTCGAGCCGCATCTCATCGCCAACGGAAACACGCTGGTGGCGACGTTTCAGGTTGGACGCTTTCCGCAGTCTCCCGGGCCTGGCGGCGGTGCCACGGACATCGGCTGGGCGACCTCGACTGACGGCGGCAACACCTGGAACCACGGTTTTCTGCCCGGCCTGACCACGGGTGAGGGAACGGGACCGTACGACGCCGCCAGTGATCCCGTGGTGGCTTACGACGCCAAGCACCAGGTGTGGATGATTTCGTCTCTGCCGATTTCAGGAACGCTCTCAACGCCAGCGGTGTTGATCAGCCGCTCCACCGACGGAATGACGTGGAATAATCCAATCAACCTTGCCAGTGGCTTTAATGATTCTGATAAAAATTGGATCGTCTGCGACACGTGGACCTCAAGTCCCTATTACGGCAACTGCTATGTGGAGTTCGATGCTCCGGGCCAGAACGACCAGATCTACATGAGCACTTCCACGGATGGCGGCCAAACCTGGAGTGCGCCGATTTCGACGGCGAGTCTGGACGATGGGATTGGCGGCCAGCCGCTGGTGCAGCCCAACGGCACGGTCGTCGTGCCGATTGAGGGCCTGCCGAACGATCCATTTACGACGATTGGCGCGTTCACTTCGACCAACGGCGGGGCGAGTTGGGGCGCGCTCGAGACCATTATCGACATTCAAGTCCACAACGATGCCGGAGGAATCCGCAGCGGGCCGCTGCCTTCAGCGGCCATCGACGGAGCGGGAAACGTCTGGATCGTCTGGGAAGATTGCCGCTTCCGCACGGGCTGCTCCACCAACGATCTGGTCTATGTCACTTCGCCCGACGGCGTGAACTGGAGCACGGTTTCGCGCGTCCCGATCGATGACACGACGAGCAGCGTGGATCATTTCATTCCCGGCATTACGATCGATCCCACGACTTCCGGCGCCGGTGCTCATGTGGCGATCCATTACTACTACTATTCGCAGAGCGATTGCACGGTCTCGAGTTGTCAGCTCAACGTGGGTTTCATTTCGTCGGCGAACGGAGGCTTGACCTGGAATTCTCCCACCACGCTTGCCGGACCGATGCAGCTCACCTGGCTGCCCGATTCGCAGAATGGCCTGATGGTGGGCGACTACGTCGCGACTGCTTTCACCAACGGCGTGCCGCACGGCGTGTTCGCTGTTGCTGCGGCGAATTCGGGCACGACCTTCAACGAAGCCATCTACACCGCCCAGGGATTATCCGTGACCTCGCATGGGCAGCAGCTCTCGTCCGCGCATGACAAGCCGCTGCACAAGCTGTCGGACAAGATTGAGCAGGAGCGGCCGGAAAAGGGCGTGAAGCCGCCGACACGCAAGGCCCGACGGAGCGCGAAATAGGATTTCGTTCAATTGGACCAGGCGTTATCCTGAGCGCAGCCGTTTTTCAGGCGGAGCGAAGGATCTCGCGAGGAGCGCTACGATTGTGCGCGCAAGATTCCTCGCCCCGCTCGTGAAAGCGCGGGGCTTCGGAATGACGCCGAAACCGTGGTAATTTCAAGTCGAGCCACTATTAAAGCGGATGACGTGAGCTCAGAACCGGTCGTCCGTGTTGATGTTGAATCCCAGGATGGCGGTGACTTCCACCGGTTGTCCAGCGCGGACGGCGGGCTGAAACTTCCAACTGCGCAGAGCTGCGAGCACCTTCGCCGTCATCCCAGCCGGACCCGCCTCAAGCACGCGCGGATTTCTGATGTTGCCTTCGATATCAAGAACGCAGGCGACGACCATCCGCACGTGCGGCAGGCCGGAGGGCAAATCGGCGCGGACCTGCTGTGGAGCGAGCAGGGGGTTGGTGTAGGAATGCGCAGTGCCGGATTCGTCAGCGTACTCCATAACGATCGTCCCTAACGTCGTATCAATCAGGGTCATGTGCTTTTCGCCATGCAAGAGAGTCTTGTAGGGCTCGAATGCGCCTCCGGAAGATGCCGTGGAAACGACATCCACGCCCAGCGTCTGTCTGCGCTTGAGCGGAGAATGCGCTGGCGTAGATGGATCATTGGCTGCCGGATCAGATCCGAAGCTGGGAAGCGTGATCTGGCTGCTGCCTCCGGTGACGGATACGCCGGGAACCGGTGGAACACCGCTCGGCGCATTGCCTGCGCCGCCCGGACCGGGATTGGGAGAGATTCCACCCCGCGCGGCCGGATCGGCGCCGAGTCCGGCGCCTGTTTTTCCAGCGCCTGTTCCCGAGCCGCTCATGCCACTTCCCGGTCCGTTTCCGCGCCCAATGCCGGTGCCGCCGCCCGCACCGCCGAGACCGGGCTTGTCTCCGCCCGTCGGCGACAGGGCCATCGAGCCCGCGCCTCCTGAAGTGGGCAGGCCAACCTTGGAACCGGGCTGGCTGGAAACAACCACCCCCGCTTTCGGGTCGCTGCCGCCGCTGGCCGGGGGCGCGACAGCCGATCCAATGTCCATCACCGAGCCACGGCCCGATCCGCTGCGACCCGAACCCGAGCCGGTCGCGGCCGCTCCTGCGCCGAGAGAAGGCGGAGGCGGGACGATATTGCTGGCCAGCAGATTGCCTCCAGCCCCCGCTCCGCCGCCAATCTTCTCCGTCCCGCCTCCCGAGCCTGATAGCGCGGGCGGCGGTGGAACTACGCTCGGCATGCCTTGCTGCGGGGCGGTCGAGGAAGCCAGCGAGCGCGTTCCGGTTCCTCCCGAAACGCCGGCCCCCGGAGGCGGCGCAATCACGTTCGATCCCAGAGTGGTGCCCGCGCCATTGCGCATACCACGCGGATTGCCCGCCACGCTGCCTGTGCCTTCGCTGACGCTCGGCGGCGGTGGGACGACATTGGCGGCGAGCGACGCGCCAGAGCCGCTACGAGAGCCATTGGCATTGACTGCGGGCGGCGGCGGCACCACCTCCGACGGGCCGAAAATTCGGCCGATCAGGCTGCTCATGAACGATCCGCTGCTGGCGGGCGCCGGTGGAGGAGGAACGACGGTTTTTGACTGGTCCGGCACGCTCCCGCTGGCCAGTCGGCGCATGTCTTGCGAAACATCGGATGACGGCGGCGGCGCAATCACGGCCGGTGCAGGCATGGCGAGTTTGGGATTGCGCGAACTTTCCCGTTCGGGTGCCGACACCGGAGGCGGCACAACGGCGACATTCGCCATCTGCACGGGCGCGCTCGAAATCTCGCGGCTTACGCCGCCCGGTGCAGGGGGAATCACGCTCTGGGGCAGCGCCGGGGTAGATCGGCTCTTGTCGCGACTGACGCTCGGAGCCGGTGCCACGACCGAAGCGTTGAGTGAGGGAGCGCTCTGTGCGCGATCACGCGAAATGCTGGGCGCGGGAGGAATCACGGCCGGTGCCAGCGCGGGCGCCACCAGCGTGCGATCGCGCGAAACCGTTGGTGCAGGCGGAATCAACGTTGCGCTGATGTTGGGCGCAATCAGCGGAGCATCGCGCGTTACCGAAGGCGCGGGAGGGATCGTAGAATCGAGTTGGATGCCGTTGCGCGTGTAGTCGCGAATCACATTGGCCGGGGGAGCGATCAGCGTAGCCGCAAGGCTGGGAACCGAACGCATCGAGCGCAATCCTTCCGACGGCGGCGGGCCGGGAACCGGTTTAATGGCGAGCAGATTGGCGACCGCGTCCTTGGAAGACGGCAGCTTCAAGTTGGGCGCGTCCACAACTCTCGCAACCAGGTTGCCACCGCGCGCGATCCGGATGGTTTGTGTGCGATGGTGCGCTTCGTTGCCGCCGGCGCGCCCGCGTCTCCCTGATTCCGCGCCGCCCAGATCCTCGGTCCGCGGAAGCTCGTCGCCGGTGTAGTAAATCACGTCGTGGCTGCTGAGCCGGGGCGCAACGTACGGCCGCAACTGCGCCAGCTTCGCCGGGATCGCGATCGCGCAGAAGATCAGAAAAGCTTCGAGCAGCCAGCTCGGGATCATGATCCGCAGCGGAATGACGCCGAAGGGGGTTTCTCCCGCCAGCCGCGCCTCGGACCGCGCCAAAGCCGGGCGGATGGAAGTTTTGAACTCCCGCCATGGCGAAGACCACTCAACCAGCAGCTTGATCGTGTCATCGCGCCGCCGCAGAGCGATCTCTTCGAGTTGGAGCACTTCAGCCAATCTCAGTCCGATTTTCGCTGCCACAGTTACATTTGCAGGATCTTGCTTCCGGTTGCTAAGGGGAATCAACGTTGCGGGACGTCCCACTCCCGTTCCGGCTTATGTTGATCTCAATTCTATCCCCAATGGTAGTCCCGGTTTCCACAGCCGTACGACTCGGCAGTTCCAGCACAGACGCCGCCTGGGGCCGGACCGGCGCAAAGCGCCACGGTCGCAGCTCGCTCTGGATGTGGACGACGGTCAGCGAACGATCCAGATAAACCACATCAATCGGAAACGCCATGCCCAAAGTATGAACGCCGTGACAGGGCACAATCCAGAGGCCGCGTCCGTTACGGAAGTCATCCGGCGACATGCCCAGCAAGCCGCGCAGGCGAGTCCAGTGCGTGTCCGCCACGGCGAGCGACGTTGCCAGGGGAATCTCGCGGGTGCGGTTGAAAGCTTCGCCCGTGTAGATCTGGCCTGATACAAATGCGGGCATCCCGTCCTCGGTGATCTAAATCTGGGCTCCTTGATGCAATTCTCGCGTGCTTTGGTGATCCTGCCTATTGAACGATCGTGCCAGACGATCTGGCGCTTTTCAGCGCCCGGCGTTAATGTCCGGCCAAGGATCGGTAGGCCTGGATCAAAGCCGGGCCCACGGTGACGAAGAGGAAAGGCAGCAAAACAAACACAACCAGGGGAGGAACCATCTTGATGGTGGTCTTGGCGGCCTGCTCTTCGGCCCGTTGCCGCCGCGCCGTGCGCAATGAATCCGAATGAACCCGCAAGGCCTGGGCGACGCTGGTGCCGAAACGATCCGTCTGAATGAGTGTACCCACGAGAGCCCGAATGTCGTCAACCCCCGTGCGCTCCACCAGATTGCGCAGGGCTTCGGCGCGGGGCTTGCCGGCGCGCATCTCCAGGTTGACCAGATGGAATTCGTCGCTGAGATCGGGGTGGGCGTGGTGCAAATCCTGGCCCACGCGCAACATGGCTTGGTCGAGCGCCAGGCCGGCTTCAACGCAGATGACAGTCAGGTCGAGCGCGTCGGGCAGGGCCAGGCGAATGCGCATCTGACGGTCTTTGATCAGCCGCTTCAGAAAAAAGCGCGGCAGGAAGAATCCCAGGCCGGTCACGCCCGCCAGCAGGGGAACGTTGTTAAAGCCGGAGATCAGAACCACCAGGCCGAAGCCGAGCGCCGCACCCAGAATGCGGGCGCCGAAGTAATAATTCACGTGGCTGGCATCGCGATATCCGGCCTGAATCAGCCACTGGCGTGTACGGGAAACATCAGCCGGAGAGAGCGGAATCGCTTTGCTGAGCGGGTCCAGCGCCTGCTCGATGCGTTCGCGCAGCACCGGCTTGGCCTCAACCGTCTGCGCCTGGCCGCCGAGCGCGCGCAACCGCGCTCCCAGCACCGAACTGGGAGTCACGGCTGCGGCCCCGAAGGCAAACACCGCCCCGGCCACGGTTAAGCAAACGACAACGGCAAGAATGAGCGCCAACATCGTCTATACCTGAATCTTGATGATCCTCTTGATGGTGAAATACCCGATGGTCTGCAGCGTAATGCCCGCCACCAGCAGGAAGTGCCCGATGGGATCAACAAACAGCGGCCGCACGAACTCGGGGCTGATCATCAGCAGCAGTCCCACCACCGCCGGCGGCATGCCCATCAGGAACGCCATGGTCAATCGTCCTTGCGCGGTGTAAACCCGCACCTGGCGCTGAATCTTGAAGCGCTCGCGGATCACATACGACAGATTGTCGAGAATCTCCGCCAGGTTGCCGCCGGTCTCGCGCTGCAGCATGACCGCCGTGACAAAAAACTTGACGTCCACCAGCGGCATGCGGTCGGTCAGGTTGAACAACGCATCGCGCACCGGCATGCCGAATTTCTGCTCTTCGTACAGTTGGCGAAACTCGCCGGAGACCGGTTCAGCGACCTCGTTCGTGATCATTTCCAGGGCGGTGGTGAAAGCGTGTCCGGCGCGGACGGCGCGAGCCAGCGTGTCGATGGCTTCCGGAAAGAGCTCCTCAAATTTTTCAAAGCGCTTGTTGCGCTTGAATGCGGCATATGAGTAAGGCAGGATGAAACCGACCAACAGGCACACCCACGCGATTTCCACACGCTTGCCAAGCCAGTAGCCGATGATCGCCGCGGCCACCCCGCTCAACGCGCAGAAGCCCAGGAAATTGCCGGCGCGGATCTCCATACCGGCCTGCGACAGTACTTTTTGAACTGCCGAGACCCGCTCGGAACGGCGCAGCAGGGCGTCGATTGCGGGGATCTGGCTGAGTTGTTCGTCGCGCAGCAGTGCGAGTTCTTCTTCGGGCGCGCGTTCGGGCGCTTTGCGCTGGCTGGCCAGGCGCTCGCGGATCAGGCGTGCGCGCTCGCTGCGCTGGTCGAACAGCGAGATGATCGCGAAGGCGGCGACCGCCACCACGATGCATACCAGCACGGCAATCAGGAGATTCGGCATGCCGCTCAGACCTCGGCTCTCGATTCGAACAACGCCGGACGCAGGCGCGCCCCAGCCGTCGCCAGCCGGTCGGCAAACATCGGACGCACACCGGTGGCGCGGAACATGCCACGCACCTTTCCGCTCTCGTCCAGCCCGCTCCGGTCAAAAGAAAAAATGTCCTGCATGGCGATGGAATCCAGGTCATCCATGCCCGTGATCTCGGAGATCGTGATCACCTTGCGCGTGCCGTCGGAGAGGCGCGCGATCTGAACCACCGCGTGTACGGCCGACGCAATCTGCTGCCGCACCGCGCGCTCGGGAATGTTCAGGTTCGCCATGGAAACCATGTTCTCCACGCGCGCCATGGCGTCGCGCGGAGAGTTGGCGTGCACCGTGGTCAGCGAGCCCTCGTGGCCCGTGTTCATGGCCTGCAGCATGTCGAAGGCCTCTTCGCCGCGCACCTCGCCCACCACGATGCGGTCGGGACGCATACGCAGGCTGTTGATCACCAGTTGCCGCTGCCGCACCGCGCCTTTGCCTTCAATGTTGGGCGGCCGCGTTTCCAGGCGCACCACGTGCTCCTGCTTGAGCTGAAGTTCGGCGGCATCTTCGATGGTGACGATGCGGTCGGAATTTGGAATGTATCCGGAGAGAACATTCAGCAGAGTCGTTTTGCCGGCGCCGGTTCCGCCCGACACGATGATGTTCAACCGCCCTTTGACCATGGAGGAGAGCAACTCCAGCATGGGCTCGGTCAGAGTCTGGTTCTCGATCATCTGCCGCGCGGTCACCGGATCGCGTCCAAAGCGGCGAATGGAGAGGCATGGCCCATCAATGGCGAGGGGCGGAATGATGGCGTTGACGCGCGATCCGTCGGCCAGGCGGGCGTCGACCATGGGAGAGGATTCGTCCACGCGCCGTCCCACGCGCGAAACGATGCGCTCGATGATCTGCATCAGGTGCGAATTGTCCTTGAACGACAGCGGCGTCAGTTCCAGTTTGCCGGCGCGCTCAATGTAGACGCGGTCGTATTTGTTGACCAGGATGTCGGAGACCGTGGGGTCCTTGAGCAGAGGCTCCAGCGGGCCGAGGCCAAAAATTTCGTCCAGAATCTCGCGCGAGAGCCGTTCGCGCTCGGCAAAGCTGAGGGGCACAACCTCGCTGTTGACGGCATTGCGAATCACGACGAGCACTTCGTCGCGCGCGGAATCGCCCGACGTCTTGCCCAGTTTTTCCAGGTCGAGGCGGTCGAGGATCTTGCGGTGCAGGTCGGCTTTTACCTGCTGATAATCGGTGCGCTCGAAGGATTGAAGATTCCCCATGGGATCCTAAATTCTAAATCTGCGGCGGCTAAAGCCGCGTTAAACTTCGTGACTGGCGGCCGGTGCGGCTCGAAGCCGCGCCCTTCAAAGCTGCTCCCAGCTAAACTGACTTGCGCTAAACCGATTTGAACAGCGACCACGCGGCACGCTTTGTGTCGGTGTCGTCGCGCGTCAATTCGTGCGCCAGGCCGGCGAAACAGCGCGCGATCTCAGTGTTGCGCTGCTCCATCAGAGGCGTGCCGCGGTCAATCGCTGTGGACACTGCAAAATACTGGTTCGGCACCCGCCAGATCAGCTTTGCGCCTACCGCGGCCTCGGCGTCTTCTTCGCTGAAGCCCGGGACCTTGCGAAAACGATTCAGCACCAGGCGCACGCGATCGCGGCTGCCGGTCTCACCCAAGAATCGCTGGACTCGCGCCGCACTCCACAAGGAAGCCACGTCGCTGCACGCGACCAGCAGCACGGTCTCGGAAAGATTGGCAACCAGGCGGCTGGCGGCGTCGAAGCGAGACGACGCGTCCACGACTACGTAGCGATAGTGCGTGACCAGCATGTCGAACAGGCGGACAAACTCGGCCGTCGAAGGATCGACCGCACCCGGCACATTGGTTCCCGCTAGTAGCTGCAAGCCGCCGTTGTGCTTCGTCATGAAACTCTCTAGCAACTGAACGTCCATGCGGTGCAGGTTGCGCATCGCGTCGGCCACACTGAAAACCGCTTTCAGATTCATATGCAGCGCAGCATGTCCGAGCGGCGCCAGATCGACCAGAGCGGTCTGCCCGTGGGAGGCCTGTAGGGCGAGCGCCAGGTTCACCGCCACCGTGGTGGCGCCGTTCCCACCCTTGGCATTGATGACCGAAAAAACCTTGCCGCGCGGGCCCTCCTGCCGGCCGCGGCGCTGGGCCGCGGTCAGGCGGACGAAAGCCTCCAGAAGATCCGTCGTGGTGGTGGGGCGCTCCACGAATTCGCGGGCGCCGGCGCGCATCGCGTTGACGATCACCTGCGGCTGATTCAGGGTTCCGATGGCGAAAATTGCGGTCTCGGGCATCTCCTGGTGCAGGAGTTCGATGGCTCGCAACCCCGCCGAGGGATTGTCCGCAGGCAGGTCGATGAGGGTCACGTCAGGATTGGCCGAACGTACCCGCCGCATCACCGGGTCGGACGCAGCCACGGGAAAGTTCGCGCAGCTCTGCACGGTGCGCGCTACGCTGGTGCCATCCACCAGCACCTGCAGCAGCGCTCTCTGCTCGTTGTCCGTGGCCGCGATGACGACTGAAAGCTCCGGCATAACTTCACCCGCGGTTTCGACGCGGAATCGATCCCGGCTTGCGCCGGGGATTTAATCCTGCTTGATCGGTTTATCGAACTTGTCCTTATCCACGAACTGCTGCGGCATCTTGGGCGCCGGCTGTTCGGCTCCCGGCGAGATGCGCCGCACCGTGCACAACACCATCAGCTCTGAGTTGGACTTCTGCAGGCTCTTGCTGCGGAAGAAATTGCCCAGGATCGGGATGTCGCCCAGCCCCGGAATCTTGTTGTAAATGTCGGTTACGCGATTATCAATCAAACCGGCGATCACGAAACTCTGGCCATCCTGCAGTTCGAATTCGGTCTCGGCTTTGCGCGTGCTGAGCGCGGGCACCGTGAATCCGGAGATGGTCAGGGCATCGGCGAAATCGAGCGTACTGACCTCCGGCGCGACCTTCAGGTGGATGTTGCCGTTGGGCATAATCACCGGAGTGAATTGCAACCGCACGCCGAATTCCTTGAATGAAATCGTCACTGCCGTGAAGCCCGCTCCCGGCTGCACGATAGGGAAGGGAAACTGCCCGCCGGCCAGGAAGCTGGCTTCCTTACCGTTGACCGCAATCAGATTCGGTTCAGCCAGAATCTGGAGCAGGTTCTTGGTCTGCAGCGCTTCGATGACGGAGCCGAAGTTGATGTCGGGACGGAACAGAAACAAGTTGAGAACGTTGGAAATGGTCTCCGTGGCTGGGGTCGGCGTGGTTCCCGCTATTCCTGACTGCGTAACCGACTGCGTCCCGAATCCGCCAAACTGGCCGGTGGTAAGCGTGCCGATCGTGTTGCCGCCGCCGGTCGAGACAAAGTTGATTCCCATCTGCGTCATTGCCGTGCGGTCGACCTCGGCGAACTTCACCTGCAGCAGAACTTCCTGCGAACCGACAGGACCGAAGGTCAGCACGTTGACGACCTTCGGCGAATAGGCGCTGGCCAGCTCCCCGGCTCGCTTGGCCACGTCTTCGGTGGAAACGTGACCCGAGAGAACGATCGCCGCGCGCGAAGGCGTGACCGTAATCCGCTCATCAGGAAACACGCGGTGTTCTTCTTCTGCGCAGGCGCTTACATCCACGTCCACCCGCAGATCAAAACTGCGCGAGCGCTCCAGTTCATCCCAGATCAGCAGGGAAACTTCCCCTGGCGACTTGCCATGCACCAGAATCTGCGTGGGCGTAACCGGATTGACCGAGGCAATGGCGGCGTCGGTAACCGAGATACGCTTCAACCTTTCGGTGGTATTGATGATCAGCGACTTGCCCACCATGACGCGCAACGGCGCTGATCCTTGCGGCTGCGCCTGCGGCGGCAGATTCGCGGTCGGCGTACCGGTGGTCGGCGTCCCCGCGGCGGGCGCCTGGGCGGCAGGGTCTGCCTGCTGCATGAACTCCGGAAACGCCGGAAGAGCAAAGACGAAGGCAAACAGGAAAACTCCAGACCAGTACAAACGAAGCCAGTACAAACGAAGCCAGGACAAACGAAGCCAGGACAAACCAGGCCACGACAGACGAACGGTCATTTTCCGATTCCTCTCCCTGTGAGGAAACTTGATGGTTCGCGATTTCACCGCTTGCAAGTTGGAATCTCTCCCGATCACTTGGCGTCGCAATTCTCTTCCGTGCACTTGACTTCCTGTTTCTTGTCTCCTTGGTAAACCTCAACACTGACGCCGGTCGAAGCGGGGATAGGCGGCGGGACTGTCTTGACCACGGCACGATGAGCCGGAGCCGGGTTAACCGGCGCGGGCGGGGCCATGCCGTGGAATAAAGCTCGGGCGTTGGCGGCGGCTACTTCCTCCTGCCGCGTATCCAGCGGATTGCGCAGGGCGAGCTGAATGTGTCCTTCCGAACTCGCCAGGGTCAGCCGCTC
>Ga0187769_10001171_pt1 | contig 14862 bp, 16 predicted proteins | sample 0116_SJ02_MP02_1_FD_133140 | JGI IMG/M metagenome (GOLD analysis project Ga0187769, IMG submission 133140) | Tropical peat soil microbial communities from peatlands in Department of Meta, Colombia - 0116_SJ02_MP02_10_MG | ecosystem: Environmental > Terrestrial > Soil > Wetlands > Peat | place... | reverse complement strand
AGCTTCACCAAGCGAAACGGTAATCCCCGTTAAATTCGAAGGCTTGCTTGCGACGGCAGTTATGACCGACGTGTCCAATCCGCCAGAGAGCAGAATGCAATCAGCGAGATTTCGTTCGTAAAACCATGGTAGTAGAATGCGGCGGCAGCCATGGCCATAATAGCGATATTGATGAAACTCGCGTTTGACATGTTAATTATCGTGTCCGTTTTATGAAGCTTCAACATCCGCCTCTTTTCGTCAACATCATCGCTCGTCAACTTGTTCTTCGTAAGCCAGGAATGTGCGACCAAGGCGTGGGGCATTACTGTGGCGCCTATGACGCCAACAACGAGGAAGAGTTGATCATTAGTGGCCATGTAGGGAAGGAAGGAATGAATTACCAGTTGAGGAACACTCGGTTTCGTAGTCAATAGCTCGTATACGTAGCCAAGACTCAGAGTGGTTATGAGGATCGTGATGAACATTTCAATTCGAATTCCAGATCGTCCCGGGCAAGCTATAGGCACGTGATAATCGACTGCCTGTCGGCGCATTCATTTCTTTCAAAAGTTAGTCTCTACTAACTCTTTGTGGCGCTCCTAAATACTAACTTTGACATCCCAAAATCCGACGGTAAGGCTTTGCCTAGCAGGGCGTTCGGTTGACGTGCGGCCATTTGAGACGATACGGCTACTTTGCTCTTCTTCATTCTCTCCTCCCTCTCCCTTTTCCTCTATGCAGCTAGTGCACTATCATTCGATTTCAACACCGCTCCCAAGCCCACGACGAGTAGGAGTACCAAAAAAACATCCAAGCCGCAATCAAAACTGCGCCGAGAGGAATGGTCAAGGATGTTGATTACGCAAGACAGCACCTGTGCGGGCGAACTTGGGATTGGCGACAGTAAAAGGGTGGCCAGCAGAAGAAGAACCGAGAGTAAACTCCCCTACTACAGCTACTGGGGCTACGGCTGGCCCCTATTACTGGTAGGTAAGCCCTGAAATTCCGGATTACAGTGCAGGTCCTTCATGCGCAATCCGATGGCACACCCTATTTGGGGACCATCGCATCGAGTCAACGCCTCGCTGGTCACTGACGTTAATAGCGCCGCAGCCTGCCCAGGATCGTTGCACAAAAGGCTACTTAGAGCCAAGTCCAGAGTTCTTCAATGACCCTTCGACTGTCCCATCTCAGATTCTGCTGCAAGTCGACACCAATTGAACTTGTGGACATCGGTAGTAATGTTGTAACGAGATTGTAAATCGTATAGGCTTGTTTCACGGGTTGACGGCCCTTTCTACGTCCAAACAGTTTAGGCAAAATGACTCACGGACGTGGGCTGTTAGGCGCTACCGAGAATGCTGCGAGCAAGGGCACTCTATATGATTGCTGTTCTCATGCTCCTGCTTCCCGGCTTGACCTCGCCGCTCGCTGTAGGGCGAGGCTTTGTTCGGACGGCTTATGCGCCATCATTCTCTATGCCCCTTCCTACGCCGCCAGGCGGGAAAAACGTGCAACCGGCCCCGGTTTCCGGGGTACTGAAGGTGCTAGTGATAGCGGCCTACTTCTCAGATGTAAACTACACAGTCAGCATCAGTCAACTGAAACAGCAATTCTTCACCGGCCTAGAGAACTACTACAGCGAAATCTCGTACGGCAAGGTTAGAATCGAAGGCGATGCTTACGGATGGTACAAACTGCCATACGACCAAGCGCACTACGGGAAAAATTGCTTGAGTATTAACGACGCTGACTGCAGCGGGCAAGATAATTCATGGGAGATCGCACAAGACGTCGTACCCCAAGCCGAAAAAGACGTCAACTTTGCCAATTACAATTATTTCGTGTTCATACACTCTGGTGACGGCCAAGAGTCCAGCGGCGTCACGGATCAGGTCTGGTCGGTCACGTACCTCGGCGGAGTCTCAGTCCCAACAACGACTGAGACACTTACACAGTTCTCGGTTGTCTCCGAGCTGGAAGCCGACGGTGCAGTCTCGCTGGGGGTTTGGTGTCACGAATTCGCGCACCTGTTGAACATTCCCGATTTGTTCAACACGAACACAGGCCAATCCATACTCGGACCTTGGACTATCATGGACAAGGGCACATGGAACGGAGCCCCGCCAGGTTCAAGCCCCGCCCATCTAATAGCTTGGGGGAAAATACAGCTTGGGTTCATCTCGGGCTCAATGCTCGCCACAGCCAATTCCGGAACCACATCCACATTCACAATCGATCCCACCGAAGTTGCATCCAACAACGTTCATGCAGTAGAAATCCCGCTTGATTCGAGCTCTAACCCAATCGAATACTACCTGATCGAGGTTAGGGCAAGCATCGGATTTGACTCGGCTTTACCGAACTTCGGTGTGCTCATTTCTCTGGTAAACAACAACGCCGTAGTCGGACCAATCCACATCATTGATGGACACCCAAGCGTCCCGAATTTGAACGACGCGGTCTGGGATGTCGGACAAACGTTCACTGACAGTGCGAATGGATTGTCGGTGTCGATAACGGGGAAGACCGGGAATTCCTATCAAGTTACCGTAAACAGGGGGGGCGCTCAACCTCCGCCACAGCCTGAAAACCAAACATCGAACTACATCGATCTAGCCATTACCAGCATCTCTGCGCAACCTTCCACGATAACCCTGCCCAACACAACGGTCACGGTTACAGTGCAGATCTCCAACAGCGGCACTGAAGCGGCGGACAATGTGCCGGTTGTAGTGGACCTAGACGGTCAAACCTATACGAACATGCAAGTCTCCATAACCGCTGGAGCCACAACTCCTTCCACGTTCACATGGGTTGCAACCAGCGGAAGCCACACGTTCAAAGTTGTGATTGATCCCGACAACACAATCAACAACACAAATCGCGCCAACAACACTGCAACGTTCACGCTAAACGTAGGTCCGTCACTTACAATCAACGTCCCGCTCAACATCACGAGTAACGGTAACCTTTGGGTCCTCATCAACGGCGCAAAATACAACATAACCTCCAACCAATTCCAAACTAGTGTTCCAAGCGGAACGATTACGGTCGAAATTCAACCCGCAGTCAACGTTTCAGAAGGCGTTAGGCAAAGCTTTACCCATTGGTCCGATGGAAACACTAACAACCCACGCCAAATCAGCATAACATCTGCCACCTCGTTACAGGCCGTCTATTCTACCCAATATCTGCTGACCGTGAACGCGAATGGTGGAACAACGACGCCGACGGGATGGTACTCGCCAAATTCAACAGTGACCGTGACCGCTGATAATCCCTCAAACGTCACAGCCAACACGTCCAGGTACTTGTTCACTTCTTGGAGTGGAGACCTTTCATCAAACTCAACAACAATCAGTGTCACAATGAACAAGCCGGTATCGCTGCAAGCTAATTGGCTCAAGCAATACTACTTGACGATAATCTCCCCCGCGGGTTCACCATCGGGTGAAGGCTGGTATAGTGCTGGGACCGTAGTCACCGTCGGGGTTCAATCAACCGTTCAATATCCGAACGATACAAGGTTGCTTTTCACCGGTTGGAACGCGACCCTGGGCGAAAATCCCACAACCCAGGTCACGTTAAACGCGCCCACGAAGATACTCGCGGTATGGCGGACGCAATATCTAGTCTCCGTAAACTCTGAGTACGGGACAGCGCTGGGAAGTGGATGGTACAATGCTGGCAGTACAACCCAGGCAAGCGTCCCTTCGGAGATCGATTACACGAATGGAACGAGAAGAATCTTCACAGGCTGGGCCGGCGACACTTCCGGTACGGCTAACAGCGTGTCGCTAACGGTGGATGCACCGAAAGCTCTGAACGCACAATGGAGTACTCAATATCTCGTCACATTCGCGGTAAGCGGGTTGCCGAATTCAACCATGCTCCAGCTGAACTTGAACAACGTCACCTACGAACTTTCTGCGGGTTCGACTTATGATGCTTGGGTTCAGAAAGACGCGGACATTAGTCCAACCCTGAATGGAACAATTACTAGCGGATTCATGACCTACAAGTTCGCAGGGTGGCGGAACTCAACTGGAGCCGTCTCGCAAGATCCGTTCGCGGTGACCTCCCCAGGCACATACACTGCCTCCTACACAAACGCACTGAGCCTCCCGCCTGTCCCAGGCTTCCCAATAGAGGCAATCATAATGGGGTTACTTCTTGGGTTGATACTTATGGTCTTGAGGCGAAAATCACGCTCAGGTCATAAAATCTCCGAGGCTCACTTCAACAGCCGCTTTGATTGTAAAGTAGTCTAGGGCGGAGTCGCTACGGCCGAATTCGCCGATCGCCACGCAAAAGATTAACTCCCGTCGCAAACTGGTTCTGATAGCCACTATCCTGCTCGGTTACTTTGAGCACTTCACCGGAGTAAGGCAACGTGTCCTGACTCGAGAGCGTTACCCTGTTCATCACGGCACCCGTTGGCTGCGCTGCGCAAACATTTCTTGTTCCACTCGCCAAGTTTTTCCTTGATCGTTTGATGCAGTTCCTTTCCAATGGAAGCTATCAGAGGTTATTTCTGTGAAAATCCATCTCGTTAGACTCCCATCTGATTCTTTCTCTTCGATCCATATTTCACTCCCTGCTTTTGCAGTCATGACGCCCAGGTTTCCCGTTACAGCACCTAACCAGATAACCTGCCAAAGATCCAGTTTTGGGTCGTAGTAGCGCAGCGTTGTGCCAATCCGGCGGTCCCCCGGGCCATTCTTTAGTGCTTTCTCCGGGTTGGGATAGACAAGTACGTCTTGGACTGCTCGGCCGTCCAGGACCCATGAGAATGACCACAGACCCGGCTGATCATAGACCTTTGCGCCATGTTGGTCGTAGAATATCACTTGCATGTGCCAACTGCCGATGAATTGACCGAAGAGCATCAACTTCTCGCGATGTTCAGGGTGGGGCGCGTCGGCCCTTAGGTTCGCCAGAATTTGAAATGCGTCCTTGGAAACTATCATTTTGCCAACCGTTCTTCCTTTGCCTCTAACGTCTACCTTGGTGCTGTCGGGTTGAGCCGGAGGTAAGATCCGACGGCTTGAAGCACTTTGTTTTCTGCCTTCCGAAGATGGTCCACGTAGCTTGTGCGCGGGACTCTGAGTTTTTCCGCAATCTCTCCTGCCGTCGCGGTTCTTGGTAGACGGTAGTAGCCGAAGTCCAATGCCGTTATGAGCGCTTGTCGTTGTTTGGTTGTTAGACTGCCGAACAAGGTCGAAGTTGAGATTAAGAACATGTCACGAATTGACTCATTGGAAATTGCCCTACGCGATGTAACCTCTACCTTGCACTTCTCGTCGAGGTCCTCGAAGAGGTGTTTAAGATCTCGTTCGGAGAAAGCGATGACCCGATACCACTCCCATCCGCCCGTATAGACTGCAGGTTGCACTTCGAGGCAGTTATGGCCCTCTATGACCGGGAGAGTTGGAGAACTTGAGAGCTACCGGAATTAAATTGCTTTAGCCGTAAAATGACGGCACTACAAATATACTCAAGATTGACGAGCTTCAGCTGCCGGGTGCCTTTCAAAATCTGGAGACCGCAGCGCCAATGCCGTAGCCGATTAGAGCAGTGACTAAGCCTATGCCCAGTAGCTGTAGACCAGATTTCCACCAGACCCCGACAGTGACCTTGGCTTTGTAGGCTCCGACGATGAAAAGTGAACAACCAGCTAGCGCGATAGCACCAATTATTGCCATCCATACTGGGAGGCCAAAGAATGGGGCAACGGGAATTAATGATCCTATTACCGCGGCAATGCCAACAATGACCGCGCTCTTAATGAGGCCCCCCTCCTCGACTGGCGAGATCTTCAGCTCCTCCGCCATCATGACGCCAACCCATCTGTTCACATCAGAGGTTATCGTTTGCACGACGTCGTCGAGTTGCTTACCCGAGAAGCCTTTGAGTTGATAGATTCGTCGTATTTCCTCCCGTTCAATGTCGGTGAACCTTCGTATATGATCCTTCTCCCGCTGGACTTGCCCTTCGTAGTAATCACGATCAACTTGCGTGGAGGTGTAAGAAACTGCGGCCATGGACAATGACTCGGCAAAGGTGGTGGAGAGAGCGGCCGCGATTATGATTCTCGGGGATCCTGAAGCGGCGGCTACTCCGAGAACCAAACCAAGAATGTTTACGATCCCATCTTGGCCGCCAAGGATAACATCGCTTAGTCTCGTCCCAACGCGGTGAAGCTTCCTGTGGGCTTCGAGATCTGCCGTCATACTTTCATGAGAGTCCCTATGAGACACACGAACCACCTAGTGTGAAGGTACTTGCTATCAGTTAATTGATTTGGCTTGAACCTCGCGATCGTCGCAAAATTTGTCTAGCTTGCAATCACTTTACCGAGGCCTCAAGAACTGATCTCTCCAGACGCGTTCGACGACAAACACAGATTTTCATAGCTAAAAATAACGGAATCCGCCTTTATAGCTACTTGATGCCTACCGATTCATGCTTGATTCTTTCGTAGACCTCTGCTCGTCTCCGATAGCAGAGGACGGATGTCTAACATGGTAACAGAAAGTCGCGCATTTGCGGAACCTCTTGAAAGCTATATCCTTCGGCGCCGAGTGCTGAGCGCCGCTTGCATCAACGGTAGGCACGTTGAATGCGACCGATTCTGTACCTGCCACTGCCACGCGTGGTGGAATCTCTAACCGCGAGTGAGAGTCCGCGGAACAGCCTCTCGGCCCAATCTTGTCTCCAGCCTCAAAGGGGCGGGTCACTTTAATCGGTGTGAGGGAAGTCTCCTTGGAAGATTTCTTCAATCGCTCTTCGGGGTGACGGTTGTGGTTCCTCCGCTGCGTATCCTACGGAGAAGATAGCAACTGGACGCATCGATTCAACGTCCAACACTTGCTTCACTTTCGTTTCGTCGAAATCTCCAACCCACACGGTAGCCAAACCAAGATCCACGGCTGCCAACATGGCGAAAACCCCCGCGATAGTTGCATCCTGCAGGCAGTAAAGGTCTGAACCTCTCTTGCCATACTTCTGTGATGAGCGCTCGGGGTCTGCACAGAAAATCAAGGAAACGGGTGCCTCGGCGATGAAACTTTGGCCATAAGCTGCCTCCGAAAGTGCTTTTCTCTTCGCCTGGTCTCGAACCACGTGAACTCGGTAAGCCTGCAGGTTTCCAGCAGAAGGCGCAACATTTGCAGCCTCAAAGATTTGCCTTAGCTTACTCTCCTCAACTGGTTGATGTTTGAAGGAGCGTACCGACCGCCTTTTCGCTATAACCTCACGAAACTCCAAAGCCAATCAGCTTGCAGTTCGACCTACAAGCGGATTAAAGGGGGATTCCTGGAAATCAAAATTGCAACCCAGCGAGGCTTGAATTAACGAGAAGCACTATAGGGTCATACGATTTGCTTTGCCGATTCATTTCGAGTCGGTTACCAGAGAAGCACGCCTACTCAATCCGCTCAAGAACTTTGAAGTTGACAAGCAGGTTATGGAACACAGACGCGATCCCTTGACCGGCCGAAAAGTGATGGTCCTGAAAGGCCGCCTAGATTACGTTAAGCGGTTCTTGGAGTCAGACCAAACCGCGATCGACGCCCTCGCTGATTCAACGCATCAAAGTTGCCCCTTCTGCCCTGATTCGGTGGAGAAGAGTTCTCCGAAATTTCCACCGGAAATCTCAGCCGACGGTCGAATTTACACGGGTGAGGCGGTTTGTTTCCCGAGCCTATTCGCACACGGTGACTTCAATGCGATCGTAGTGCCGACACGTTCACACAAAGTTGCCTTGAACCAATTACACCCGAATATGTTCGTGGACGCATTCAAAGCGTGCATAGAATACTTCAATAGACTACACGAATGGCGTCCCGAAGTGAAGAATAACGCAATCATCATGAACTTCTATCCGCCGGCCGGCTCCACTATTGCACACCCTCACATCCAGGCGTTGGCCAGTGACCTTCCGATCCAAGCGACACATGAACTTCTAGCGGCCAGCACAGCGTACTTTCAAGAACACCGAACCTCTTACTGGTCGGACTTGGTCGAGGTTGAGGAACAAGTCGGTGAGAGGTATCTGGGGCGAATAGGGCGGGTAAATTGGCTGACACCGTTCGCACCGAGGGGTATGAATGAGGCGCAGGCTATCGTATCCGACGCTTGCAACCTAATTTCCCTCTCCCACCAAGACCTTGACGATATAGCGAAGGGCACCGTCAGAGTACTCGAATATTACTACGATATGGGGGTGAGGAGCTTCAATTTTGCAGTTTACTCGGGGCCGTTCGGTGAAAATGCCGATCACTTTGATTTGAACGTGCGAATTGTCTCGCGCTACGGATATAAGCATAATTTTGTGAGCGACGTTTGGGCGCTCCAATATTTACTCGACGAGCAAGAGGCGTACGAAGCCCCGGAAGAAACATGCTCGCGGCTTAGGAGATATTTCGAACAACATAGCGACACTTAGCCGCTAACCAGCGAACGAGCTAGGAGGAATATGTTGCTCTTGTGCTCGCGAATCCTCCGAACCGAATATGCCCACCAGCCCTTCCCGTATGGAATGTATTCGCTAACCTGAAAACCGCGTTGGGCCAGCTCCAGTTTCTTTGAATCTCTGATTCCCATCAACATTTCATATTCGAAGCCTACCGTATGCGTTTTGCTGAGTTCCGCTGCCTCCTCAATCAGTTTCTCGTCATGGGTAGCAATGGCGAATCGGTTGCTGCGTTCAAAGATCAGCTTCATCAATGTTGAATAGTTCTCTTTTATCTCTGCTCTATTCTTGAAGGCAATCGTTGAGCTCTCTTGGTATGCCCCCTTGACTAGTCGAATGATGCCTTTAGCATCGAGAATTTTCTCGATGTCTGCTCTGCTCCTCTTCAAATAGGCTTGTATCGCCACCCCAACGTCATCAAATCGTCTTAGCAGTTCGAGGTATGAATCGATCGTATCACTAGTGGTGCTAGAGTTTTCCATATCTATCCATACGAAGGTGTGGAGCGTTTTTGCTGTATTCAGAATGGTGGCCATGTTCTTTTCGTATAACTGTCTGCTTATAGTCAAGCCCAGCTGGGTTGGTTTAACTGAAATACAGCCACGTATTTTACGCGACGCCAGCGTGTTGAGGACCTCAACATATTCCGCGGTCGCGGCCTCAATTTCGGACTCCGAGGTCACTTCCTCGCCGAGTAGATTTATGATAGCTAGCAGGTTGTTTGCGTTCGACCGCTCGGCTCGCTTCATTGCCTCCTCGTAATTCTCGCCCGCTATCCAATGCTTGGCGAGTCGGAAGAGCAGACCGCTCCACATATTGGCCGATTCAGACACCACTCGTTTCACTTCAATGGGCAGGAATAAACCTAACTCGTATCAACGGCCAGACAGAAGCAAGCAAACCATCGACCGCGATCGGTTCGGCCTAAGAAGCAGTTGGGTAAAGACCGCCGCAAGGAGCCGGGTAATGATAAGCGATTGCCAGATTGCAAACGGTCCACTTACCAACCGTTCGGCGGGTGAACGTTACTGCGGAAACTCTAGACTGGGATGTCTTTGGGTTGAGGTCTTTACCTTCAATATTTTGAATGCGAATTGGACAATAGGTCCGATGGCGATGGCGGCAACCAGTGTTCCAAGCCATGCGGGGCCTCCCAGCAGCCAACCAGTGGCGACGACGCTGATTTCTAATGAAGCACGTGCAACACGCACGCTCACCTTACCAATCCTAGCCAGAGCGAGCATCAAAGAGTCCCTAGGGCCTGCGCCCGCATCTACTCCAATGTAGATTGCAGTCGCGAATCCCATTACTACTGTTCCAAGTAGAAGGTACATGAGTTCCAACGGAAATTGAACGGGTACCTTCGGGACGTAAGGCTTTAGGGCGTCTATCCAAACGCCGATAAAGATCATGTTAGCGATAGTTCCCCAACCCATTGGTTCCTTTAGAGCTATGTCAGCCAACACGATCAGGAACGCTACGGCAATGCTCGCCTCCCCTAGAGTGATGGGAAGATGGTACGTCAATGCCATCTGCAGTACATCCCAAGAATCCAAACCTAAGCTCGAGTTGACGTAGATATTGATCGCCAAGCCGAAGAGCGCGAAACCCATTTGAATGAAGACAAAATCCCTAGCGAATCTGGTCCAACCCTTCCATTGAAACTTTAGAAACAAAGTTTCCGACGCTCAGAGATCGTCCTCAGAGATTGTCTCCACGCTGAATCCTACAACGGTGTCCTTCAAACTTTAATCATTTAGAAGGATCGGAGGGCTTCGAATCTTGGTCGTAGATTGGAAGGTTTGCGATGTCTGCGATTTCCAAAGCCACATTGGCAGGCAACATGCCCTTGGTCTCCTTGAGCAGCGCGGTATTGTACGATCCCCCACGTGCACTACCCGAAACCCGAGGATCTTCATTTCATGCCCCGGCGATACAGAATTGCCGTGAGCGCAAAAGGGTTGCGGCGTAATTATGACAAAGATATTCGCCAGATACAATCAGCTGGCGACAAACTAGCACTTCGCAGCTGAGGCACTTCTATTTTGCGGTATGCCATATCATTCGACATCTACATCTCGATCCTCACAACCTAGATGGGAAATCTAGCCACCTGAAGTATAGATTGACCCTTTCGCGACTACTGGCCCCGTCAGAATCATTGAGCTTAATGCATACTTCTAGGTACTGTCAATTCAGATTTGAGTGGTTGACGAGATGGTTAAGCGAGTTAAGGGGCGTCCTGAATTGAGACGCCACGATACGCGCCCGAATCCTCCAGCCGATTTGACGCGAGTTGAAGATTACCTTGAGGCAGTATACGACTTGATTAACCGCAAGGGTTACGCTCGGCCGTCGGACATTGCTGACCAGCTGAGCGTGAGGACGGCAAGCGTCACGGGGATGCTTCATAGGCTTGACCGCCTGGGTCTGATCGTGTATGAACGGTACCGCGGTCTTATCTTGACTCCAAAAGGCGAGCAAGTGGCCAGGAATATACAACGCACTCATCTGACGATTCTGAAGTTCCTGCGGACGCTCGGCATCGAAGAATCTGCAGCACGCGAAGACGCAGAGGGTATCGAACATCACGTCCACAGAGCGACAATCGAACGTATCGCCCGTTTCGTAGAGTATATCGACGAGCATCCGTCTTGGTTTCAAACATTCGCTGAGTCGTTAAAGTAGAGACCGCTGTTGGAGAGAGCAAAGCGGCGAATAAGTACCGAGACCTGTAATCGTCGGAAAATGAACTGACGTCGAAGACCGTTGAAAAACCTCTCACAATCCATTTTCAGATTTCCAGCCGAGAGTCTTCGAGAACAGCGCCCGCCTAACGGTGTAGATGACGAAGTACCTTCAAATGGTTAAAGGAGTCTTAGAGAAGTAAGCAGTTCATCCTAAGCTTCGACCGCGAAAAGTTCCTGTCAACCCAGTGTCTGGCTGCGCTTCGGTATTTCCACTCAATTCGTCGAATTCCACTTGGTAGAGACTGTCTTATCTGCTCTCACGCCAATCTGTGAGTGTTGAGACTTGAGTCAGGATAAGCCGCCGGGGCGTAAAGGCACACTGGCCACAATTGCGGGACTGGTTATTGTCGCGATAGTCGCATTGGGTTTTGTCGCTTATGCCACCTTGAACCTGCATGTTGTGACCGTGACCCAGCAGGAGTATCTAACCAACACTCAGAATGAGTTTGACACTCAAACCGTGACTACCGTGAGCACGGCAACATCGCTCTCCACCGTAACAGCGACAACGTCCTCTGCCAGCACGATTGTCTTGAACACTGTGGTGGGTTATCCTTATCCTGGGTCGGGATCCTACGCTTGCGGAGTTTACGGGTGTTCGCCGCCGAGCCTTGGAGCGTACGGAAGTCTCTGCCAATCGACTGGTCAGAATCAAACTGTGAGCTGTTCGGGTTATCTCTCGGAACCTGACGATGGTTGTATCCAACTCGCCATCCCGTACACTAACCCATATCTCCTGGAGTCTACTGCATATCAGTTCTATACGTTGCGAAACCTGCCTTCGGCGCTCTCATCTGCCGGAAGCTGGATAACCGTCACGGGCCAACTCGGTTTGGGGTATACGCCAGGGCTGAACGGAGCCGCTTGCCCGGCGACCTACATCAATGTCAGTACAGTGTCTTGATAAGGACCGGAGAGGCTTTTCTCACTTTGACCTGTAGAGAGTCGCGCAGAGAACGATTAGGATAGTTTGCCCGACCAGCACTTGTACGGTTCCGAGCCTCGGGAACCAGTCCCAGGACCAAGGCACTATCCGGTTGAAGAAAATGTTCCCAGGTACGACTCTGGTATACACAAGCAGAATGTTATCGACCAGAGCCAGGATTAGCAAGCCAAGGTATGATAACTTAAGAAGCTTGCCGGATGCGACGAATACCGCGCCGAGAACGTATATGATCGTTGCGAACAGGAAGTACGCTCCTAACGCAAAGAAGAAACTGAACCCCGCGGGCGGCGGCAATCCAATGGGCGGCGGTCTCGGGGGCGGCACGCCAGTTCTGAAAAATGGTCCTAAGAAAAGAGCGAGGGGCGCGTGCCCGTAAGCCATGAGGAGTGAGTCCAACGCGACTAGGAGTCCCAGAACCTTAGAACGTGGCGAGAATTAACACCAACTACGACATGTCGTTTGCTATCTGCATTAATAAGACATTCCGGCGATTCAACTCGAACCCTGACAAACTTCTCGTAGACGCTGGTCAGCTAAGCGGAAGAAAAATAGGTTAAGCCCCTTCATAGCATAGTTGGCGACGTCTCTAAACGCTAGTCCTTTGCTACTTATTCTCTGTCTAGACGAACGCAGTGAGGCGAGTGCTCTCATGGTATGGTATGCACATGATTTACTGGTAGAGAGACGGAAGAAGTCTAGTCATTTCGATCTAAGTTGAATCCCGCAAAACACGATTAGGATTAGTTGCCCGACGAAGATCTGCACAGTCCCCAGTGGGAACCAGCCCGTTGACCAAGGAATCATATGCCTGAAGATAACGTTCGGCATTTCCCTCGTGTAAATCAGCAGAAGCTCATCTATCACAGCCATGGCAATTAACCCGTAATTTGTTAACTTGAACAGCCTGCCTAAACCTGCAAGGACCGCTCCGAGAAGGTAGATAATTGTCGAGACAAGAAAATATAGACCGATGAGAAATGCCATCGGGAATGGACTTGTAATCACTCTGATTAGAGGCATATGGCCTATGGCCATGACAATTGAATCTAGCGCAATAACGGCGCTAAGAGCCTTTGAACCTGCCACGCGAACATCGCCCGGCAGTTCCGCATATTCCCCCAAATAACCTGTTCCCCCAACAGAATCATGTATGGCGATCGCCGTCAACCTCGAAAAAAGAGCTCGCACAGCGAGGCTGAAGTGGAAATTCCTGTATCTCCGACGATCAAGAAATGTTTGACCACACATAGCCGAATAATTATTGTATGTCTCCACCTTATGCGAACAATGGCGTGGTCCGGTTGACGAAGAAACTCTTCTGGGACGACATGTACATGCAGGAATTCTCTGCTAAAGTGATATCTGCCGAGGGGAACCAAATCATCCTCGACCAAACGGCATTCAACCCTCGCGGTGGCGGATTAGTTGGCGATACGGGTTGGATGAATGACATGAAAGTCGTGGATACCGTGAAAGGTTCCGACGACACGATCATTCACATCCTAGAAACCCCAGTTGCCTTCTCTCCGGGAATCGATGTTAAGGGAAAGCTGGATTGGGATCGTCGCCATAGAATCATGCGTATGCACACCTCCGCTCACTTGCTCAGCGCCATCTTCAACAAACGAACAGGCGCTCTCATCACCGGGAACCAAATAGAACCAGACAAATCAAGAGTAGATTTCAGCCTAGATGACTTCGACCGGGAAAGAATGCTCACTTACTGCACCGAAGCGAACGAAATCATTGGCAAGAACCCTCCCGTGAAAACCTACTTCATGAAAAGGGAAGAAGCGTTGAAGATTCCGGGAATCACGAAACTCGCCACTGCGGCTCCGCCCGACGTTCAAGAGCTGCGAATCGTAGAGATCGAGGGTTACGATACCCAAGCCGACGGCGGCGTCCACGTAAAGAACTTAGGCGAAATCATGAAGATAGATCCGCTAAAGTTCGAGAATAAAGGCAAAAGCAATAGAAGACTATACTTCACCATACCATAAATCTGCAATTGAGATTCACAGCGTACGCTCGAGCGATTCAAGACATACTGCCCCCCTGCGGATTTCTAGGGGTGCTGAGGAAGTAGAGTTCTCCTCAGAACATTCTCAAGAGTTTGCTGATTTGCAAGCGTCGATCCGGCCAACCGTATCTTGCCATTAACTTCGACAACGGGAATTATGTTCTTGTATCGTTCGAATAGTTGTGGGTTTGTGGTGATGTCACGAGTTGAAACTTCTAGAGGTTTCTCTACGCGTATTCTCTCTAGTGCAGCAATCACTTTCTCGCAAAGGTGGCAGCCCTCCTTCCCGTAAACAACGACCTCTGTCAATTTATCATCCAACTGAAATGCCTCGAAATCTGCGAATCACGCGGAAAACAGAAGGGCAATAGAAAGGAAGGGGTTCGTTGGCCTAAGCTCAATCGACAAAGCGTCTTACTTGACGATTTCGCCCGTGGCGAATCTTGGACCAACGGTGTTAATCTTCACCTTCACCTTATCGCCAGGCTTGGTTTGGGGTACGAAGACTACGAAGCCCTCGATCCTCGCGACACCGTCGCCGCGGCGACTGGTCTCTTTGATCTCAACTTCGTATTCCTTCCCTTCCTCGACTGGTTTATGGAAGGAGCGTTCATAGCTCATGCGTTTCACCTCGACTTTTCGTTCAGCTAGTTAGTCGGGAGAAAACTGGCGCGTCGGAACGTTT
>Ga0187769_10001169_pt1 | contig 14872 bp, 13 predicted proteins | sample 0116_SJ02_MP02_1_FD_133140 | JGI IMG/M metagenome (GOLD analysis project Ga0187769, IMG submission 133140) | Tropical peat soil microbial communities from peatlands in Department of Meta, Colombia - 0116_SJ02_MP02_10_MG | ecosystem: Environmental > Terrestrial > Soil > Wetlands > Peat | place... | reverse complement strand
TGAAGAAGAAAAGCTTCCAAATCGTCGGTGCAATTGATAGCGATAAAACGAAGGTCGGTAGAGACGTCGGTGAGGTCGCCGGTTTGCAGCGAAACCTAGGCGTCAAAGTTTCTGACAACCCTTCGAAAGTTTTCAGAGAAACAAAGCCAGAATTGGTAGTCCTTTCTACTTCATCCTTCTTACCAACCATCAAAAATCAGCTGGAACAAATAACCAAGGCGAAACTCGATATCGTGTCGACATGCGAAGAGCTCGCGTATCCGTTCAGGAAATACCCAAGAGAATCGCGCGCGCTCGATAGGCTGGCACGGAAATACAAGACCACAATGCTCGGGACGGGCGTGAACCCCGGTTTTCTCATGGATACTCTGGTCTTGACCTCCACCGCTGTCTGTCAAGATATAGAATCAGTCATAGCTCGAAGGATACAAGACGCCAGTAACAGACGCATCCTATTCCAACAGAAGATAGGCGCCGGTCTGACCCCAGACGAATTCAACAAGAACGTTGCCACCGGCAAGTTTGGACATATCGGATTGCCAGAATCAGCCGCAATGATCGCCGAAAACTTGGATGGCGACTGAAAGACATACAACAGAAGATAGAACCGATAATCGCAGATGTTGAGGTATCAAGCGACTACATTACAGTGAAGCCATGACAAGTAAGGGGCTTATCCCAGACTGCTAGTGCAATCAACGATAGCGGAAGAGAGGTCGTGAAATTTGACTTCCAAGCCTCTCTCAAACCGGCTGAAGCATTCGATCAGGTAGTAATCAATGGATCTCCCCCGGTTGACCTGATCATTGAGGGCGGGGTTCAAGGAGACTTTGCCACGGCCGCAGTTATCGCCAACATGATTCCAAAAGTTTCGGCGGCGAATCCAGGTCTTCTCACTATGGCCGACCTGCCGATTCCGTCAGCTGTTGACGCGGTCACATAAGCGAGATCGCTCTTCAACACAAGAATCTTTCATACGCTCCGAGCAATGACTGAGATGGTTCTCGTACTTGAGCGATCAAAAGCTAGCATATTTTACAGCTTCGTTTCTCAAGTTGAACTCCAAATCCCGGCACGCCGTTTGGTTCCACCTTCAGGCCATGCAGCGGTATTGTCTCTACACTAGTCAATTTCAAGAGGTTTCGTTTCCTGTTTCATTAAAATGGTTGTAAAAGATTCTGCCGAGTCTGGCAATGGTATCCCAACACTCGGCAACGCTCGTTGTCTTCGTCATCACGCAGAGTATGAATGGGTTTCTTGCTGCCCTTACGATTCCAACATCATGGCAAGCGTCCTTCATCTCTCCCGTCTTGTGCTCTATCGTCACAACATTAGGGATTGACCTTCTCATGCCCAGTGGGCCTTGCGAGCGTCCCAGTATGTCAAGAATCATACTGCAGAAATTCTTGTCGAGGATCTGACCCTTTGCGATTTCGTGCAAAGTGGTCATCATGTCAAAGGGAGTTGAGTAGTTATCTAATCCACTCGCGGCCGATTCGAAATTCATCATCTTGCGTTGAAGCCTTGTGTTTCTCAAACCAAGAGCACTTATCATGTTCTGGATGTTCTCCATTCCTAGTAGGTCAATTACTAGATTCGTAGCTACATTGTCGCTCACTACAATCATCAAAGTCGCCATGTCCCTCACGGAGAGTCGTTCAACAGAATGAATCTCCTTGAGAATACCACTCGAATCACGGCCCCACATCTCTCCACGTCTATCCAGAGGAATTCTAACAGGCTCGTCGAGCGAGTGTTCGCCTTTTCTGATCTGATTGAACAATTCAAGCAGAACGTGGATCTTGATCGTACTGGCTGCGGAGAAGGTCATGTGTTCATTGTGGAAATACGATTCCGATGCATTCAGTGTCTTTGTGGCTATGCCAACGGCTCCGGGCAAACGTCCAATTGTTTCACGGATCTCCGCGTCAATCTCCGTCAGTGTTATGTTTTCCCGCCGTGGGGTATGATTGCGATGGATCGAAACCTTCATGTCAGCCGCAATCTTCGCATCCTGAGCGTAAGTTGTAGACCGCATCGTTGAGCGCAGCACTGGCGGCTAATGTATAGTATAATGTAAAGTATAATATACTTGGTCTAAGGGTTGTAGGCGTTTACGGAGCGTACATTTTTGGAACCGAGTAAACCTACGAAATCTAACTCTAAAATGATCTTAGCGGTCGCTGTGATCGTCATCATAATTGTTGTGGGCATAGCGGGATATTTCATGTCTACGTCAACTACCACGCCTAGCTCGTCAACAACGATGCCAAGTAGCTCGACGGCTAGTTCGATGATGCCGCAAACCCTTACTGTCGATGAAGCTTCTGCCCCGACAACGAATGATCCTGGCGCCGCGATCGATAACGACGGCTTAGAACTTTCGCAGAACACGAACCTGCCTTTGATATTTTGCGCGAATGCTGGCTGTACATCTTACCTGCCTGTTCTGGCAACAAGCTGGACCGGGAGTGCGGACGGGTTGACTTATACATTCAACCTCAGAAGTGGCGTATACTACAACAATGGTCATCCGTTCAATGCTTACGTTGTCTGGTACAACGTTTACCGTGATCTGTACATCAATCAAGCTGCAGATTTCATCTTCGACATATATCTCAACACGAACGGAGTGAGTGTGGGAGATGTCAACTCGTTTAACAACGCAATGAATGACCCGACCGGCAACAGCACTCTGTTGGGCATAATGCAAAATCCAGCGAACGGTGTAACCGTCCTGAACGCAACAGCAGTTCAGTTCCATCTCACAAACCCGTTCGTCGCCTTCTTGCAATCCGTTGACACGTCGCCTTGGGTTTTCGTTGATCCATACACGGTCCAGCAGCACGGAGGCGTCGTAGCGAATCAGCCAAACTCTTGGATGGCAGTGAATGGAACAACAGTTGGAGACGGCCCATACATAACTCAAGTATACGTGGTGAACCAATACGCCACGATGATAGCCAATCCTCACTATTGGGCACAGAACGTCACTAACAATATCATTCTGCAGCCTGCCATAATTCCGACAGTTACCATAAATTACAAGAGCCAAGAACTCACAAGGACGGAGGATCTTGAGAGCGGAAGAGTTCAGGGCTCCATCGTAAACTTCAACGACATTAACAACGTTATCAGCGCCTGCAAGACTTGCGTAATCCCAGACACAGGATTATCAGGTACAATGGAATGGATCAGCATCGACATGCTGAAACCACCAACCGACAACCTGCTCGTGCGTCAGGCGATAGTGGCTGCTATTAATGTGACAGAGATTCAGGCAAGCGTCTACGAAGGTTATGCCCGCCCGGTAAATGGACCCATGCCTAGCGGCTTCCCATATTACAACACCTCAATTCCGTCGCCAACCTACAACCTCGCCTTAGCAAAGACATTGCTCGCGGAGGCAGGATATCCGAACGGTCAAGGGTTCCCGACGATTAACCTTGTATTCGGCCAAGGTGGATATGCGGCACTAGTCGCGGAAATCGTCAAACAAGACCTTTCAGCGATAGGTATCACTGTGCAGACGCAAGCGTTGACTATCGATGAGCTCATCAACACTCAAAGCATCGCGGGGAACGCCACGAATGCACCGTACCTGGCGGTCGCACCATCATGGACATACTACCCCGACTTCAGCGCATACGAATTCCTGATCGACAGCTCACTAGGCGTATTCGGTAACTTCTACAATTCGACGATACACAACTTAATCCTGAAGAGTAACACGGAACTTAACCCCACCCTTAGAGCCCAAGAAATCTCCGACATCACATCTATGTCCCTGCAAACAGCCGGGAACATATGGATAGGCCAAGACGTTGACATGTACGACACAGGCGGAGGTATCGGACCCACGATGTGGAACAGTTGTGTCGCTGGACTGTGGTACAACACTGCCTTCAACGGTGTTCCCTTCAACACCGTCAACTACTCATGCACACCTAGCTGAACCTTAAAGTCCCTATTTCGACTATGATCCGCCCTCGGCAATAAGACGCCGTCACGATTCGCTGAGGGCGGAACATGGGTTTTGTCAAGTTCATCATAAGACGCCTTCTCATGCTGATTCCAATTCTATTAGGTGTAACCTTCATCACGTACGTAATTTCGAGAGTTACCGTTCCGAATGTTGCTAGAGCATGGGCGGGCCCACGCGCGAGTCCTCAGGCTTTAGCGGCGCTTGTTGCAAGATATCACCTTGATGCTCCGCTGTACCTTCAATACTTCTACTACATGAGAGGTTTAGTGACTGGTGACTGGGGGATTTCCCCGACTACCGGAAGGCCGGTTCTGTACGACCTCGGAGTCTTCTTCCCCGCTACCGTTGAACTCGCGATCGCCGCAATAATAATCACTATAATAATCGGTATTCCAACTGGTATCCTGGCAGCACTTCATCAGAACGGGAAAATAGACCATTCAATCCGCTTCATCTACCTTGCTGGTTTTTGTTCGCCGCCGTTCTTCGTTGGTTTGGCGGTCTTGCTCGTATTCGGCTATTACTTCAACATCTTCCCTACGCAAGGTGAACTCTCAACGTCACTCGCTCCACCACTCAAAATAACGGGAATGTACATAGTGGACAGTCTCCTGACGGGAAACTGGGTTGATCTAAAGGACTCATTGTGGCATATTGTCCTACCCGCTTCAGCGCTTGCTTTAACCTACTTCGGGATAGTGACGCGGATCATGAGGTCATCGATGCTTGAAGTATTTCAAAGAGATTTCATTAGGGCATCTTTCGCAAAGGGTCTCACTAGAAACGCCGTAGTCTTCAAACATGCAGTTCGTAACGCGATGATCCCAACGACCACCGTCTTAGGTCTCCTTTTGGGCGCACTTCTAAGTGGCACGATAGTTATAGAGGCAATTTTTATCTGGCCCGGTATCGGATATTACGCCGTTCTATCAATCGAGAGCCTAGACTTTCCCTCAGTAATGGGAATAACTATCCTCTTTACCATATCCGTCATTCTCGCTAATTTGCTCGCCGACATACTCTATGCAGTAATTGACCCCCGTATCTCCGTATAGTGTAATCAAAATGTCTCTACTATCAAAACTTCGGACCTCGATTGATCCTCAGGAAATCGCTATAACCTGGCGAATCTTTCGATCAAGTTACGTAACCCTCATGGGCGCCGTGATTGCTACAGGCTTCTTAATCCTCGCCATCTCTGTCTGGATCACTAACAATGCAATATTGCCATTCAACATCTACGTCATCACGCCCTCAATAGCGTTGCAACCTCCTTCCTTCGCCCATTTTCTTGGCACGGATGATCTGGGAAGAGATCTCTTCAGTAGAATATTGGCGGCAGCGCCCATCGACGCGGAAGTCGCGCTATCCGTGGTCGGTTCGGCGGTGGTTTTTGGCTTGATTCTAGGAAGCGTCGCGGGATACGTGGGAGGACTGGTCGAAGAAATTATTATGCGAGTAACCGATGTCTTTCTCGCTTTTCCAGGTCTCGTTTTGGCACTCGCAATTGCTTCAGCGTTAGGCCCCAGCGTATTCAACTCGATTCTTGCGCTTACACCTGTTTGGTGGCCGAGCTACACTAGGCTTGCAAGAGGAGAAGCGCTCACGGTCAAGTCACGGCAGTTCGTGGAGGCGTCTAGGGCGTCTGGACAAACGACCGGCCACATAGTCTTCAAACACATTATTCCGAATATTCTTCCTGTACTTTTGGTCTACGCCACGCTAGACATTGGAAACGTAATCCTAGTCTTCTCCGTTCTCAGCTTTATTGGGTTGGGAGCACAACCTCCCCTTCCAGAATGGGGTTTACTCACGTCTCAAGGCGAACAGTACCTAGTTAGTGCACCTTGGTACCCCATAGCACCCGCTGTCGCGATCCTAATCGTAGCGATAGGATTCAGCCTCTTGGGAGACGGCCTGCGAGATGTTCTCGACCCGAGAGTCAGAGGGCTGTTCAGTTAAAGTGTGACGCTCCATGTCACAGACTTCAGATCCAAACCACGTACTGTCAATAGAAGACCTCACGGTAACCTACAGGACTTTCAATCGTAACGTGATTGCCCTCACAAATCTGAGTCTAAATGTTCCAAGAAGCACGATAATCGCAATCGTAGGAGAATCCGGCTGCGGAAAGAGCACGTTAGGGTTGACCATAATCGGACTACTGCAGCGGCCACCAGCAATCGTGGGCGGAGGGAAGATAATATTCGATGGAAATGATATTCTGAAAATGAGTGAATCCCAGCTCTCTCGAGTTCGCGGGACGGGGATCTCTATGATTTTTCAAGAGCCCATGAGTTCGCTGGACCCCGTGTACACTGTCGGGCAACAACTTACTGAAGCTATAGATGTGCGAGAAAACAGGAAGAGCGGTCGCGTTTACGGTCCTTTTGAAAGGGCAAGTGCTCGGCAAGATGCTCCGAGCCTGGCCTCAAAGCTAGCCGGTTCAGGGATGAGCGTTAGAAGATTGAAGCGTCGATATAATGCGGGCGCCTTGGAAGCCCTTGAGAAAGTTCAGATCAGTGATCCGAGGCGGGTGCTGGATAAGTACCCCCACGAGTTATCCGGAGGCATGGCGCAGAGAGTTATGATTGCAGGTGCCCTACTGGAGAGGCCGGCCTTCCTGATTGCGGATGAACCAACTTCAGCGCTTGATGTGACAACGCAAGCGCAGGTCCTATCCCTGATGCGACAACTCAGAGACGAAATTGGTGCATCAATCCTTTTCATCACACATGATCTGGCGGTTGCTGCGCAGATTGCGGACCAAGTCATAGTGATGTACGCTGGCGAAATAGTGGAACAGGCTGGTGTGAAAGAAATATTTCATGCAAACCTGCATCCGTATACTGAGGGTCTCTTGAAGTCATTTTCACACAAGTACAAGGACGAAGGAACTATGGAAGCAATCAGCGGAGATGTCCCGAATCTTAAGAACTTGCCAACTGGTTGCAGATTCCACCCCAGATGCAAGTACGCTTTCGAAAGGTGTGTGCGGGAGCATCCGGAGCTTCTGAACGTACGGGAAAGTCACAAGGTAGCTTGCCATTTGAGAGCCTAGGAAATTGACTATGCCCTCGTCGATTCTTGAAGTACAAAACCTGGCGAAATACTATCCCGTCCGCGGTGCGATGGTATCATCGGTCGTCAAGAAAGAGAAATTATGGGTAAAGGCAGTTGATGACGTTTCGTTTACGCTCGGTTTCAATGAAACACTTGGTCTGGTGGGCGAGTCAGGATCTGGGAAGACAACACTAGGTCGGGCCGTCCTAATGTTAGACGCCCCCACGCGCGGTGAGATCTCATTCAAGGGCGAGAATATCACAAAGCTCAAGGGAGAAGATCTTAGGCTTAAGAGACGAGAAATGCAGATAGTTTTCCAAGATCCCATGTCGTCGTTGGATCCCCGCCAGCGCCTAAGGGATATCGTCCTGGAACCACTTATTGCATTTCAGAAGTATAACAAGAACCTGGATCAGAGAAAGCTGTTGTCCGAAACGCTGGCATCCGTTGGGCTTCCCGAGGACAATTTGTTGCGTTTTCCACACCAATTCAGCGGTGGACAGCGGCAGAGAATTGCAATTGCACGAGCCTTAATTCTCAACCCCCAATTCATCGTACTGGATGAACCCACCAGTGCGTTAGACTCATCGATTCAAACACAGATACTCAACTTACTCAGACGCATACAGGAAGAAAGGAAGCTAAGCTACTTGTTCATCAGCCACAACGTTAACGTCGTAAAATACATGGCTGATCGAATAGCGGTGATGTATTGTGGGAAGATCATTGAAATCGGCAAAACCAGGGATGTTGTGGAAAACCCGCTCCATCCTTATACGATCGCTCTAATCTCGTCCGTCCCACAGCCCGACCCCGAGAAGAGCATAAACGAAAAACCGTTGCAAGGCGAAATCCCTAGCCCCGTGAATGTACCGCCCGGATGCCGATTCCATCCCAGATGTCCCTACGCACAAGACGTCTGCAAGACAACGCAACCGGAACTAATCCAAGCCGATAGCGGACATTGGTCGGCTTGTCACTTTGCAAACGATTTCAAGGAAGGAAAACACGCAGCATTAACCGTGAAGCAGCCCAACAACTAGGATCGTAAGAGGAGAATTACTCCACCAGTCTCCGAGCCCTGGGCTTAATCAGACGTGTACCTTACGAACTCATTTTCGCAAGGGTTACCTTTCGTTATCCACGCTTCTCTCTTCTCAGGGACGTAAATCATCCCGTCGAGAGTTCGACTATGATGGGCTGGGTGTCTTGCCGGGTTTACGTGCGCGCATATAGTGTTAGGTTTGTTTTCATGGTCTCTTAGGAACCCTTCGAAGAGTTTCAAGTCCAGTTTTCCTTTATTGCGGTTTATGAGGTCAGCCATTCTATCACATCTTGCCACGCTACTTGCACGGTACTCCTCGGATTTGGGGTCAGTGAATCCGTTGGTTCCGTATAGGTAATGGTTGGCGTGATGTAGGATACCCTCCGAACGCCTCACAGTCACGTTCAGCGGATTAGCTTCAACATCCATGATCCCCTTGGTATCCCCAACCATGAAGTTCAAAGCAAAAGCTCGATCAGCCCTCTCAATCGATTCAAGCGCTCCACCGAGGTCCTTTTGGTTGAGCAACTCTCTAACAACGCAAAGCATAGGAACAGCTACCCTAGGCTTCTCAAAGCCCAACGCGTTAACGCAAACACTAACTCCAGAGGAGTTTATGCCCATCATGGCCGGAGCGCCGGCGTAAGAGTAGATTAGGGCATTGGGTGCCGTTTTCTGAGTATACTTCGTAAGCGTTGTGCAGTCCCCATCAAGCCACGGGGCTATTCCCTCGTCGTTATTCTGCCCAACGTACGTTAGATGATCGCTAGTGGCGTCGCCTCTCGCAGCAAACGAAGTACACGCTTTAGATAGTCTCGGGTAGAAAACCTCGTTGAATGCGGTGATCAGCAACACTTCGTTAAGTTGAACATCCGCACCCTTTGCGGTTCCCTTTACTTCCTCAGCGATTTCTTCAGAGTAGTCTCGGATGGGTCGCTCATACCGCGCCGCGTCTCGGAGAGCATCCTCCTTCGAAGTTTGCAGGTATCTAGCGTAAAAGTCGAAATGTGAGTCTATCAGTCGCCTTATGAGTTGCCTGTGGTAAGACCCGTAAGCAAAGCCTCTTTCAAAACCGGTTCCCTTGACTTCAAGTACTGCGTACTTTTCAACTCTCAGAAGCTCAGACATAATCTCCGCAGCGCTCGATGGGGCATATACGCTTTGCCGCACGCTCTCAAAAGGGGCTCTGGCCCGAGCCTAAATATCACTTAACTAATTGCAGAGATTTCATGCATAACTTTTCGGTAACACTTTGATCGGAAGGTGAATGTGCTTGACTCTTTTGTTATCCGACCGTTTGCCCCTGTGTACTTTACCTACGCCCTTGCACAGGCTCGATATGCTTTCCCGAAAGCTGAGTACCGAGGTATGGATTAAACGAGATGATTTAACTGGTTTTGCAATGGGGGGCAACAAGGCTCGGAAGGCCGAATTTCTATTAGCGGATGCACTCCGAAAGGGTTGTGACGTAATCTTAACCGCAGGGCCTATTCAGTCGAACCATGCGCGTGTCATCGCGGCCGCGGCACGGAGGTTCGATTTGGGCTGTCATCTATTTCTTGCTGGACAGGAATCCAACCCACGCACTGGGAACATGCTCCTGAACGATCTAGCGAATGCGCAAATTCACCATGTCCCCTCAGAAGAAAAGCAATCCGGCATGGAGGAATTCGCAGAACAACTCAGAGGGCAGGGAAAGAAACCATACGTGATCCCGGTGGGAGGCTCGAATGATGTTGGCGCACTGGGCTATGTGCTGGGTTTTCAAGAGCTTGAGAACCAATTACGGAGCTTGCCGGGGGAACCGACCACCATGATATTCGCATCATCGAGTGGCGGCACACATGCCGGCATGCTGGTAGGTCATGCGCTAACCAAATCTCATGTGACACTCTTAGGCATGCGAGTTGATAGAGAACGTGATCCTGAAGGGAAGATTTGTTCTGTAGCTAATGCAATGTCCAACCGACCTGGCCTAACGAAACAATTTCAGCAGAGTGACGTCTTGTTGAATTCAGATTACGTCGGAGAAGATTACGGCGTCCCATCAGAGGCTGGAATTGCTGCATTGAAAGAACTTTGGGGGTCGGAGGGTATTCTACTTGACCCAGTTTACACCGCGAAAGCCATGGCCGGACTCATAGACTTAGCACGGAAGCGGAAGTGGACTAAGGAGAGGATCGTGTTCCTGCATTCGGGCGGAACCCCTTCCGTCTTCAGTCTTGTTCCGCAATTTCTTGCCACGCGATAAGCTGAGACAGTTTTCGAGGAGTTGAGCGCAAACAGTTTTTAGCCAGTTCCCGGCTCCGCCAATCTATGAAGTTATTCATTTCTTGTGATATGGAAGGGATTAGCGGCGTCACTGGGTCTGATGATGTTGACCCCAGCAAGGAAGCATACGCTCGTTTCCGCAAGATCATGACAGGAGACGTCAACGCTGCTATTGAAGGGGCTATTCTTGCGGGCGTTGACGAAGTTCTGGTGAACGATTCTCACGATGGCATGCGGAACATACTCATCGAGGAATTGAATCCGAAGGCTCAACTCATATCTGGATACACGAAACCTCTCTCCATGATGCAAGGGATCGATAGCTCATTTGACTTAGTGATGTTCGTGGGTTACCACGCCATGGCAGGTACGGCGGGAGCGGTAATGAATCACACCTTCTACGGAAGAATGATGGACGACGTTTGGATCAATGACAAACTCGTCAGCGAAGGCGGAGTTAACGCGGGCATCGCTGGTTACTTCGGCGTACCTGTCGGCGCTGTAACGGGAGATGATAAGATTGCCGAGGAACTATCGGCGCCACTTGAGGGTATTGAAACGGCCGTCGTAAAGGAGGGCATAGATCGCTTTGTGGCAAAATGTCTCCCATTGCAGGAGAGCAGAGAACGTATCAGGAACGCTGCGAAGAGAGCGGTCGAGCGAAGAAAGGAATTCAAACCACTCAAATACCCTTCACCGTCTACGTTCAAGGTGCGTTTCGCCTCTACGAGTGAAGCAGCAACCGCGTGCATGCTACCTATCATCAAAATGGTGGACCCGAGAACCGTGGCCGTTACGCAGGATGATTACTTGGACGCGTTCAGAACCTTCCACGCCGCAATCTCGCTTGCCTCAACGGCGCAGAATTCTATATTTGGCTGATAGTCAACGAAAGTTCCGAATGCGTTAGAGCAGGCGGAAGATTGTGTACCCTGTCTGGCTAAATCATCCGTCTTCAAACAGCGTCGTCGCTCAGTATTCATGGACGCTCACGAACCGGAATCTGAATAAGCTCAAGCCTCGCGGCCCTGATGGTTAAGGGGACGTTCTGTAAATGAATTTTGTTACAGTTCTGCGGTGCGTGAGTTGCAGGAAGGAGTTCGATCCAAGGAGGATAATTTATTCTTGTGACCGTTGCGGTGAGCGGCTTGACGTTATCTACGATTACGAGGCTATGAAAGGCAGAATAAACAAAAGTGAATTTGGCAACAGGCCTTCGTGTTCTACGGTGCGGTACTCGGAATTTCTCCCGATTTTCGATTATGGGAAGGTTGTGTCCTTAGGGGAGGGAGGAACTCCGTTCGTCAAATGCGAGAGGTTAGGTGGAGAACTCGGTCTTGACAATCTGTATGCGAAGGATGAGACACGCAATCCGACAGGAGTCTTCAAAGATAGAGCGACCGCCCTAGCCATAACGAAAGCGCAGGAGTTTAGTCGAAAGATAGTCGCAATTGCATCCACCGGCAACGCTGCGGCGTCTTTGTCCGCCTACGCGGCCAAGGCTGGGCTACGTTGTAACGTGTTTGTACCTGAATCGACACCTCTAGCCAAGGTGAGCCAGTCCGTCGCGTACGGGGCGAAGATCATTCAGGTGAAGGGTAACTATGATCAAACCTATGACTTAGCGGTTGAGGCTTGCAAGGAATTCGATTGGTACAACTGCAACCCAGCTGCGAATCCGTTTCGGACGGAGGGAAAGAAAACTATCGCTTACGAAATATGTGAACAATCCCAGTGGAGACCACCGGATTGGGTTGTCATTCCTGTTGGGAATGGCTGCAACTTGGCTGGAATCTGGAAGGGATTCAAGGAATATTACGATTTAGGATTCGTCTCAGAGAAACCTCGCATCGTTGGCGTTCAACCGATAGGGTCTAGTCCCGTCGTGACAGCATTTAACGAGAAGAAGGATCATCTTGAATCAGTCACCCCGAAAACTTTGGCTGGCGCGCTCGCGATTGGTAAACCCAGGAATTTCGTCAAGGCCATTAGGAGCCTGAACGAATCCAACGGGCTCGCAGAGTCGATAACCGACGATGAGATACTGCGGGCACAATCGTTGCTTGCTAGGACGGAGGGGATTTTCGGCGAACCCGGCGGAGTCGCCGGCGTGGCGGGATTGATCAAAGCGGTTAGAGAGGGACATATCGACACCCACGACAGAATCTGCTGCGTGATAACGGGAAACGGTCTAAAGGACCCAGAAGCTCCGTTGAAACTAGCTCGCAAACCCATGCTGATTGAACCGACCATTGAATCAATGCGTACAATCGGACTTAACAATGACTAAACTGCTGTTGCGAGTATCTGTCGGCTTCGATTCGATTTGGAGAAAGCTGAGGTCAACGCAACGAATTACACAAAGCGCACGCCAACTTCACGAGCGATGTTCGAACGCGCGAAAAGGGTTGAACCGGCGGGTGTCTCGTACAGGATTCGTTACTTGGAGCCCTACCCGTTCTTTGTGAAGGAATCCAAAGGAGCGCAGCTGATCGATCTAGACGGCAATGTCTTCACGGATTATTGGTGCACCCATATGGCGATGATCCTTGGGCATGGACACCCGACTGTGTTAGAAGCTATCAAAACCCAGGCAGAAAATGGCTGGCACAGTGGTCTCTCGCATGAGCTTGAGGTCAAGCATGCCGAAGCAATAACCAAGCACGTCCCAAGTGCAGAGATGGTTCGGTATGCGAGCTCCGGAACCGAGGCGATGCTATTCGCAGTTCGTCTGGCGAGGACCTTCACGAAACGCTCCAAGGTTGCCAAATTCGAAGGGAACTGGCACGGAGCGTATGATCCACTTCAGATTGCTCTGAAACCTCCTTTCGACGTACCAGCTTCGGGCGGTCTCACCGAAGGTTCACAGCAAGATACTATCGTCCTTCCGTACAACGACTTAAACGGATTCTTGGATCAAGTGAAGCATGAAAAGCTGGCCTGCGTGATTCTTGAGCCAGTCCTGACGGCGGCTGGCATGATATCCGCTGAAGAAGAATTTCTCAAAGGTCTGAGGGATTTCTGCGACGAGACCGGGGCACTTTTGATTTTTGACGAGGTTGTCATAGGCTTTAGACTAGGGCTCGGTGGAGCGCAGGCCTACTTTGGTGTGAAACCGGACCTTACTGTCTTGGGCAAGATCATCGGAGGAGGGCTACCGATAGGCGCTGTCTGCGGCAGGCTGGATGTTATGTCTCATTTCGACCACACAAAATATTTCGGCTTAGACTACGCTCATCACGGAGGGACCTTCTCCGGCAACGCACTTACCCTAGCCGCGGGGCTCGCAACAATCGATGTGCTTGAACACAGCCCCGTGTACGAGTACATTGACAGACTGGGCAAACAGACCAGGGAAGGCCTAAATTCCATGTTTCGGGGCGCAGGGTTCCCGGCGCAAGTCACAGGTCTAGGGTCCCTCTTCGCCATTCACACGACCGACAAGGGGCCACTGAAGGATGCGAGAAGTTATGTTCTCTGCGATCACAAACAGTCTAGAGGGATCTTTACCTTCCTGCTAGACAACGGCATTCTCATTCTTACGCCTGAAATGTTACACGGATGCATCAGCTACTCACATGCGGAGAGCGACATTACTCACCTCATTTCAACCATAGAGCGGTATGTCAAGATGTCCGGAGGAAACGGACGCTAACTTCGTTGCTGGGGTAGTTCGAGGGATCTCGCGGCAGTTTTCGTGTCTTTTAATCCAAATCCGGTCAGGGGAACCACCACGGATTCGTCGCGATGAATGGTGCCGTCCTCGAGCAGTGTTTCTAATCCTGCCAGTGCCGCGCACGAGGTGGGCTCCGCAAAGATGCCCTCCGTCATGGCCAGCAGCCTTTGCTTTCTCAAGATAGCATCGTCTGAGACGGCGACGGCAACGCCCCGTGAGTTCCGCAACGTTCGCACAACCTGTCTGCCTCTGGCCGGATTGGCGATTCTTATTCCGCCAGCAATGGTCTCGCCCTCCAAGACGGGTTCGACATTCACGCTTCCCTTCCTGTACGCCTCCACGATTGGCATGCACGCTTCAGATTGAACACAGTGAAACTTTGGAACACTGTGAATCCATCCCAACTGCATTAATTCCTCAAACCCTTTCCATGCACCCGCGATGAGAGTACCTCCGCCCACTGGAAAGATCATGTGATCGGGCACTTCCCAATTCGACATCTCCGCCGTTTCATACGCGCAAGTCTTCATTCCCTCAAAGAAAAACGGGCTCAGGTTATGAGATGCGTAGTAAGGTCCAGATAATTTCGAACGAGTCTCTGCCGCTCTTGCGACATCCGTTCTGGATCCTGCTATCCTTTCGATTCTAGCTCCATGCATCTGAGCCTGTATCAGCTTCTCGGCTGGAATACTCGCAGGAACGTATAGCGTGCATTCCATACCGGCGCTTGCGCAGTATGCTGCCAAGGATACGCCCGCATTTCCCGACGAATCATCCATCGCCGACGTAATCCCCAGCTCTTTGAGCTTTGAAACACTGACCGTGGTTCCTC
>Ga0187769_10001168_pt1 | contig 14876 bp, 11 predicted proteins | sample 0116_SJ02_MP02_1_FD_133140 | JGI IMG/M metagenome (GOLD analysis project Ga0187769, IMG submission 133140) | Tropical peat soil microbial communities from peatlands in Department of Meta, Colombia - 0116_SJ02_MP02_10_MG | ecosystem: Environmental > Terrestrial > Soil > Wetlands > Peat | place... | reverse complement strand
CACTGTATAGCAGGACGACCCCCCCGAGAACCACCGCGGTCAGGATGTAGATGATGCTCACGGGCGTAACCACGAAGATGGCGATCGAGAACACGGTAAGAAGGGCGCTGGTCGCCGCAATGCAGATTGACGCTATTTTGTCCCCGAAAACTATCGGGAGCATGGGGACCTTGGCAGCTTCGTAGTCCTTCCTGTTGAAGATGGCCAGGCTCCAGATGTGGGTCGGAATCCAGACTATGACGAGTGCGGACATGTACAGGGCGATTGGGGTCACCGTGCCAGCCACCGCAGAATATCCCACCAGCACAGGCATGCCACCCGAGATCCCGCCAAGGATTATGTTTAGCCAGCTTCTCCGCTTTAGCAGCAGTGAGTAGACCACGATGTTGTCTAGGAGGCCGAGAAGCATGAACGCGGCAGAGGCGGTGTTGATTAGCAGGAGTGGAACGAGAATCGAAAACGCTGCCATCACCAGGCCGAAGACAAGTGCGTTCCTCGGCTTTACTCGCCCGGCTGGCAGGGCCCGCTTCATCGTCCGCTTCATCATCCCGTCAATGTCCCTGTCGTGGTAGTTGGTCAGGACCTCGGCGGACGCGCTCCCGAGCACCAGCGCCGCCGTTCCTATGACGAGAAGCCGCGGAGAAAGCAACGAGCCCGGCGTTTCTCTGAAGGCCACCACCATTGCAACAACGCCTGTGAAGACGAGCAGGCCCCAGATACGCGGCTTGGTTAGCCTCCAGTAGTCCTCCACCCGTGCCATCATTGTCCTGGACAAGCCGAACACAGGCTGGATAAAACAGTAACGCAGGGGGGCGAATGGGGCGGGACGATGACCGGATGGCTTGAGAACAATCCTCCAACGACCAAGTTTTAGTAATAAAACGTATAAAGGACGGGCGGGTCCCACTGAAACGATGGCGTTCGACGACCCGCTCCAGTGGATCGTTATAGGGGTCATAGTAATCGTGATATTCCTCTGGGGTCCGCAGAAGATACCAGAACTCGCACGGGGGCTCGGAAGGGCGAAACGGGAGTTCGACCAGGCGTCCAAGGAGTTCCAGGGGTCGGTCACAGGGGCGACCACTTCCCCTCCTGTGCCAAAGTCTGCTGACCAGGTTCTCATAGAAACTGCAAGACAACTCGGCATCAGCACCGAGGGAAAGACAAGGGAGCAGATTTCGCAGGAAATTGTCGCCAGGGCGAAGTCCCAAGCGTAAAATAGGATGCCGGACGGCTCAACGCGTCATTGCTTCCCAGTCGCTTCCAGTTTTCTGAGCACATCGACGAACTGAGGAAGAGGCTAAGGGTAGTTGCCATTAGTTTCCTAGTCATACTTCTCATTCTGATACTATTCCCTGCGAACCCCCTCAACGCCATCCAGAATCCGGGGCAGTACCTCTCCCTCACGTTCCTCCAGAACACGGTTATCGCAACTTTCCTCGGCCATGTGAAAACAGACCTCCTCCCGGCCGGGTGGACGTTGCTTGCTGCAAAAGGCATCGGCGAGCCGATGGAAATCTACTTCGTGGCCGCCCTGATCCTAACTGCAGCCATCGACATGCCTGTAATCGCCTACGAGACCTACAGGTTCATCGATCCTGCCCTAAATGAGAAAGAGAGGGCCCTCATCTACCCCTTCGTCACCTCGACGTCAGTCCTGTTCGTCGTAGGGCTCCTCTTCGGCTACTTCGCCCTCGCCAAGTTCCTGATCATTGCCCTGTCGCCTTTCTTCGTTGCTACGCAGACAGCATTCTTGATTGATGCGGGAGCATTCTATTACGTAATATTCCTGATCATAGGCGCAACCGGGGTTTCGTTCACAAGCCCAGTCTTCGTCTACACGCTCATCCGTCTTAGGGTCATGTCGGCCGACTTCTTCTCAAAGAACAGGCTGATAATTTGGTTCCTTATCTGGGTGGTAACAGGACTCTTCCTTACCCCAGACGGGGGGCCCCTGTTAGACGTGATCGTTTTTGTCCCGATAGTGGCCATGGTGGAGATGGCCGTCGCCCTCGGGAGGAGGAGCGTCAGGGATCTCCCGCCAAAGGGAGAAGACAGGACCAACAAGGGTGGGGGAATTGTTTGCCCGCACTGCGGCGCCCACCTTGCTACTCCGATGCTCTTCTGCGAGAAGTGCGGCAGGTCGATAGCGTAGCTTGACTACTGCTGCTTGTCTTTGGCCTTTCTTATCGTGACTTCCCCTTCAGACACATAGAGAATGATTTCGTCTCCCTCTTTCCACTCGAACCCTTCGACGATAGGCTTGGGGAGGGTAATCCTGAGGCTGTTCCCCGTTTTCCCCAGGATGACCCGGAAGACCACTGGCACGGGGACGGTTGGTTATTACGCAAATAAAAACGTAGGTTTGTCAACTTAGAAGACAGCGCGGGTCAATTCGAATCCCTCAAAGCCGATATATCGTCCGAGTTATTACACAGGTGATAACGTGGCAGCCCAAGCTCAGGTCGAATCGGCGCGTTCGCGGCCGTTCCGTTGGGAAGAGCTTGGCATCGACCTGACCGACCTCGAGGCCCTGGCGGATCGGGCCTAGTCTCGCAGTTTCCGGCTCAAGTCAGAGGACTTGGTTTAATTACGACCTTCTCCATCTACGTCCATGACAGTAACGGACAACAGGAGGGCCCTGTCCTCTGCCGAAGGGTTTGACAAGATCTTCGAGATGGTGAAATTTGCCACCGAACGGACCATCGGGAAGCACCGTGCCGGGCTCACCCTGGTGCTCGGCGACATCCCCAACGACGTTGGGGCATACCACGAAATGGGTTCAAACTCAATTGTGATGAACCGGAACTTGCTTAGAATCGTTGAGAAGCTCTCGAAGACAAGGTCCAGGCGTAACGCCTACGTCTTCATGATACTTCTTCACGAGTACCTCCACAGCCTGGGCTACGCCAGCGACAGCCAGGTGAGAACCCTCGGGAGGCGAATTGCAGACGAATACCTCGGGAAAAGGCACCTGGCAGGGGAGATGGCTGTGCGCCCATTAGACCAATTCTTCCCAGGCCTCTCGACGTTCTCCGCCTTCAGGGACAAGGGAGAGTACCAGACCATAAACCGCTTCGACTCCTCCAGCACTCCTTACATCGCATAACCCGATAAGCTGTAAATACAGCGTAGAGTCGCGCCAAATTCCGAAGGGACATAGTAGCGCTTCAATTCGGCCTCGTGGCCCTCGATATTGCAGCCTCTTGGGTCAGGATGATTCTGGCCCTCGGATTGAGCATCCTCTTTGCCCTTGCGGTGGGGATATGGGCCGCAAGGAGCAGGAGGGCAGAGGCAGTCATCCTTCCGCTGCTTGACATATTCCAGTCGATTCCAATACTTGGTTTCTTCCCGTTCGTCATAGGCGCGATTTATGGCGCGTTCCCGAATGCCATAGGCGCAAACCTCGCTGTTATCGTCCTCATCTTCACGAGCATGTCGTGGAACATAGCCTTCGGAGTGTACGAGTCAGTGAGGGCAATCCCCCAGGACTACTACGACCTCCTTGACGTAGCCCACGCGAGCACCTGGCAGCGGATTCGGACCCTTTACATTCCGGCCTCGATGAGCAGAATCGCCTACAACACCCAGATTTCTTGGGCGGTCGGACTGTTCTTCCTCGTAGCAAGCGAAATCATCAGCGTTGGCTCGAAGTCCGTACCCGTCACCTATGGCATAGGGATTGCAGTAACGAGCTTCCAGAATGCCACCCCTCCTGATTACCCCGATTACGCTCTCCTCATCGCCTCAATCATCGTCGCGGTCGTGATCTGGAGGTTCCTGTTCCTACGAGAATTTGCCCTGTGGTCTGAGAAGTTCAAGATGATGGAGGAGCCAAGGGAGATCCATCGGGACCCCATTATGCGCTTCTACTCCTGGGTGAATCACAGGAGCATCTCGAAGCTGTTCCTGATGGCTCACGATAGCGGCGTCACGAGGTTCACCTCGTCCATCGCTCGCTTCAGGCGAGGCCTAAGGTACGCGCTGCTCATCTTTCTTGGCATCGTCTTCGCGCTCATAGCGATAACGGTTTGGCAGTCGGGTACTCTCAACGTAAGTAGCCTGCCGTCTCTCTACACGGTCGCTTCGAACGAGGCTGGAATTCTTTACTCCCTCGCCGTTTCGTTTGTGAGAGTGTGGTACGTTGTAGCATTCTGCATCGCTATCGGCCTGCCGATGGGAGTGGTCATCTCCCTCAACTTCAAACTGTATGACACGGCCTCACCCATCCTTGAGGTGATCTCCTCCATACCCGCTCCCATACTTCTTCCAGCGATAGTCTTGATCCCAGTAATCGGTCATGACTCGGAAATAGTCGCAGCGATTGTGATTTTCCTATCTGTTTTCTGGTACATCGTGTTCAACGTCATGGCGGGGGTCAGAACTCTCCCCGCGGACATTAAGGACCTCCCCCAGGTCTACAAGGTCAGCAGGTGGGCTGCCTGGAGAAACGTGTACATCCCCAGCGCCCTGACTGCGCTTGTCACAGGTGCCATCACCGCCGTCGGGGGGGCGTGGAATGCACTTATCATCGCGGAGTACTTCCAGACTGACCCCACCAAGTCTCCCCTGACACAGGTCACCTCGGGAATCGGGAAGACAATCACGGTCGCGACCAACAAGGGCGACTATCTGACGTTGGCCCTGGCCGTCATATCAATGACCATTCTCATAGTCGCATTCAACCTGACAGTCTGGAGGCGGCTTTACCACAGGGTCACCAAGCGTTATACGTACAACAGATGACCTGAGCCGAGGATGGGACTTCGTTTCAAGAGAATATTGCCGTTGACGCGATGCCAGGCCAAGACCTCGAATAGGATTCAAGCGCTTCTCTATTCCTAGAAACATCAGTAAGCAGAGCTGGGTAGTCAGTCATAGCGCTCTCTATCGTGTTAGCCAAGGAAATTGGATGGCGGTCCTTTGGTACGATGGGCTTGAGCCCATACAGGTCTGTGAGTTCAGGGTCCCGATCGCCACCTAGTGCTATTATTGGGAGGCCAAAATCGGCAGCAGTAAGGAGAGAAGACAGAGCGCCCTCGTAGGGGGAGCAGCGAACGTAGAGAGTAGAATTGCGAAGTATCCGGTAGACCCTCTTCGGCGGCAAGTCCCCTAGAAAGGAAACCTGGTTTCTGCCGTGTCGTTTACTGAGCTCCGTCAGATACTGTCTCAGCGGGCCTTCCCCCACAATCGCAATCTTGACGGACGGGTCTAGGTACGCGCTTGCCTCTACCAGTAGGCTTTGTCTTGCTGCGTCGGTTAGACTTCCCACCGTGACGACGTCAAATTCTTTCCTCGCCTCGGTTTCGTGGTAAAGAGGGAAAAAGGGGGCGGGAAGAACCCTCGTGACCGTCCCACCGAGATTGCGGACCGCACTCTCTACCTTGGTGTTCCCACACAGCACCACATCTGCATTCCTCAACGCCCACCTGAGGAAAGATGAGCGAGCTAACTTCCTTTCCGCCAGAACATCAGGACCAGAGGCGTAAAACAATATCTTGCAATCCGTGATCCTCCGAACTGCAAACGCAAGGATCGCGTCGAGTCCGACGGAGTGGACAATTACGATCTGGCGCTCGTTCTTGGGAGCCAAGCGGCACACTGTAAGAAGTCGAGAGAACTCCCGGAAAATACGCAATGGGAACTTAAAAGGGTCGGTCTTGAACTCGGATTTCCTTGCAATCCACTTGACAGTGCAGACTTCCTGCAGAGCCCTAAACAGGGTCTCGCCGTCAATCGACAACCTGTAGAGTAAGACAACCTGAGGGCGGGTAGCCAATGTCTCCTTATCCACCGGCATTCGAGAAATAAGCAGAATGAGTTTCAGGAATGAATTCAGACTCTGTGTTATGGTGATGTCGAAGGGTGTGGAGTTCTCGCGAGACTTGACGCTGGCTCCTTTGTTGTTCAGTGCAGCAACGTTGGGAATGCGCAGATACTGGCCCATCCTGAGGGTGATTGAAATCTGAAAGAAACCTGAATTGTGAAGGCCACACCAAGATATCGGCTAATCCGGGGTGGTATAGAGGTAGAGCCTGCCAACGATCTTTTCCCCCGCCTTCTCGACGTGTTTGGAAGAGGCGATGTTGGACTCCGCTATTTCGTTTATCAGAGTGTGGACGCCTCTCGCCTTTAGGTAGATGACCCTCGCTTGAAGGTTGTCCCCCATGATGCCCATCCTTCTGAACTGCGGCTCCACATAGAGTCCATAGGATCTCGCGATGCTCCCAACGATTGTCATCCAGGCAATCCCCACGATCCTGTTGCCGATCCTGGTCACAAAGCACTTGTCTCCATGTTTGAGCGCAATGGAAATCCATTGAGGGTTTGTTTCGGGCTGGGTCGATATCATGAAACGTTCTATTTCCTTGGCGTCGGCGTCTACGCTTACATGGTGTCTGAACCTGTGATCCGCAGGGGCCCGGTCGACGTCGAGTTGCCAGATGTTCCAGTCTTCCTTGGGAATCTCTGGGACATCCAGTTCCGAGAAGACATAGCTGGAGGGTTTTAGGGCGAAGAAGCGGTCGAAAGCTTCCCTCGACTTTGTGAATATTGTCCCCGTCGCCTCCCAGGCATCGTAGATGAATAGGCCGGTACTCCTTCCTTCGGCGCTCTCGGAGACGTATGCCTCCCCGCCAGCTTCCAGTTCTTCTCTCACTTCGTGGAGGAGTATCGGGTCAAAAAAGGAAAGGCCCTTGGGAAGGTTTCTCAGCTGTTCATCGACGGAAGACACCTTAGATATCTGAATGCCACTCACGCTTACTCACCAATCCAGTATTGTGAAGGACTTCGTCAAACTCTCCTCCCCGAGAATGTTGCCTATAACGAGCTCAAGGCTGTCCTGGGTGCTGTGGAGGTTGACGACTTCATCCTCCTTCAACGCATCTCTCAAAAGGTACTGGAACTGGACCTTTCGGTCTGTGATGTGCCCGAAGCGCCTCACTCGTTCTCGCTCAATCTGTTCGTAGGCGTACATGAACTCGTAGAGGGAGCGGTAAATCTGATGTTCCATGTTCTCCTCGACATTGAACTCGACCTCTGCCCTGTTGCGCCCTCCGATGGTAATCAACTGCAGTCCTTCCAGGTCGGCCCAGAAGATGGACCCATCTGGGGCGAGGACGGCGTCCTTGTCGAGCCAGACGTCGTAGAAGTCCAGCCCGCTGTAGGTACCATTTCCGTTGTCAGACATCGACCTGACGAATAAGGTGAGGATGGCTACGCCGCTCCTGACGAAATTGCCCAGGAAGGCCATCGCCTTGTCGTTGTCGTCGATACGGAAGAAGTCGAAGAGCTCCCCCGTGTCGTCCCCGATGGTCCAGTCGGAGTGGAAGTAGATCCTGATGTTGGACGGGATCAGCCTGGTCTCCTGGACCATCTCCTGCTTGAACCTCCTATACCAGTAGACCTTGGTAACCTCCCGTTGAAGAGACGGAGGGAGCTTCACTATCTTCACCAGGGGGGCGATTCTGAAGCCATGTATCGACGTGGCGCTGGAATCGGACATTTCGGCAGCCTTCATGGCGATGGACGCGAACTCGAGCCCCTGGGAGCCGTACGGGCACCCCCTCGACCAGAGTTCCCCCGTTAGGTATCTCGGGAACCTCATTTCCATCTCTTTCGCGTTGATGATCCGCTCCTTGATAGGGCCTCCCTTGAGGAGGCCGCTGATCTCTCCCCTCGTAAACAGCTGCCGGCTGAAGGGGCTGGTGGTGGAGCCGATGCCCTTCACAGAGAAATAGAAGTCCGTCCCGTCGATGGTAATCGAAGGTTTCTTCGCCACCGCGCTCCTGTTGTCGTCAATGAGGAGCTCGCGCCTCCCGACGGGCTCCTCTGTGGTGAAGGGCCTCACAGAGTCGGGGAGGTAGATCTTCTCGAACTCGGGCATGTCAAAGGCGCGAAAGCGGCTGTTTGTGATCGTCCCTGCCCCATCGTAAACGTTCAGAGCGATGGGGATCCCCCTTAGGGTGATTGGCTGCCGCTTTGGGACCGTGACCGTCAATTCCTACTCCCTCGGCGCCCCGCAGTAGGGGCAGTGGTCGGCGGTGGTTGGGATAAGGGTGCCACAATTATGAACGGTGTGAGCCGGTGTACAGAATGAATTGTCTCCTTCGACCTCAAGATTGTAAACTAATCCATTGAACTTCTCACGTTCAATTTTTCTTATTCTATGGTACACCACCCTCTCGTCGAGGGAGCCGCGCCTCTTCCTCTGTCCAGTGTACTGCACCAAATCCACGAAATATGAAGTATTCAAATTAACATCTCTCCCAACGATTTTGCCTTTTCCGCTGAGACGCTTTATTCTGACTCCAGAGAGGTACCCGCACTTCGTGCCCAAGAGTCCAAGGCCATGGGCCAATTGGCGGCTTACTGTAGACGGAGAGAATTTGCCTTCCCTTATTTTATACCCGTCACCTTCGAGATATGCCCCTAGCAGTATCTCCGCTCGTGACGCTGCGAGTTCGAAGGCCCATTGAGGTAACCTCTTTCCAGTGGCTCCTTCGCCGAAGTGCCTGACGAGAATTCGGCCCAGCTTCATACTGTAGGCGTGAACATGGACTCCTTCCTTTGATACCTCCAATCGCGTCGAAATTCCCAATCTTTCAATGGAAGTCTTCAGTTCAAACGCTCTGTGATATTCTAGTTGACTCTTGCCTAGGCTGAAGACAACTTCCCTACTGCTTCTACTGAACCACCCTTCAGCAAGATACCAACCCGCCACGGTGAGGAAGTCGTCATCTAGAGGTAAGCTCTCCTCCTTGATTGACAAGGTCCCCCAGCGTGTGTTCCTAATGTGTGTAGCAGTAATCAATCCAGGGGCATGCCCCTCTCTCGGTCGGGGTAGACAGAGGAAATCTCCCACTTCTAGTCTACACGCTTCAACCCAGTGCAACTGGACGAGTGTACTTCGGTCCCCGTTCCACACGAGATGACTTGCAAGGAAGGGATGCTCTGTTGTTGTCTTGGTCGTGGTGTACGAACCCCATGTCTTCACTCCGATCAGGTCACCTTCATATTGACGCACCAACACTCTTCTCACCCTTTGGAAGTGTCCCGTATGCGTCAGGACAAAATCGTTCACCCCAATTGACTCGATTGGTTTGAGTCCCTGGGACGTTATTACTTCTTGACCGGGGGGAAAACAGAACTTGCAGTTCACCTTCGCGACCTCCCTTATCACGACCTGCTCGGAAGGCTTCGAGCCAAGGTCGACCTTCGACTCCCATTGTGCCGGCGGCGGAGGTGGACTGGCAGGCGGCTCGGACGGCGGCGGAGAGTGCTCCGGGAGGTGTCCCCCGCGCTTCCTCCGGCTCAGGGCGAAGGTAGCCAGCCCTATGACGACGGCAAGAATAGCGACGAGGGTCAGGACTTCAAGGTACGGGAACTGGGAGCCCGAGGTAGGCAGGGTGGAGGGAGGCGAGTTCGAGGTCGTGAGAGGGTAGGAAGTGGAGGTGACGTAGAGGACGTCGGTGTATGTGAAGCTCCCAGACTGCCCCTGATACGCGCCGTTGTCCTGCTCGCTGTAGTTGTATGCGACCGTGTATCCCGTAACGGGATCGAAGAACTCGTACCAGGTGTAGGAAGCAGTAAAAACACCGTAGGCGTCGTTCCGCTGGTACTGGCCAGTCCCCTCCGCTTCTATCGCGAGAACTGTCCTGTTCTCGGTGGGGAGGAGCAGGCTGAAGTTCTTTGTTAGAATCGTCATTTGGGTGTTTAGTGCGCGGAAGGTGCTCTCGACGGGAAGCGAGGGGTTCATGGCGAACCAGACATAGATGGGAGACGTGTACCCCACCTGGTTGTCAGTCCCATTCACATATGCGTAGGTCGCAGTTGACCAGGTGAAGTCTCCCGACTTCGACCCGGACGTCGAGTTCCCCTGGCTGTTGTTGAAGTTGTAGGCGTAGGAGTAGTGGCTGGCGACGTTGCTCCCGGTGACAGACTCGACCGCCTCCGTCCCCATGGTTATGGTCTGGTCGGTGTACCCTGAGTAGGACCCCTGGCCGTTGCTGACCTTCGTCGTCTCTGAGTAGCTGAAGGTGTCACCCTGTCGCGGGGTGTAAGCCAGAGCCGGATGGACCCCCGTTACCATCGCCAGGATGACGAAGGTGACTAACAGGAGCGCGAGCGGCGCCATCCTGATTCGACGATTCAACCTGCGAACCCCCCTACTCCGTGTGAGTGCGCGGGGTGGAACCCCCCCATCCCGCTGAAGGTCGCATTGTAGTACCAGTGCGCTATAATCACCGGACGGTACCAGACGAAGAGGCCTGGGTTTGGGACGTAGGTGAACTGCACGGGGGTAGGCGTGATGGTTGCCGTGGGGTCGATCTCCTTCACGAGCTCGTTCCTCACCCCGTGTATCATCCTGACTGCTAGGGCGACCTGGGCGGAGCGTTCCATCCCGGAGGTGTAGGCCCCGAGGAGGGTCACCGCCTTCTCCATGAGGTCGAGGGCCTCGTGCGCCTCGAAGACTGGTATGGAAGCGAGGATGGCCGCGGCGACAAGTGGGTATGCCAGGTAGTTGTGCAGCTGCTCCACAATATACTTCATCTTGTCTTCAACCTCCCCTGCCTCGAGCTCCCCTATGGCGAGGAAGGCGGATGCGACTTCAGTGTCCTCGGAGGTCATGTACCCCCATGAAGTGAAAGTGGACCTGAAACCCTGGAACTTGGCGTTTAGCCCGTCGAAGGGGACGTTCATGACGGCGAGGATGGCGGCCGCCTCGAAGGACTTCGTGACGTTCCTGAACTGTTCGAACCGGTCTGTGGGGTAGGTCCCGTCGTACTTCCGCCCCGCCATTATGGCCGCAGCTATCCCAGTCGAGAGTTCCTTGGGGACTGACATGTCCCTGAGTTCTTTGTCGAGGTTCAGGAGATCTCCTTCGAGGTCTCTGGGATCCCTCCCCAGGAGAGCGGTAAGGATCTCGGCTGCCATCAGCTTGTTCGGAGTGGTGGCGTCAGCCTTCCAGAGGTCGTCTATTGCCTGCTGGAACCTCTGCGAGATCTGGTTCGTGTCCCCCCTCAACTTCGCAAGCCCTATGGCTGTCGCCCACATCAAGGAGTTCGCTTCGGCCTTCTCCCTGGCAAGCTTGTCGGCGTCTTCTCCAGTGTAATCGACCACCTCTTCTATGTCCGGGACCCGTGACTTGATCATGAAGGCGTAGGATGACGCCCTCTGGGCGATGCCCCTCAGCTCGGCGTAGGTTGCCCTTATCTCGTCGGCGAAGGAGGGGAACTCATCGTCTGCCACCCGATAGTTCCTGACGTTGAGGTCGTTCAGCGCGACCGTTCCCATGCCTGTTAGGGAGAGATACCCATCGTCGTAAGCGACCATCCGGTCGATCATAGACTTTTCATCAATGAGGGCGTTCACGTTCGCACCTGTCTGGGCAAGTTCGGCTTCATCTTTGGAGAGTTCGGTGGTCTCAGTTTCCACCTTCTCGTGATGTGCCTCCTTTGCTTCTTTACCCTCGAAATGGAACGTGAACGAGTGCTCCTTCTGTTCATCTTGATGGAGGGCTACCTCGGCCTTTTCCACCTCCATGTGCTCCTCCTTTGCCCGATCAATAAGCTGGGACAGCCTGGATAATTCTGCGCGCCCTTTGTCGTAATCCTCTTTGGTGGTCATCAGGACATAACCGTTGGCACTGAGGTAATCGAGGTAGGGCGTCGGTATGGGTGCAATTGGCTCTTGCGCGTCGTTCACCTGAGACAGCAAGGCTCTTACTTCACTGCACTTCAAAACTTGTGTAGTCAATGGGACGTCAGGACTTTTAAGAGATTTGGCGTCCTAACGGTGTAGTCTGTGGGAAGGAGGCATTGGCAGAATGCCCTAACCCACTTTCTCGGGCGCGTTGGAATTGGGAAGGAATCGACGTGTATCTGCCCTAGAATGACCCTGGCGGCGCCGACTTCGCCTTGGACGCTCGATAAACGTATAACAGATGAAACCAAGGGAGCGAAGAGTTGTCCGAGGGTTTAGTCCAAATCTCAGCCGGGACGACCATAGTCACCGTCGACCACGTCAGCTTAGACTACCTACAGGAGAAGGAGCCACTCCCTGTGCTGGCGGACGTCTCCCTGACGGCTGCCAAGGATGAGCTGGTGGCCGTCACCGGGCCATCGGGATGCGGGAAGTCGACCCTCCTCCGTATCATTTCGGGTCTCATCAAACCCACTTCGGGAGATGTCAGGGTGATGGACTCTGAAGTGAAGGGCCCCAGGAACGACATCTCGATGGTCTTCCAGAACTTCGTTCTGCTGCCTTGGCGCACAGCTCTCGAGAATGTCCTTTTCGGGCTCAGCTCGCGCAACGATCTCACAGAGGAGCAGAAGAACGCTAAGGCGGAAAACGCCCTTGAGATCGCCGGCCTTCAGGGATTCGAGAGCGTCTATCCTGGCGAGCTTTCGGGGGGGATGAAGCAGAGAGTGGGCGTAGCGAGGGCACTGGCTACCGACCCGAGGGTGATGTTGCTGGACGAACCCTTCAGCTCCCTTGACGACCTCACAGCCGAGAGGCTCAGGAAGGAGACGTACACGCTTCTCATCAGTCCTCAGACCTCTGTCCAGACGGTGATTCTCGTGAGCCACAATGTCGAGGAAATCATAGAGCTCGCGGACAAGGTGGTCGTACTATCCTCCAGGCCCGCCCATGTGGTAGGCGAGCTGAAGGTCGACCTCCCCAGACCGAGGAACAAGCAGTCCGAAGAGTTCTTCCGGTGGGTGGACAGGGTGTATTCTCTACTATCATGAGCTCTCGTTCCCTCCTTAAATCGGGCCCGAACAGCGCCCCGGGGATGACATAGTTGGCGGAGCCTCATAGACCTCTCCCAACGGCGCTCGAGATGCCCGCCAATGTCCGTGGGGGCCAGGTAATCAGCCTCGTCGAGGTTACGGGCAGCATCGGAAGGAGGGTCGACATTCCGAAGCTCGCGGACGAGCTAGGGGCAGATGTCGCTGTGCTTCTACCGATACTCGACGCTGCAGAGATGCTCGGCCTCGTAAGGGTGGAGAAGGGGGACGTTCACCTGACGGAATTGGGTCTGAAGTTCCAGAAGACATCCAAAGAGAAGCTCAAGATACTAAAGGACAGGATCGCCGCCATCGAGCCTTTCAGAACCGCCCTGGAGCTGGCCTCTAAGGGGAAGCAGATAACAGCCGCCCAAGTGGCCGAATCCCTCTCCGAGATAGGCCTGAAGTGGCACTACCAGCCGGACATAAACGAGTCCCTGATCCAAGCCCTACTGATTCACTGGGGAATCTACGCGGGGCTGCTCAAGTACGACGGCAAGTCAGGCAAGTTCACCAAGGTCTAGGCCGTCCCGTAGGAGTGCACCGCCGTCCCATCTACGATCGTGGCCAACACGCCCACTTTCCGGAACAGCGCCGGATGCATGCTGCTGATGTCCGAGTCGAGAAGGGTGAGGTCCGCAGCCGCTCCCTCCGACAAACCTTCGGGAGAGTCGAGTCCGTTAGAGCGGGCGCTGACCGTGTACAGAGCCAGAGCTTGGTCTAAAGACAGCTTCTCCCGAGAGTCTGCGCCGCCCCTGGTCAGCCCTGCCCACATGCCTAGGATGGGACTCATTGACTCGATTGGCGAGTCGGAGCTCCCAGACGCGACAATCCCTTCTGCAAGCATAGAGTTCAGGGGGTACAGGTCCCTGGCCCGTTCCACACCGAGCCTGTCTACGGCCCACGAATCGGAGGTGATGAAGAGCGGCTGGACTGTAGCGCGAATCGAGTGTCTTGCCATCTTGCTCCTAAGGTCCCTTGGGAGGAGGCTCGCGTGCTCAATCCTGTGCCCGTGGGGGTTTTTTCCCCCCGCAACCCGCCCAAGAGCCTCGGCCGCCTGCTCTATGGCTCTGTCCCCTATGGCGTGGATGATGGCCTGCATTCCCCTGGAGTCGACCCCTTCGACAAGCTCCGAAAGCTGCTCGTCGGTGTACCTCAGGATGCCGGTATTCGTAGGGTCGTCCGAGTAGGGCTCCCTCAGGGCCGCAGTCCTCGCCCCAAGGGACCCGTCGGCGTATATTTTGACGCCGTTTATCCGAACGCGAGGACCCGCAAGTTTTTTCCCAAAATCAGTGGCTTCGATGTAGTCAAGCGCCTCTGGAGGGACATACACCCTGTACCTGAGGGAAAGGGAACCCGACGTGCAGAGCGCCGCCAGTGCACCCAGCTCTTCTTGGAAGCTTTCCCGAGATACGATGCAGTGAAGGGTGGTGAGCCCAAACCTCCCCGCCTCCGCCTCGACGGACTGAAGGTCCGCGGCCGACCTTTCTGCGCTCCTCGGGAGCTTGTCGTAGACCTCCTCGAGTGCCCTCTCCTTTACTATGCCAGTAAGCCCGCCGTCCTCGCCCCTCTCGTACTCTTCGCCGACACGATCCTCGAGGCCCAGGGATTCGATACTCCTGCTGTTCAGCAGAGCGATGTGGCCACAGACCCGGGAAAGTACGACGGGATTCTGGGGGGAGATGTCGTCTATCTCCGCTCTGGTAGGCATCGCCTTCCCTGGAAACGCCTCTTGATCCCAGCCCATGCCGCTCACCCACTCTCCCGGCTTTGCCCTCTGGATTCCTGCGACCACTCTGAGCCTGACGGCGGTCATGTTCGTGGTCCCCCTGAGGTCCACACTCCGCTTCAGCCACCCGTATTCGAAGGGGTGGCAATGGGAATCTATGAATCCGGGAAAGAGAGAACCTCCATTTGCGTCGATGACTTCTGTGCCACTCGGGGGTACCATACCCGCCTCGATACTGATTATCCTCCCTTCCTTGCAAAACACAGAGTAGCCTCCCTTCCCTCCGATGCTGCAATCCCGTATGAACACCCCCTTCATCCGATTGCCCTCCGTGCAAACCCGACGGCTGGGATGTT
>Ga0187769_10001167_pt1 | contig 14877 bp, 15 predicted proteins | sample 0116_SJ02_MP02_1_FD_133140 | JGI IMG/M metagenome (GOLD analysis project Ga0187769, IMG submission 133140) | Tropical peat soil microbial communities from peatlands in Department of Meta, Colombia - 0116_SJ02_MP02_10_MG | ecosystem: Environmental > Terrestrial > Soil > Wetlands > Peat | place... | reverse complement strand
AGCCTCGTTCGGCCGCCACCAAATTTCTTCGTCGCTCAGCGCGTCGAGGCAACGAAGAATCCGCGAGAGATAATACTTGAAGCGGCTTTCCGCATCATTCAGAAACAGTCGCGCAATCTTGTTATCGCTTGCTCCCATGGGACGGCTCCATGCATTCGAAGTGAGCCGCTATTGCACGCGGATTCTGGGGCACGCTATCGTACCTCGGTATCGTCACGCAATCACATGCAGGGACCTAATGCGTTAGCTGCTCTTAGCGAGCTCTTCCGTCAGCGCCGGAATCAGCTCGAAAATGTCGCCGACGATTCCGTAGTCCGCGACCTCGAAAATCGGCGCGTTCGCATCCTTATTGATGGCAACGATCGTTCGCGAGCCTTTCATCCCCACTACGTGCTGGATCGCGCCGCTGATGCCCAGCGCCACGTACAATTTCGGTGCAACCGTCTGGCCCGAGCTGCCGACCTGACGGTCCATCGGCAACCAGCCCTCGTCGCAAATCGGGCGTGAGGCGCACAACTCACCGCCGAGCGCCTTCGCGAGTTTTTCGGCCAGGACGATATTTTCCGCGGCCTTGATTCCGCGCCCCACGGCGATCAAGACCGGCACCTGAGTCAAATCCATCGCTTGTTTGGCTTCGCGGAACAATTCCATCGGCTTGGTGCGGATCTGCTCGGGCTTCAGTTCCACCGCCGCCGTTTTCACCGGAGCCGGTTTCGCGCCCTGTGCGACCTGATCTCCGCGAAACGCTCCCGCCTGCAGCGAGGCAAACCACGGCGGATCCCCCAAGAAGCTGACATCCGCCGCCGTCCGCCCCTGGAACATTTGCCGCACGAATACGAGTCTGCCGTTTTCCTGCCGGTAGCCGACGCAATCTCCGATCATGCCCCTGTCGAGCGACGCCGCCAACTTCGGCGCGAAGTCGCGCACTTGATAGGTATGCGGAAGCAGGATCAGGTCAGGTTTTGCCTGGGCGATGACTAGGGAAAGCGCAACGGTGTAGCCATCCGGCGTATACGCTTCCAGCAGTGCGTGCTCCGCGAGCCAAACCTCGTCGAGCTTCGCCTTCGCCAATTCGTCCGCCAACACCGCAACGCCTTTCCCGATCACGACGCACCCCAGCCGCCCCTGCGTTTCCGCGGCGATTTGCTGGCCGGCCGCAAGCGCCTCAAAGCTCGTCGGGTTCAGCTTGGCGTCGCGCTGCTCGGTAATCACGAGAACATTCATCACTGGCTCCCAAGTGAGAACCAATCACGTGCGCGGTCTATAGCGCGCGGGCTTCGTGCCGCAGCCTCTCAATCAACTTCCCCGCCGCCTCTTTCGGAGTGCCGGAAATAAATTCCGTCTTCTTCGACTTCTGTGGCATGTAAATCCGCTCGATGCGTTGCGTGGCCTCGCTCGAAACGCCGAGCGATTCGCGCGCGATCGTCGCGATCTCCTTCTTCTTCGCCGCCATAATCCCCTTCAACGTCGCGTAGCGCACCTTGTTGGAGCCGGATTGAATCGAGAGCACGGCGGGCAGCGGCAGCTCGACCCATTGAAACCATCCGGCCTCGAGCTCTCGCTTGAGTTTCATCCGGCCGTCCGCGACTTCGATTTGCATGATGAGGGTCGCGTGCGGCAGTCCCAGCAGCGCCGCGAGGAGCACTCCGGTCTGCCCGAATCCGTGGTCGTCGCTTTGTAAGCCCGTGAGCACGAGATCCGGCGATTCTTTTTCGATGGCCGCGGCGAGCGATCGCGCCGACCCAAGCGGGTCCAGCGCGTAGAACTTGTCGTCCGCGATATGAATACCCCGATCCGCTCCTTTGGCCAACGCTTCTTTAATGGTTTGCTTGACGCGCTCCGGTCCCATGGAAATCGCGACGACTTCGCCGCCGTGCTTCTCTTTCAGGCGCAGCGCTTCTTCGAGCGCGAAGCTGTCCGGCTCGTTCATCTCGAAGGTGACATCGGCTTCGCGGATCCACACGCCGCCTTCGGCGATCGCGAGCGGCGCATCCTTGGCGGGAACCTGCTTGACGCAAGCGAGAATCTTCACGAAGGCGCCTCAGGTCTTCAGCGGTTGTCCCAGTGTTTGAAGATGAGTGCGGCATTCGTTCCGCCGAATCCGAACGAGTTCGACAGGGCGTACTCCACCGCCGTTTCTCTCGCATGATTCGGAACGTAATCGAGATCGCAGGCCGGATCGGGAACTTCGTAATTGATCGTCGGCGGCAGAATCTTGTGGTACAGCGCGAGAACGCTGATTCCGGCTTCGAGCCCGCCCGCTCCTCCGAGCAAGTGTCCTGTCATGGATTTCGTCGAGCTGACGGGAATCTTCTTCGCGTGTTCGCCGAACGCGCGCTTGATGGCCACCGTCTCGATCGTGTCGCCCAGCGGCGTGGAAGTTCCGTGCGCGTTGATGTAGCCGACCTGCTGCGGCTGGATTCCGGCGTCGCGCATCGCCGCTCCCATCACGCGGTACGCGCCGTCGCCGTTTTCGGCCGGCTGCGTGATGTGATACGCGTCTCCGCTCATTCCGTATCCCACCAATTCAGCCAGAATCCGCGCGCCGCGCTTCTGGGCGAGTTCCAGCGCTTCAAGAATCAAAACACCCGATCCTTCGCCCACGACGAATCCATCGCGTCCCAGATCGAAGGGACGGCTCGCGCGTCCCGGCTCGTCATTGCGCGTCGAGAGCGCCTTCATTGCCGCGAATCCGCTGAGGCTCATTGGGGTCACCGCTGCTTCCGTGCCGCCGCAGATCATGGCGTCCGCCGCGCCGCGCTGGATCAGTTTGAAGGAATCGCCCACCGCATGCGCCGAGGCCGAACACGCCGTGGACGTGGCGGAATTGGGACCGCGGGCGCCCCAGCGGATCGAGATTTGTCCCGAGGCGAGATTCGCGATGGAAGCGGGAATGAAAAATGGCGAGACCCGGCCCGGGCCGCCCTGCAGCAGTTTGGTGTGTTCGCGCTCGATGACGTCGAATCCGCCGATTCCCGTCCCGACGAACACTCCGGTCGAATCGGCGATCTCGGGCGTAACCTCGAAGCCCGCCATCCTTACCGCAGAATCCGCGGCCGCCAGCGCAAGCTGAATGAAGCGGCCGGTTTTCTTCAGTTCCTTCTTTTCGATCCAATTCAGCGGATCGAATCCACGCACCTCGCCCGCCACGCGGCAGTCGTATGCCGCTGCGTCGAACTGGGTAATCGGACCGATTCCCGGAGTGCCCGCGACGAGATTCCGCCAGACTTCCTCTGTGCCGATCCCCAAGTCACAGACCAAACCGACGCCCGTTACGACGACCCGGCGGCTCAAAAAGACCCCTCTCCTGTGCGGAAATCAGACTGCGGCGATTTACTTCTTGGCCGATGCGTGCTTGTCGATATAGTCGATCGCGTCTTTCACCGTCGTAATCTTTTCGGCATCCTCGTCCGGAATCTCCACGCCGAATGCTTCCTCAAACGCCATGACGAGTTCGACCGTGTCGAGCGAATCCGCCCCCAAATCGTCCACAAACGAGGCCGTCGGCGTCACCTCTCCTTCATCCACGCCCAACTGTTCCACGATGATCTGTTTGACGCGTTCTTCCACACTTGCCATGCTGTTTAGCCTCCGCTCTAACGGTTCTGTGCTCCAGGATTACGGGACACGGCGTGTCATTCAAGCCCACCCATTCTATTCAGGCCCCCGCGCAAGGTCAACCACGCCAAGACCGCGTGGCGGGCGCGGCGCGCCGTGTCGCCGGTTCAGCCCATTCGCATGCCGCCATTCACGTCCAGCACCGCGCCGGTGATGTAGCCGGCCTCGTCGCTCGCCAAAAAGACGACCGCGGCCGCCACATCCGCGTCCGTCCCCATGCGGCCCAGCGGAATGCGCGCCATCAAGTCGTCTTTCACTTTCTGCGGCAACGGATCGGTCATCGGCGAAACGATGAATCCCGGTGCGACGGCGTTGACGGTGATACTGCGCGAGGCCACCTCGACCGCGAGCGCTCGCGTCAGGCCGATCAATCCGGCCTTCGCCGCCACGTAATTCGCCTGCCCCGCGTTGCCCGTCTCGGCCACCACCGAAGCCACATTGATGATCCGGCCCGAACGTTGCCGCAGCATCGCTCCGAGCGCCTGTTGCGCGCAAAGATGGGCACCCGTCAGGTTCGTGCGCAGCACCGCGTCCCAATCCTCCGGTTTCATCCGTACCGCAAGGGCGTCGCGCGTCAGCGCCGCATTGTTCACCAGAATGTCGAGCCGCCCGAATTTGTCGAGCGCTTCGCGGAAACCCGCCTTGACCTGTTCCGCTTCCGCGACGTTCATCGGAATCGCCAGGGCCTCGCCGCCGGCCGCCGCAATTTCGCCGGCGACGCTTTTCAATTTCTCCGCGTTTCGCGCCGCCACCGCCACGCGCGCTCCCGATTGCGCCAGCGCCAGCGCGATCGCCCGGCCGATGCCCTGAGAAGCGCCGGTCACCAGCGCCGTTTTTCCTCTCAGATCGAACATGGTCTCCGGGACTCGCTCCTTCGTTCAGACCTCTGTGGTTTCACCCCGCGCCTGCGCCAATTTCTCGAGTGTGACGACAAGTGATTTTTCATCTTCGACGTTTACGCAGTGCACCGAGCGGTCGATCTGGCGCAACAATCCGCTCAGCACGCGGCCCGGCCCGACTTCCACAAACGTCGTCACGCCCTGTTCGAGCAGAACGCGCACGGATTCTTCCCAGAGGACCGGAAGCGTCACTTGGCGAATCAGAGCGTTGCGCGCCTCGTCGCCGGAAGTGATGATCTCGGCGTCCACGTTGGTCACCAGCGGAATCGCCAGCGAACCTAACTCCGTCGAATGCAGATCCGTTGCCAGCCGCAGGGCCGCGGGCCGCATCAACTCGCTGTGAAACGGCGCCGACACGGGAAGTATCACTGCACGCTTCGCGCCCGCCTGCGATGCAAGCTCCACCGCCCGTTTCACCGCCGCAGCGTGGCCGGAGATCACTGTCTGTTCCGGGGAATTCAAATTCGCCGGCGCGACAATCTCTTTCTCAGCCGATTTCCTGCACAGCTCGGCAACCTGCCCCGGTGAAATCCCCAGGATCGCGGCCATGGCGCCTTCGCCCTCCGGCACCGCCTCCTGCATGTATTCGCCGCGCCGCCTCACCAGCCGCACTGCCTCCGCGAATTTCAGCGAACCCGCCGCCACCAGCGCGGAAAATTCTCCCAGGCTGTGCCCGGCCACGTAGTCCGGCCGAATGCCCTTTTCTTCCAAGACGCGGTACGCCGCCACCGAGACCGTCAGGATGCCCGGCTGCGTATTCGCAGTTTGCTTGAGGGCTTCCTCATTCCCCTCAAAGCAGATGCTGGAAAGAGAGAAACCCAGTGCGCGGTCCGCTTCGGCGAATGCTGCGGCCGCTGCCGGAAACTTCTCGGCGATGTCTTTCCCCATTCCCGGATACTGCGACGCTTGTCCAGGAAACATGAATGCCAGCTTGCCCATGAAATTCTCTGCTTTCCGGGCCTTGCCCCCCGGCTCAGGCCCCAACCGCAATCGGAAGCGTGGCCAGCTCCCGCTACCCACATTCGTTTTCGATCACACGCGCGCTACTACCGCTCCCCCGGACTCCTCGCAACGGCGCCTTCGACCTCGGCTCGCCGGGCATTGTCGCCACCCATCGCATCCACCGCAAATATGGTCACGGAAGCTCCGGCTGGAGAACCACGCAGGGCGCCGGATGGCAGGTTCAGGCCGACGTATCCACGACTTCTCGCCCCTTGTAGTACCCGCAGTGCGGGCACGCCTGATGCGGCTGCTTCATCTCTTTACAGTTGGGGCACTCGGCGAGCGCCGGTGCGTGCAGGTGGTCATGCGCACGCCGCTGGTTCGTGCGTCTCTTCGAATGGCGACGCTTGGGATTAGGCATACTTACTCCTTCTACAAGCCCCTGTCCAAGGGGCATTCTAGGTGTTTCCCCCGATAATGACTATTGCTTCTTGAACCAGTCCTGCTTGATTCGTCCGAGCGGCGCCAAGCGGGGGTCTGCGGCGTGGGACTCGCAGCGGCATTCTTCAGCGTTCAGGTTCGCTCCGCATTGCGGACACAGGCCGCGGCAATCGCTGCGGCAAATCACCTTCATTGGCAAAGCCAGAAGCACTTGCTCGGCCAGGACATCGGTCAAAAACAGCCCTTCGCCTTCGAAAAACGCGACCTCCGTGTCGCCTGACTTGAGGCGAACCTCCTCCTCGCGGCCGATCAGAGAAACCGGCTTGTAAGACAGGTCGAAATCCCGATTGACCTCTTCCACGACAGGCTCCAGGCACCGCGCACAGACCATTTCCAGCCGTGTCCGAAGGTCCCCCGCAATCCGCACCTGGCCGTCCAGCAACTCGGCCGTGGCCCGAACCTCCAGTGGTTCTACTTGTCGGAATTCGCCGGAATAAAGATCCAGAGTCCCCGGGGCATAACTCTTCTGGATCCGGATCTTGTGCAGCGCCAGTTCTTTGATGTCGAGAAACATTTTCTTAGCGCGGCTTTCGGGCGAACGGCCATTATAAGGCCCGCCCAAACCAAGTCAAGGAAGCCCCGTTCGCCGTTCTCGAGCGAAACGAGCACGACTAGCGTCTCGTTCCCAGTGACACTCCTCCTCGTCCGTTGGGCGCCCTGGGAGCCAATCCGCCAGGCTATGGATTGCTCAAGCCGCTTCGACCTTCAGAATGCCTCGGAAGTATCGGAGTTGTACTGTACTGCGTGAATCTCGCAGACGTTTCTCCCCTGAACATACTGTTGTGCGGTGCCGTCGGAGTAGACGAGCTTAAAATCGTAGTTGCACTCCGACTGCGAGCCGGAAGTGAAATAGATTAGAGTGCCCATGCCGTCCGGCAAAGTCGCCCGGCCCAGAATATCGTTGCCCCACTGGTCGCTCGAGTGCGCGGAGACGTAGAAGTTCCTGATCTCCTTGCCCGTGTTGTTCAGGGCCCAGAAATTTCTCCGGTCCTGTTGCGCGGTTTGTGAAGCCCCCAGCCCCAGGCAAAGAGTCATGGTCACGACTAACCCGAGCAAAACTTTTTTCAAACTCATGCGTCCTCCAATCCGTCGAGTCTCACGGGCCCTCCAACGGGCCCATCGGGAACATGGCTTTGCAACGTAATCCCCGGAATTCTGCCTGTCAAGTTACATCCCTGAAAAAATGCATCAGTGGAGCGGGGCAGTCAATGGGCCTACCGGACTTTCGGATCCGGTGCGTCGGCTTGCCCGCGGGAATCCGGCGATCCAATGAGGTCGTGGTGCAGGCGCAAGAGGTATTGGTCCGTCATTCCCGCAATGTAGTCGCAGACCACGCGGTGCGGCGGCGCGCGTCTGGCCTCGGCCGCAAAAAAGGGCGGCATCGCCTCGGGCTTATCCAGGTAGTACTGGAAGAGTTGTCCCAGCGCTTCCACCGAATGCTGGCGGTCTTCCACGATGGCGGGATGGTTGTAGAGCCGCGTCATGAGAAACCGCTTGAGCGCCGCATTCTCTCCCGCCACCGAGGGGCTGAAGCCCGCCAGCCTGCGCGGCGCGCGACGCACGTCTTCGACCGAACGGATGCCCGCGGCCCCCAGTGCGCTGCGCGTATGCTCGATCAAATCCGTCGCCAGCCGGTCGATCATCCGCCGGAGCGCCTCATTGAACTTGAGCCTCTCTCTCGCCGAAGGATATGTTCTTTGGATATCAGCGTAGGGCTTCGCAAAGGCCCTCACTTCGGCGCAAATGGCGTCGGGCTCCAGCAGACGGGCCTCCCGCCCGTCGTCAAGGTCGGCCGTGTTATAGGCAATTTCGTCCACAAAATCGATGATTTGCCCTTCGAGCGGCGGTCGTTGGTCCAGAAGATATTCATTCAGTTCGGGGAATTCCGCGCCGTGGAAGTCCCGCGAATGCTTGATGATTCCTTCGCGCACCTCGAACGTGAGATTCAATCCCGGGAAATCCAGGTAGCGCTGCTCAAAGTGCTCGACCGTCCGCAACGCTTGAAAATTGTGATCGAAATGATCGCCGTAGGGCCGCATCAATTCGTCCAGCTTGCGCTCCCCTGCGTGGCCGAACGGAGGATGCCCGATGTCGTGCACCAGCGCGAGCGCTTCCGCGAGGTCGGCGTTGAGATCGAGCGCCCCCGCAATGGTTCGCGCGATCTGGACTACTTCGAGCGTATGCGTCAGCCGATTGCGAAAGTGATCCGAATAACGGGTGGTGAAGACCTGCGTTTTGGCTTCGAGTCTGCGAAACGCCCGCGAATGAATCACACGGTCGCGATCGCGCGCGTAGTCGTTCCGGTAAGGATGCGCGGACTCGGGATAGCGGCGTCCGCGGGTCGCGCGCACGTCCATGGCATAAGGCGCCAGTGGCATATCGCCATTCTATTGCAGACCGCGAGCCAGGCCAATCTTTGCGCGGGAGAGATTACGACTTGGCGTTCAAAATCAGGAGGTGCTGGTCGGCTTGCGTGGCAGCTTGCGTGTCGGGGTATTCCTGCTTGATTTGGTTGTAAAGCTTGGTCGCCTGCGCCGGATCGCTCTTGCTGTAATGATCCGCGAGACTCAGCAGCACCAGCGCCTTCGGCACCAGCAGCGACGGCTTGTCCACCAGTTGTTGATAAAGCGCCGCCGCCTGCGGCCCTCGGCCTGTCTTGTCATAAAGCAACGCGAGCTGGTAGTTGGCCAGGCCGGCAAAATCCTGATCGCTGCCCGAAGCCAATACTTTCAATTCGCGCTCGGCTTGATCGTTCTTGTTCAGCTGGACGTTGCAGAGCGCGTCGTAGTATCTCGCTTCAATGCCCGGACGCGTGTGCGGATAGCGGGCGGAGATGTCGGCGAATTGCTTTTCCGCGTCTATGTATTTTGTGGCGGAATCCTGGTACGTCACTTCACCGGGCACGGGTGGCTCGGGCGGCGTATTCGCGTCGCGCACCTGGGCCTGATAAATCTTCATCGCGGAGTCAAGCTCCGCCGCCGCCTTCACCGTCTGCCGCTGCGTGTAGAACCGCCAGCCTACAATCGCCAGCACCACCACAAGCGCCACCCCGGCGATCGTCCACAGTTGCCGCTGGTGCGATACGACCGACTCGGCGCCATGCACTAAGCCGGCTCGGATCTCGTCCTTCTTCAGCTCTTTGCGCGAGATGTGTTGCGCCACTGCGGACTCCTCCAGCTACATTTCGACCGGCAATCCTATCACAGGTCGCGGGTGTCGCACGCGCCAGCGCAGGAGGGGTGGGCACCGGTGTCATTTGAACCCGCCGACCTGAAAGCCCACACTTCACTTCGGTGGATCGGAAAGCTCGATTCCTTCCTTGAGTTTGCCTATCCCGGACTTAATCAACAGGTCTACGTTTTCACGCGCGGTCTTCTCCACGCTACCTCTTGTGAGTTTGCGAAGTGCAGCCAAATCCTCAGGCGTGAATTTGGGGTTGAGAAGTTTCTGGAAATGAAAGGCGGTCAGTAACGCGAAAGCACCGTCTTTGGGCAGCTCCATCGGATCAAGTTCTACAGCTTGCAAAGCGCGAGTGAAGGCGGCATACGATTCCGTGATGGTGAGCATTTCCCGAAGCATCTTCTCCTTCATGCCGTCTATCAAACGTTCTAGGTTCTTATTCAGCTTAGCGAAGAGACAATCTGCTCTGATTATGCCTGCAGCGCCCAGCACAATTGCGAAGGAGGCAAGAGGATCTGACAAAGAATAGCCCCAACATCGTTGCAGGATGAAGTGAACATGAGGCATGTTTCCTCCCAAACTCGCGGCTCATTCTAAGCACGCGGCCACTACCGAAACATATTGAGTGACACCACTGCCAGGAACTGACGCCGTCAAGAGCCCCACCCTCACCTCAAAGGCCGGGCCACGCGCTGATCACCCTGCGGCTAGAGGCATGCGCATCGGCTACAGCCAGCACCCTCGGATGCAGAGCCTTACGAAGGATGTTGTCAGCAATTTGATCGCTTCTTTTGCCTCCTGCTCCACGCCAAGTCCTGTCAATTCGGGTGCGGATGTTTTCATGCTCTGGTCCAGGAAACTTGGCCCCTTGCCCCCAACGCCCTTAGTATGGACGTATGGATTTCTGGATTTTCTCAGGAGGGTTAAGTCACGCACTTCCGAAGAAGAAAGAAGACCATCCCTTTTTGCATGCTCAATCAAATCTGCGAATCCGGCTGAATCTACGCTTTTCCTGGGGGCGAGGTCTCCCCCAACCCCTCTTGCCACCCGGTAGTGAGAACGCAAGAGCTCTTCAAAAGCCAACTGCACCATAAGAATCGAGGCGACGAATGCACCGACGTACCAGCACAACCTGGCTTCCTCGAAGTATTCTTGCGCAAGAGCGGGAACTGGATAACTTTCAAGTGGGGCCTCTGCTCGCAACCATTTTAGGCGCACAATGCGCCCGGGACGGGCGCGCTCGTCCGCCTCAATTACTTGAGCCTGCAGATTATCCATAACTGGGTCCATACACATCTTCCCTTGGAGCGCGTGACCCGGACGTTCGTTTGCTCTCTTTTTCTTGATTGGGTGCATCAAGGAGAGGATAGCACTGTTGCAACACATCTCAACGCACCGAGACAAGAGTATCCCACGCGTCGGTCTAAAGCGTGGGGATTCTTCTTATGCCGAAAGGACTGAAGCGCTCCTGCAGAAAGCGATCCCATGCTCCACCAATTGACGGCGTCATTCTTCCACGCGATACTCCACAATTCCATTCTGCCAACGACGTCGCAACAATTTGCGGACACATATTATTTTCATCGGTCGGATTGCAGCGAGAATATCCACTCCTGCTCGGCGTCGCGATCGAAAATCGCGAACCTCGGAGCGGACTTGAACGGAAACGCCTCTCGCAATTGCTGCTCAGCTCACACACTCGCAGGATGTGTGGTGGCAGTGAAGTGCGAATTTCGCGTGGCTGAAGTAGTACAAAAGCATTATTCGAATTAGTATAAAAACATTATCAAGAGAGGTTTTTTGTGATTTCTATCACTGCGCTCTGTCGCGCCTATCACAGCGTCAAAATGACCGCAAACGTAGTCTCCATGCGGTGACTCCGAACCCTATTTGGAACGGACAATTTTCCTGTTTTGATCTGGTCGCGAAGACCCACGAACGCTCTCGAACAGTCGTCCACGTGGGAGCTCTCGCCATCGGCGGCGGCGGTTTTGTCGTCATGGCTGGGCCTTGCGCTGTCGAATCCGAGAGCCAGTTGCTGCAAACTGCGGACGCTGTCGTCGCCGCGGGGGCGCGTGTGCTCCGAGGCGGAGCGTTCAAGCCGCGCTCTTCTCCGTATTCGTTCCAGGGCCTCGGAGTCGAAGGTCTCAAGCTTCTCGCCAAGGCGAGAGAGCGGACCGGACTGGCCATCGTCACGGAAGTGATGGGCCCGGAAGAGGTCGACCTCGTCGCGGAATACGCCGACATCATGCAAGTGGGGACTCGGAGCATGGAAAATTATTCACTCCTCCAGGCGCTGGGAAAGTGTGGGCGTCCAGTCCTGTTGAAACGGGGCATGAGCTCGCGCCTCGATGAGTTACTGCGCTCTGCACAACTGATCGCCGCCAGCGGAAATTCGAACATCATTCTCTGCGAACGAGGCATCCGAACGTTTGAAACGGCGACACGCAACACCTTGGACATTGCCGCGGTGCCGGTGTTGAAGACCGTGTCGCACCTTCCCGTGATTGTGGATCCGAGCCATGCGGCGGGTGTGCGTTCCATCGTGCCGGCGCTGGCGCGCGCCGCTGCTGCAGTTGGGGCCGACGGGCTGCTGGTCGAAGTGCACCCCGCTCCCGACGAGGCGTTGAGCGACGGCCTGCAATCGCTCACCTTCGACCAATTCCGGGAAATGATGGAAGATCTGCTGCGTTACGTGGCAGTTTCTCGCGGTAACGACGACGCTCGCGCGAAGGCGTTTGTTGCCGAAGGTGCGGGCTAGATGCACTCGCGGGCGGCCATTCTTCTCGTTTGTGTTTCCCTCGCCGTGGCTTTGCACGCTGGGCTCTCGGGCGTATCGACGTCCAGCGTGCCGTTGCTCTACACGCTTGCGCGCGAGTACAGTCCGCTGGCCTGGATGCAGGGAGGCGAGCGATTCCCGCAAGGCGCCGCGATTTTCCTCAGAGACGGCGGGAGACGGCGCGCGCTGGTCCCGGGATTCGCAGCCTCGGCGGACGCGAGCGTGTCCTTCGATGGAAAAACTGTCCTGTTTGCGGGGAAGCACGGACGGCGGGAACACTGGCAGATCTGGGAGATCCCTGCGCAATCCGGCGAGGCGCGGCAAGTCACTCAATGCGACGACGATTGTATCCGGCCGCTTCCCGTGCCGCCCGACCGAGTCGTCTTCGCGCACAAGATCGCAGGCAAGTTCGTCTTGGAAATTGCTTCTCTGAGCGCCGTCAAAGAGAATGTCCTGCAACTCACTTACATCCCGGGAAACTCTCTTCCGCTCGACATCTTGCAAGACGGCCGCGTCTTATTCGAAGCGGCCTACCCTTTGGGCGCAGGAACAACTTCCGAGCTATACACGGTGTACACCGACGGAAGCGGGGTCGAATCGTACCGCTGCGATCACGGGGACTCGCGGTATTCCGGGAAGCAAATCTCCTCCGGGGACATCGTGTTTGAGCACGAAGGAGGCTTGGCTCGCTTCACTTCGGCTTTGGCGCACGAGGTCGTGATTTCCGCGCCTGCGGGCGCGTACGCGGGCGACGTGATTGAGATGCCGTCCGGCGAGTGGCTCGTCAGTTGGCACTCTGGAACGCAGAAGAATTTCGAACTGCGAAAATGGGAGCCCGGCGCCCCTGCGCTCCAGCCGGAAGTAGCCGAAACCGGCTCGAACGTCGTTCAGCCGGCGCTGGTAATGGAGCGAGCGACACCCAACTACCATCCCTCAGGGCTGCACAATTGGTCCTACGCAAATCTGCTTTGCCTGAACGCCTATCGGTCGCAACAGCACTTCGAAGAGGGTTCCATCGCTGCCGTGCGGTTTTACGGGCGTGGCCCGTCGGGGTCACCACAATTGCTGGGGACTACTCCGGTCGAAAAGGACGGATCGTTCTATGTGCGCGTTGCCGGAAACCAGCCGCTGAAGATCGAGTTGCTCGACAAATCGGGAACTACTTTGAAGAAGGAAGCCGGATGGTTCTGGACGCGCGGCGGTGAGCAGAGAATCTGCGTCGGGTGTCATGCGGGTCCTGAGGCTGCGCCGGAAAATGCCGTCCCCGCAGTGTTGCTCCGCTCGACTGTTCCGGCGGATATGACCGCGGGCAATCAACGATCTTCCACAGGAGGGCGCTAACATGCTGGCCCGGGTCACGCTGGTCATTCTGCTGCTCACGCCTGCCGCGCTGGCACAAACGCCTTCCGCGCAACCGGAGAGCCCGGCTTCATCGCCGATCCGCTTCGAGGACGCGACCGCGTCTTCCGGTATTAATTTTACGCACAGTATCGGGGCGGAGAAACTCGGCTCCCTGCTCGAAGGCACGGGAGCAGGCTGCGTTTGGTTCGATTACAACAATGACGGATTGCCCGATCTCTTCGTACTCAGCGGGAGGCCGCTGGGAGATGACATGCATCCCTACCCGCTGAAGAATCCCCCGGCAGTGGCTCCCCACAATCATCTTTACAGGAACAACGGCGACGGCACATTCACGGATGTAACCGAGCAGGCGGGTGTCGGAGGGGATATTTACGGCATGGCGGCAGTCGCCGCTGACTTCGATAACGACGGCTATGAGGATTTGTTTGTGACCGGCTATGGGCATTCGATTCTGTACCACAACAACGGCGACGGGACTTTCACGGACGTCACAGCCAAGGCCGGGATCAATGTCGACGGTTGGTCCATCGGCGCCGCAGTGCTCGATTACGATCGCGACGGCTGCGTCGATCTGTTCGTCGGCAGGTACGTGAAGTTCGACCCGACCTACCGCACCTACTACGCCGCCGACAATTATCCCGGACCGCTCGATTACGAGGCCACCACGAACCGGCTCTATCACAACAATTGCAACGGTACTTTTACGGACGTAACGGACGCTTCAGGCATCGGCGCGTACAAGGGCCGCGCCATGGGCGTGACCGCCGCAGATCTTGAAGGCGATGGCTGGCCCGACATCTACGTCTCCAACGACAGGACCGAGAATTTCTTGTTCCACAACAACCACGACGGAACGTTCAAAGAAGTTGCAGTCGATCTGGGCGTCGCCTACGGGCAGAACGGCGAGATGACCTCCTCCATGGGGCCGATCGCGGCGGACATAGAAGGCAGAGGCGTGCTCGATCTATGGGTGACGGACTCGAACTACGACCGCCTGATGCGCAACAACGGAAGGCTTGGATTCGAGGACATCACGGCCAGTTCGGGAATCTCCGAGGCGAATGGCCAGTATGTGAGTTGGGGGAGCGGAGTCTACGACTTCGACAACGACGGCTGGCTAGACATTCTCGTGTTTCACGGCGGACTGATTCACATGATCCCCCAGGAGCACTCACTCTTTCGAGGCGTGGGAAATGGCAAGTTTGTCGACATTTCCCGCCAGGCCGGGGCGGTTCTCGACGTGAAGACCGTCGCTCGCGGCGCTTGCTTCGCCGATTATGACAACGACGGCAAAATGGATGCCTTTGTGGTGAACCTCGGGGGGCGCGGGACTCTGTTGCACAACGTTTCGCAGAACCATAATCACTGGATCACGATCGTGCTCCAGGGAACAAAAAGTAATCGTGACGGCATTGGCGCACGCCTGGAATTGGTTGCCGGCGGCCGCAAACAGATGGCCGAGCGCGTGGCCGGCTCGGGTTATCTCTCGCAGGACGATGGACGTGTGCATTTTGGGCTGGGGGCCGCCACTCGCGTGGACAAACTCACTATTCACTGGCCAAGCGGTCGAGAACAGGTGCTGTCGAATCTGGCTGT